>Ga0102832_1000776_pt1 | contig 35730 bp, 31 predicted proteins | sample EBPBio282013_DNA_FD_88942 | JGI IMG/M metagenome (GOLD analysis project Ga0102832, IMG submission 88942) | Wastewater treatment Type I Accumulibacter community from EBPR Bioreactor in Madison, WI, USA - Reactor 2_5/28/2013_ DNA (Illumina Assembly) | ecosystem: Engineered > Bioreactor > EBPR >... | reverse complement strand
AATCAATAGGTGTCAAAATTGACCCAAAATGGGTAATGTAAATTAATTATCGTGTCCAAGTAATTGCGTTTAAGACAATATTGATAATAATAAATTAATTTTAGAGACTTTATCAGAAATTAATTGCCTAAAAGATTATGAAAATGGTATGAGAATATATTCTTCTTTAAAAATAGACAAATTAACTTTTATTCTTATGGGACAAGTTCCAAAGTAGGGATTAAAAATATTAAAAAACTTAGCATGATAAATATTTCCTTTTTCCAAGCTAAAAATAAAATAATGTAATATCTCAGATTACAAAAAATTGTATAAGTGTGGATAAAAAGGAGGTTCAAGTTTCTACTAAAATACTTCATCCAAATCAATGATGAATCCAAGTCATAAACTAAATTGCACAAAAAAACTTCGATGCTAAAATCAATATTGGTGTACTGCGGTGCCAATGCCGGAAACAAACCTATCTATACCGAAACTGCAGAAAAACTTGGGGAATATCTGGGTAAAAATAAAATCCAACTGGTATATGGCGGTGGAAAAGTGGGCCTTATGGGCGTGGTATCCAAAGCCGTTTTAAAAAATGGAGGCTATGTATTGGGCATCATTCCTACTTTTTTGGATAAGCTCGAAGTCGGTAATCCTGACATCCAGGAAATGATAACTGTCGATACCATGCATCAACGGAAAGCCCTGATGGAAGAAAAATGCGATGGGGTAATCACCCTGCCCGGAGGTTTTGGCAGCATGGACGAGCTCTTTGAGATACTCACCTGGGGGCAACTTGGCCTTCACTCCAAGCCGGTAGGTATCCTGAACATCAACAATTTCTATGATCCATTAATTGCTCAGCTCGACAAAATGATGGAAGAAGGCTTCCTTAAACCCGAAAACCGAAAATTACTGATTGTCGAAAGTGATATCGAAACGCTCATCGAAAAAATGCAGAATTACAAAGCCGAATATCATCCCAAATGGCTTGACAATGCGAAAATTTAAAAAAATTGGAGAGGGTTTTCCTTTATAAAATGTAATATTGAAAGAACCCAGCGAATTATTGTTTTAATCAGTAAATCAAAAATCGAATTAATCGTAAATCGTTAACCGAATCATTCATCAATAAACTTCTATGAAAAAACTAATTACCCTAATCTTTCTGGTTCCGCTGATTGCATTTTCCCAATTGGAGAAAATTAAAGCAACAGACCTGACTCTGATTAAAACTGTTACTTCGATTTCGGCTGCAAAAAACAAGGTGATTTACAGTCTTCAAACCATTGAAAAATCAGACGAAAAACCGCTGGAATATGATTATGTAAACAACATTTTCCTTCTATCTGAAGATAAAAAATCTTCCTCGGCACTTACCAGAGGCAAAGAGGGTGCTGCTCAGGCAGAGCTATCACCCGATGGCAAAAAGATAGCTTTCGTGAGAAAAGTCAAAGAAAAATCTCAGATTTTCATACTTCCACTAGAAGGTGGAGAACCATGGCAATTGACTAATATGAAATACGGTGCGTCCTCTCCTACTTTTAGTCCTGATGGAAGCAAAATTTTATTTTCGACCAGTATTAAGCTTGAAGATCTTGCCAATGATTCCACTCTAAACCCCAACAAATCCTTACCCGGATTTTCATTGGAAAAACCAGGCTTTGAAACAGACAATTATATCCTAAACAATAAAGTGAAGCCCAATCCCGATGGCTCGTTGGAAGAAATCAGGGCCTATCTTAACAAAAACGCAGAAGACAAAAAGACAAGAGTATTTAACCGGCTCAATTTTCAGGGCGAAGCGGGGTTAAACGGAGATATCAATTTCAATCATATTTATGAAATTGACGTTCAGGAAAATGCAAAGCCCCGGGCTCTGGTTTCGGGATTTGCCTCTTACAATTCGGCACAATATTCCGCAGATGGAAAAAGCATTCTGGCGATAACAGCACTTAATATTCTCGAACACCCGGACAGAGAACAGGAAAACAAAATAATACAGATCAATCTTGCTGATTTATCACAAAAAACAGTTTTAGAGCAAAAAAATAAAGCATTCAGAGGCTTTAGCATTTCGCCTTCCGGCAAAAAAATCGTTTCAGTTGTAGCTGATGCCGGTGTTTTGAGTTATGGGCAGTTTTGCATATTTAACAGTGATGGTTCAGGTTTCAAAACGATAAAATTTGACCGCATTCCGGGGAATTTTGTTTGGAGTAAAGACGAAAAGACTTTGTTTTTCACGGCTCAGTCCAATGGAGGCACCCCTGTTTTCAAAATGGATGTAACCTCCGAAAAAATCACCCGAATAACTGATTATGAGTCAGCGATAACTGCCCTCAACCGGCTGGAAACTGGCGAATGGATTTATGCAAAACATGAGGTAGCAAATCCCAATGAAATTTATTTGGCAAGTGCTGACTTCTCAAAGGCATCCCAGGTTTCTGATCTGAACGGTTGGGTGAAAAATAAAAAATTGAGTTTTCCTGAAAAAAGAACCTTCAAAAATTCTGCAAAACAGGAAATAGAATTTTGGATAATGAAACCGGTCGATATGGAGGCGGGAAAAAAATATCCTTTGGTGTTACAGCTACATGGCGGACCCACTGCAATGTGGGGCCCTGGAGAGGCCTCAATGTGGCATGAATTCCAATATTTTACGGCTCAGGGCTATGGAGTGGTTTACCCCAACCAAAGAGGTTCGGGCGGTTATGGTAAAGATTTTATGGTGTCCAACTACCGCGACTGGGGCAAAGGCCCACAGGAAGACGCCCTCAAAGCCACAGAAATCGCAGCGGCTCAGAGTTGGGTGGATACTTCCAGACAGGTTATCACAGGTGGTTCATACGCAGGCTACCTTACGGCATGGATTATCGCCCATGACCACAGATTCAAGGCCGCTTTTGCTCAGCGGGGAGTATATGACCTCAGCACATTTATGGGCGAAGGCAATGCCTGGCGACTCACGCCCAATTACTTTGGTTTACCCTGGGAAGATGAATCTGTGACCAAAATCAGAGAAAACTCTCCTTATACTTATGTCGATAAAATCACGACGCCATTTTTAATCAAACACGGCGACAACGACCTTCGGACTGGGGTGATACAGTCTGAGATGATGTACAAAAGCCTGAAATATTTGGGCCGGGAGGTAGAATATGTGCGTTATCAGGGTGCTACACATGAGCTTTCACGCTCAGGCAATGTGCGGCAACGCATCGACCGAATTCTGAGAATCCATGAGTTTTTTCAGAGATATATTGGAAAATAACAAAAATCCCTCATCATACTTGGTGAGGGATTTTATATTTATTAAGATTTCAAAAAAAAATCTAAAATTCTTTTAGGATTTTAATTCTAAAAATATGTGTTAAAACTAAAAAAATCGCCTGCCTTTTAATTCTATCTATTAATCAATTTTGAAAATCCGCCTTAAATTTTTCAAAACCGGCTCGTAGGTATTTCCAACCGGAATTTCATTTTCAAGAATCCAAACAGAATTTCTCGAAAATTTTTCAATCTTAGAATTAGCCACAACAAATGACCTGTGTATTCTGGAAAATTGATCAGTGGGAAGCATTTCCAATACTTCTGAAATGGTTTGTCGGGCTAATAACTTTTTATTATTTCCCAACCAATAGGTCATATAATTTCCCTCAGCCTCTACATAATAAATCTCATCAAGCCTTACTTTTTCCTCCTCATATCCCGTTTTTAGAAAAATAAAATCTGGTTCTTTTTGAGTTGAAAAGTTCTTTTTGATATCAAATGCTTTATTACAGGCCTTGGTGAATCTTGCCAATGAAAACGGTTTTAAGAGGTAATCAATTGCGTCAAGCTCAAAGCCTTTTACCGCATATTCTGAATACGCCGTTGTGAAAATCACCATGGGGCATTTGGGCAGGGTATTTACAAATTCTATTCCGCTAATATCCGGCATGTTGATGTCAAGAAATATCAAATCGATTTTGTGCTCCTGAATGTACGGAATCGCATCAAAGCAATTGGTAAATGTGGCTTCCAGACTAACAAAAGGCACTTTTTCTGAAAGCATTTTCACCACTTCCAGGGCGTAAGGTTCATCGTCGATGGCGATTGCTTTTATCATGAAAAACAACTGAATAAGTTTTGAATCAATTTAAACACAAAAAAATGTTTCAAGATTGCCTTTTCAAAACTTTAAGAAAAATACAAATTTGACATTTTATAACATTAGGGTTAAATGATAAATCAAAGAAGAAAAACTATTTTTGAACAAACCTAAATCATAATAATTATTTTAAATAAATATAAATGGTTCCTAATATTTTCTGTGCAGTCCGTTGGAAAATTTCTTGACTTTTATTTTTTAGCAAAAGTCAGTGCTAAAAGAAATTTTCCAGAGGATCATTGCACAGAAAGTGTTTTTTTTGTTACTTTTTTTTCGAAAAAAAAGTAAGCCCGCCTGGCAAGGCACACAAAGTAAAAAATTTATAATTTCTGACCTCAAAAACTTAATTTAAAGAATTTTAACCATGTTGTTTTTTATAAAATTATTCATTCTCGTTTCCTTTTTTTGGGTAAATAATTGATAGAATTCTGGTTATAATTCACTTAAAAAACTTTAATCAATTTCACACCTCCAGCACCAAATTCACAAAAAAATCCTGAGCGGTTTGCTGAATTTCCAGTTTGTGGCGATTGGGATAAATCAATTCCAGTCGTTTCTTTACATTCTCAAGACCTATCCCATGGCTTTCAGCGTTTTCCATTTCTTCTGTCTTTGAATGCAGGCTATTATGCACTTTAAAATAAAGATTGTGGTCATCATGAGTAAGGGTAATAAATATCCATGAGGGCGACAAAAAACTAAGACCATGTTTGAATGCATTTTCTACGAAAGGATTAAGCAGCATCGGTGCCAAATATATCTCCCTGTCAGAGGCCTGTATATTTACCTCAATTTTTATATCCTTGCTTTCGTCAATACGCATCCTTTGAATCTCGATAAAATTATTGAGATAATCTATTTCTTTGGACAGCGGAATGCGATCCTGGTGGTTATCCTGAAGCATAAACCGCATCATATCTCCCAATTTTTGTATTCCGTCCGAGGTTTTTGGTGCATTTTCTCTCAATGCTACCGAATAAAGTGTATTGAGGGCGTTGAACAGGAAATGAGGATTAATCTGCGAGCGAAGGCTGGAAAGCTCGGCCGATTTGTTACTGATTTGGGTTTTTAAGAAAATCTTTTCCTTCAAAAGGGCCTTTCTCAAAAAAGCAACACCCACCGAAGCCAACACCACCAGTCCGAATATCAAAAACAAATAATAGAAGTCTATTTCAAAATAAGAACGATTGTAAATGGACCAAATCAGCAACTGAAATGAATGAACCAAAGTGGCTCCCGCGATAGCATTGACCAGAAAACCCAGCATATTTTTCCTGAATTTTTCTGAATTCAAATCATAAACATACGGCAAGCATCGGTTATAGAAATATCCCTGAAGAAAGTAAACAACAACTCCGGTTAATCCCAAAATCGTCATTTCTCTTACCGGGCCACTCCAATAGTCTTTTTGGGGAATATTGCCTGCTACAGCCACAATCACCAGAAAAACACTGATTGCCGCCTCAAGTGCATAGCCTATGACCTGATTATTGTCTTCTTCTTTTAACCTGGCTTTTACAAAATAAAATCCTTGTGCCAGTGCCTCGTAAAGACACAACAGAACCAGTAAAGCCACCGTGTCGGTTACCAAAAAGAGCTTTCGAAAATTGGAATAAACCAGCGAGCCGACTACTTTTTGAACCATTTTCCCCTGAGCATCGGTATAGATTCTGTGTATTTCCCGATAATCCAACTTTAGATAACTGTATGCCCAAACCGACGCAAAAACGAACATAACAGAGACTGCAAACAACAAAAAAGTAACGACTGAATAATCCCTGGCCCAGAATTTTGGAGCAAATCTGAAGTGAAAGACACTCCAACCCGAATAAAACAAGCCTGCCCCGGCAACAATGGGCATGACCGCGTTCATGAGATGGGAATAATCGGTCAAACCTTTCCAAACAGCAGCCATATCCCGGCTGGCTGGCGGTAAGCTGCGAAGATGATAGATAAATTCATCAAAGGCATGGGCTTCCTGAAACAACCTTTTGACCACATAAATCACAAAACATCCCAACACCAGGAAGGCTTCGTATCTCTGATCTTTTAATAATTTTTGCATAGCTTTTTCATAATTTTAATCCAAAACTACAGCAGCCCAAAAAGCAAAAATTAAAAATGTTTTGAATGCCTGAGAAAATGGGATGAAATTGAAAATAAATTTGAGTTTTTATTTCACACACTCATTTATCGCCTTAAAAAGTGAATTTTCCCCGCTCGCATCGCAGCTAATTTCCCATACCATCACTCCGGCGAGTTTCTTTTCCTGAGCCAGTTTGGTTTTATTTTTAATGGTAAATGTGCCATTGTAATAGTGTCCGTTCCAATAGTCATCAAAAGGGCTGGCACCTTCTTTCAGGAGTTGTTTGTAGGTAAAACCATAATTTCCATGACCTTTTTTGGCATAAAATGGCAAGCCTAAAACTGCCTTGCCAGCTGGCAAATGGCGTATATTGAGCCAAAAATCCACACATTCCAGAGCCATAGAATAGGGTGAATGGTGCCTGATTTCCTGAGGGCCATAATCGCCGTCATAGACCATCAGATTGAGCCAGTCCATGTATGAGTACACTTCTTCCTTTATGCCATAAGCCTGTTTTCCGGCAGAGACTACCGCCGCAGTGAGCTGTTTTCCCTGCTTATGCAATTGATTGTAAAGGTCTTTGCACAGCAAAACATAGTCATCGGAAGAGTGGTGGTCAGGGTCGGGATACTCCCAGTCCAGATCCACTCCGTCAAAATCCAATGCCGTCACCGTCTTCATCGTACTTTCTATAAAGTTTTTTCTGCCTTGTGCGGTTTCTGACATTTTATGAAATCTCGTGTCATCGCCCAGGCCATCGCCTATGGCCCAGCCACCAATCGACAAAAACACCTTTTTGCCTTTCTGGTGGGCCGTCTTTACGAGCCGGTTTACATATTCTTTGTCATTGATAGGATTAAGGGTATCGCCCGACTTGGCAGGTATTCCAAACGAATAATTGAGGTGGGTAATATATTGAAAAGGAATGCTTGAAACCTCAGTCCCATGCGTGCAATAGGCCACGACTTTAAAGTCTTTCTGAGCCTGAGCCAGAAAAGGGAGCACCAGCAACAGCGTCAATTTTATAATCTTCATCTAATTGTTTTTTTGTATAAATTTCAGATAAAATTCTGTAAATTGAAATGTATTTTTTATTAATCCTGAATTCGTTTTTTTTTGATTAATTGTACCTAAAAATTCAACTCACAGAGTTTCATTCAGGCATGCATTATACAACCTCAGGAAAGCACAATTTGACCCTAACTCATCCATCACAAATTAATAATTGAAAGTAATGTTGTCCAGAAAAAAATAAGATATATTGTTCCTTTAAATCATAAAATAGTCCGTTCTAAAAATTTGATTCTCTCATAAGTATATTTTAATCAAGGGTTTAATAATCAAATTTTTAGAGAGGATCATTATTTTATGAGTGTTTTTTTGCCTACTTTTTTCAAACGGTGCGGCGACCCGCAAAAAGTAGGACCCCGCCGGCAAGGCGACGAATTAAATAATTAAGTTCGTTATTTTACAGACTATTATTCAGTTATACAAATGACTGACTACTAACACGAAAAAACATAGCATTATCAGATTAGCATTTCCTTAATCAATCATAAACCACATCTATATCTCCATAAAAAATATCAATTTGATTAATAATTACAACCCCCATACTTTTGCACAGAATCAAATCTTAATACCCATCAAAATTTTTGCAAATAATTTCAACAAGAAAATAAAAAATTATGAACGCATCAGAACACGCCCATCATCATTCCAACGGATCAGGTAAATGCCCGTTTCACAGTGAAAAAATAAACTTTGTAGCCGGTGGCGGCACCTCCAACCACGATTGGTGGCCCAACCAGCTCAAACTAAACATATTGCGTCAGAACTCAGACCTGGCCAATCCAATGGACCCATCGTTTAACTACGCCGGGGAATTTAAAAGCCTCGACCTCCAGGCGGTAAAAAACGACCTTTTTGCTCTCATGACCGACTCCCAGGACTGGTGGCCGGCGGATTGGGGACATTACGGTCCGTTTTTTATCCGTATGGCGTGGCATAGTGCGGGTACCTACAGGATCGCCGACGGTCGTGGTGGTGCAGGCTCGGGCACACAGCGTTTTGCCCCGCTCAACAGCTGGCCCGACAACGCCAATCTCGACAAAGCCAGACTTTTGCTTTGGCCTGTAAAACAAAAATACGGCAGGAAAATCTCCTGGGCCGACCTCATGATTCTGGCCGGAAACTGTGCCCTGGAGTCAATGGGCTTCAAAACTTTTGGATTTGCAGGTGGTCGTGAGGACGTGTGGCAACCGGAAGAAGATGTGTATTGGGGAGCAGAAACCGAATGGCTGGGTGACAAACGATATTCCGGCGACCGTGAACTGGAAAACCCGCTCGGAGCAGTTCAGATGGGCTTAATCTATGTAAACCCTGAAGGACCCAACGGAAACCCTGACCCCATTGCCGCCGCCCGTGACATCAGGGAGACCTTTGGCAGAATGGCCATGAACGACGAAGAAACCGTAGCCCTCATAGCCGGGGGACATACTTTTGGTAAAACCCATGGTGCCGCCGACCCATCAAAATACGTATCCAGAGAACCTGCCGCTGCCACTATGGAAGAGCAAAGCCTAGGTTGGAGAAACAGCTATGAAAGCGGACACGGAGCCCACACCATCACCAGTGGATTGGAAGGAGCCTGGACCACCACGCCTACCCAATGGAGCAACAACTTCTTTGAGAATCTCTTTGGTTTTGAGTGGGAACTGAGCAAGAGTCCGGCTGGTGCCCATCAGTGGATTCCTGCTGGCGGACAAGGACAAAATCTTGTGCCCGACGCCCACATTGCAGGCAAAAAGAATACGCCTGTAATGCTTACCACCGATTTGGCTCTTCGTTTTGACCCTGTTTATGAGGTTATTTCACGTCATTTCTATGAAAATCCCGATGCATTTGCCGACGCATTTGCCAGGGCCTGGTTTAAACTTACCCACAGAGATATGGGTCCGAAAGCCAGATATCTGGGTTCCGAAGTGCCTGCTGAAGATTTGATTTGGCAAGATCCGGTTCCGGTAGTAAATCATAAACTTATCGATGCTGCCGATGAAGCCGCTTTGAAAGCAAAAATCTTGGCATCAGGATTAACCGTGGGCGAACTGGTTTCTACCGCCTGGGCTTCGGCTTCGACTTTCCGTGGCTCTGACAAGCGTGGCGGTGCCAACGGTGCCCGTGTGCGTCTGGAGCCTCAGAGAAATTGGGCGGTAAACAACCCTGCTCAGCTGGCAAAAGTTTTGACGCAACTGGAAGCCATTCAAAATGAATTTAACACCGCCCAGACTGAGGGCAAAAGCGTTTCCATCGCCGACCTCATCGTGTTGGCCGGAAATACAGGTGTAGAACAAGCCGCAAAATTGGCAGGACACGAGGTGAAAGTTCCATTCACAGCAGGCCGCACCGATGCCACACAGGAACAAACCGACGTGGAGTCATTTGCGGTATTGGAGCCCATCGCCGACGGTTTCAGGAATTATCTAAAAACCAAATACAAGGTAACCGCCGAGGAATTGCTGATCGACAAAGCCCAGCTGCTCACCCTCACCGCTCCCGAAATGACCGTATTATTGGGTGGTTTAAGAGTATTGGGTACCAATTTTGACGGCTCGGCTCATGGGGTATTTACCGAAAAACCGGGTACACTGAGCAATGATTTCTTCAAAAACCTCCTCGACCTGAGTATCACCTGGAAAGGCACTACTGCCGACCAGGATGAGTTTGTAGGCAGAAGCCGCAAAACCGGAGAAGTGAAATTTACCGGAACCCGTGTGGACTTAATATTTGGCTCAAATTCCGAGTTACGTGCTATCGCTGAAGTGTATGGCAGTGCCGATGCCGAAGCAAAATTTGTGAATGACTTCGTAGCCGTCTGGACCAAGGTCATGAATCTGGACAGATTTGACCTTAATTGATTGGATTTATTTTAAAAACACTCAGCCCGGTATCTGGAAGGATGTCGGGCTGGTTCTGTTTTTAGTCAAGTTCTGCGGGAGTTAAAAAATTATCACAATTACTAAATATTTCTAAATCAACTTCCATTTTTAATTTTGAAAGAATATATTTAATTTTTCTCGAAACTCCTATTTCATCAAGGGTTTGAATATAAATTTTCTTTAACAACTGCATTTTCGTGAAAAACTCTAGGTCAATTTCACTATTGAAATTTGGGAAAGAGTAACCTATAACCACTAATTTTTCAGTTTTACAGATTTCATTCCAAACATCTTTGTAAAATCGTACATAATTTTCTGATTCTTCCCATGCAAATGATAAAGTATTTTTAATTTTTGGATCTTTTTCTTCTATTTTTTGCTTAATCTCAAAATAGGTTTTTAGAAACTCTATATAAGAAATAGAATTAAGACCTCTTTTGCACAAATCCAAAAAGTCAATTTGTTTTTTGTCTAAAATAAAACCATTAGAACCATTAAGTTTATATAAATTATTAAAGACTCTAACATCAACATAATTGTTTGAAATCTTAGACCTGTGACTTAATCTATTTAAAGAATTTAATTCTTTATTTTCAGGTAAAAACCTACTTTCGATAATTTCAAATTGTCTATCATAATTCCAACTTACAATCTTAATTCCTTCAGGAATTATATTCTGGCTATTTGAAATTTGAGAAATAAATGAAAAATATCGATAATCAGATTTTGACAAAATTTGTCTAATCGAAAGAAAAATTGAAAGGTTAAATTTTAGAATTGAATATTTTTCTTCATCTTTTTTAAAGAAATAAGACTTAGCTAATTCATCTATTGTAAACCCATTTGAGCAATCTTCTAGAAACAATCTTAACCTATCCAATAACTCAAAATGAATACTTCTAAGAGTTATTTCAACACCATAAGAGTTAACTAAGGATTCTTTTGAAACTATTTCATCATTATCAAATTTAACTTTAAGAAATTCAATTGTTTCAGTAATAGAATTTGAAAATTGCTTTACTACAGGTAAGGCATTTGCACTGGCTCCTGCACCTAATAAGTATGTTGTAATCATCTTGAGGGATTTTATTCAAAATTACAAAAAAAAATAGCTCTTAGTGATGTTCTGTAGAACAATCCTAAACCAAATAGTTAAGATTCTTAAAACACTTAAAAATTCTTTTGCTTTTCAATTACATTTTTCAGAACTTAGTAAGCTGATTTGTTAAGAGACAATTGGATCGAGCTTTTTCTAAGCTTCTTTTCTTCTTGGCTCTCAAATTCGGGAGGGTATAAGTTATTGTGGCCACAACACTGGCATAATTCCAATGCAAATCACTTTGTACATGCTTAATATTTAACCATTTAAATATAAAAAAAATCCCAAACAATAATATTATTGGTCCGGGGAAATAAAACTAAAATTATGAGGATTACCATTTTTTTGATTATTTTCCTTTTTTCGTGTAGAAGTGATAAAACTGCAATACCACAATCTCCATTATTTAAATGTGGTATTAATCAAGTTTCAATTTATGATAAGAAAACTCACCGTTGTTCAATTTTGAATGAAGGAAAATTTATTTTCGCAGAGGTAACCGAGCTTAAATATTATTTTAGCCACCAATCAGATAGTTTGGGGGTTTTATACTTAAAATTTCAAAATAATAAAGGTTCAGGAAAGTTTATTATTCAGGAAGGGCATGTCGAATATCATCCCAATATGCAATATGTGATAAAAAATGAAGGAAACATAGAATTAAAAACTGAAGGAAATACATTTGTAGGCAATTTCAATGGAATATTTAAAAACTATTTAAACCAGGAGAAAGAGTTTTCCGGAAATTTTGAAATTGAAAAGCAATAATCAAATTCTATTTCTACGATGAAGAACAATTTCTTGGTGGCTCTTCGAAATGTTCAGCAGGATAATCCCGAAGCTAGTACCGATTGCTTTCGGCTAAGGATTTGAAATCCTCAAAACGCCCCCACAAATCCCCCCACCTCTACATTTTCCACCTGTTCACCTACCCAAAAACTGGATTTCAAAATTTGATTTTTGCAATATAAAGATTACCCGCTCATCTGTCATTTTGTCAGAATATTAGTCATTTAAACTCTTTGTTTTTGATAATGTTTATGTTTTTAAGAAATTTTATCAAATTTGTCATGCCTCTTAAAAGAGGCATTGCTTTTGTAATATATAAAATAAAAAAATAAAAAAATGACTAATGCAATGAATTTTGAGCGAGTAATAGAAACAATATTATTCAATCAACCTTATCAGACAACAAATTATTATGCAGGTATTTACAACACAGACAGACCTGCCACAAAAGCACTGTTGTATTCCACTTGTCTTAAAGAGAAAAATCATAATCATTTCAAATACTCCGAGGAAGAATTAAAAAAATTAGATTTTTTTATCGAACAATTACTGTCAGATAATTCTGGGAATTCAAGAATTATAATAGACTGCATTACACTCCTACATTCTAAAATTTAATTATACTTTAAAATAATAATTTTGCTCTTAAGAGTGTTAATTATTTGAACTATGAAAAAGTAAAATCTGATTTGGAAATTCAAAAAAATAAACGCTCTGAAAAGATACAACCATAATATAGCGTGTAAATTGAGTTTTACTTAATAAATTTCGGCTTTCCTTTTTTTTAATGTTCGCCAGAAGATTAAAAAAAAATATACTTTGCTATCGACAATGGATTTAAAATCTTCAAAAACACTCTCACGTCCCCCCACCTCTACATTTTCCATCTGTTCACCTACCCAAAAACTACATTTCTAAATTTGATTTTTGCAATACAAAAATTACCCTTACTTTTAGAGAGTAATTCTATTCAAACCCTATGTACAATTTCGAACTTAAAGAACAATCCCAGGTTTTTGATGTGATCATCGTGGGCTCAGGTGCAGGTGGCGGTATGGCGGCCTATCAGCTGACAAAGGCCGGTGCAAAAGTATGCCTGCTCGAGGCGGGTGGTTACTACGATCCGGGCGATTCAAAATACATTACCCAACTCAAATACCCCTTCGAGTCTCCACGCCGGGGTGCGGGCACATTGCGTGCTTTTGGTGACTTTGACGCCGCCTGGGGTGGTTGGGAGATTGAAGGCGAGCCCTACACCCGTAAAAACGGCACCGAGTTTGACTGGTTTCGATCGCGTATGCTGGGCGGCCGCACCAATCACTGGGGCAGGATATCCCTCAGATTTGGCCCGAAAGATTTTAAAAGAAAAAGCATTGATGGCCTTGGCGACGACTGGCCTATCAGCTACGACGACGTAGCCCCATATTATGACGAGGTGGACAAACTGGTGGGTGTTTTTGGTACTAAGGAAAACCTCCCCAATGACCCCGACAGTATTTTTCTACCTCCTCCCAAGCCTCGTTTGCACGAATTGATGCTCATGCAAGCCAACAAAAAAACGGGCGTATTGACCATCCCCTCCAGGATGTCGATGCTCACCCAACCCATCAATGGCCGCGGGCAGTGTTTTTTCTGCGGGCAGTGTAACCGGGGCTGTATGGCATACGCCGACTTCAGTTCTTCATCAGTATTGGTAAAACCGGCCCTAAAAACCGGCAACCTTACGCTGATCAACAACGCCATGGCCAGAGAGGTTTTGACCGATGCGGCAGGATTGGCCACGGGAGTATCTTATGTGGACAAAATCACGCTTCAGGAAAAAACGGTGAAAGGTAAAATCGTGATTTTGGCTGCCTCAGCCTGTGAGTCTGCCAGACTTTTGCTTAATTCCAAGTCCGGTGTACATTCAGGCGGTCTGGCCAATTCCTCAGGCGTGGTCGGTAAATACCTGCATGACTCTACAGGTGCCAGCCGCAGTGCATTTATTCCGCATCTGACCAACAGAAAAAGATATAACGAAGATGGCGTGGGTGGTATGCACGTGTATTCGCCCTGGTGGCTTGACAATTCCAAACTTGATTTTCCGCGTGGTTACCACATCGAATACGGTGGCGGAATGGGAATGCCGGGTTATGGTTTCGGCTTCGGGATGGAAAGCCTCAACGGAAAATATCCCGGTAGTGACGGAAAAGTGAAAGAAGCCGGTGGATACGGAGCTTCGCTCAAAGACGATTACCGCTTCTTTTATGGAGCCAATATTGGCATGGCAGGTCGTGGTGAAGCAGTAGCCAGAGAGGATAATTATTGCGAAATCGACCCGAATGTGGTAGATAAGTACGGTATTCCGGTGTTGAGATTCCACTATAAATGGAGCGATTATGAAATCAAGCAAGCCAAGCACATGCAGGATACCTTCGAGCAAATTATAGATGCCTTGGGTGGTATTGCCAGTGGACCTAAGCCCGGTGCCGATTCCAATTACGGTCTGGCTGCTCCGGGAAGAATCATTCATGAAGTGGGTACGGTGAGGATGGGCAATGACCCTACCAAGTCAGCACTGAACAAATATTCTCAGGCTCATGATGCCAAAAATGTTTTTGTGGTTGATGGGGGTTCGTTTGTATCTCAGGCAGACAAAAACCCAACCTGGACTATCCTGGCCCTGGCGATGCGTACTTCTGATTATATTTTAAAAGAAGTTAAAGCCAAAAATCTTTAAAATGTCTATCGGTAATCAGCAATGCATTAAATAAAAAAAGTAAATACCTTGAATGCCTTTCCAGTGTTTAGGAAAGACTTCTGATTAAAATATTGATTTGGCATCCAATAATAATAAAAAAAAATGTTCCTTATAATCATAAAACAGTCCGTTCTAAAAATTTGGAATGTAAAATTCTTAACTAGACAAAAGATTGATAACCAAATTTTTAGAGAGGATCATTGTTTTATGAATGTTTTTTTGCTTACTTTTTTCAAACGGTGCGGCGACCCGCAAAAAGTAAGTCCTGCCGGAAAGGCGACATTCAGTTTTTAATTTTTTCAGAAATACAATTTTTAAATGATCTGAAATCAGAAAATATTATGAAAAGAAGAGATTTAATCAAAAATATAGGTCTTGGAGCTGCCGGAGTGGCAATTTCGGGTGAAAGCATAGCTCAAACCAAGCCCAAAACAACTACAGCCGGCCCGGCAACAGAGGTATCCAATGGCCGTCAACCCCATGAAATTGAGCATGACAAAGCACTTCATGCCAAAAAGTTTTTCAATGCTCACGAAATGGTCACCATTACGATTTTAAGTGATATCATCATTCCGGCTGATGGCCGCTCAGGGAGTGCATCACAGGCGGGGGTTCCGGCTTTTATTGAGTTTATTGTCAAAGATATGCCCCAACACCAAACTCCAATGCGTGGTGGGCTCATGTGGCTTGATACGGAATCAAAAAAGCAATTGGGCAAAAAATTTAAGGATTTAAGCCCGACCGACAGACTCAAAATCGTGGATCAGATCGCTTATCCTAAAAAGGCAAAACCCGAACACAGTCAGGGGGTTAGCTTTTTTAATTTGATGAGAAATCTTACGGCAACCGGCTTTTTCACTTCCGAAATCGGAATAAAAGACCTAGACTATAAAGGCAATACTCCCAATCAGTGGAACGGTGTACCGGATGAGGTGTTGGAAAAATATGGTCTAAGCTACAAAGAATGGGAAACGCATTTAGAAAAGTAATTTTAAGCGGCCTTTTGGCTGCACCTTTTTTTGTTTTTGCACAAACCGACAGCACCAAAAACCTCAAAGAGCTGGTGGTAAAAGGTTATGATTCCAATGTTTCGGTGGTAAAAACGCCTTCGTCGGTTTCGACCCTGAAACTCAAAGATATCCAGCGATTTGACAATGCCGGCCCTGCAGTTTTGTTAAATACCCAGGCTGGGGTAAGAATCGAGGAACGCTCGCCCGGAAGTTATCGTATCGCTCTGAGAGGCAGCTCTTTGCGGTCTCCTTTTAATGTAAGAAATGTAAAGGTTTACTACAACGACATCCCTATCACCGATGGAAACGGCATCACGTATTTCAATCAGATTGATTTTAATAATATCGGGTCAGTCGAAATTCTAAAAGGCCCTTCCGGAAGTATTTACGGAGCAGGAATTGGCGGCGTGATCAGTCTCAATACCAAAGATGCAGCAGCCGGAAAAAGAATAAATCTGGCGAGCAACTTTGGCAGCTATGGTCTTTACAATCAAAACCTTAGCTTTGAATCCGGTTCTAAAAAAGCCAATACTTTTATTGGTCTAAATTACAGTAAATATGATGGTTACAGGGCCAATTCAGCCATGAATCGGCTGAGTCTGAATTTTTCCAATACCTTTTTCTTAAATCCCAAACATCAAATTTCAACATTCGCCTACTTATCTGATCTGGAATATCGCACCCCGGGGGGATTAACTTTAGCTCAAAAAGATAAAGATCCCAGAGCCGCAAGGCCAGCTACGGCAACTTTGCCCGGTGCAGAGGCTCAAAAAGCAGGCATTTTGCAAAAAATTGGTTTTGCAGGTATAGCAGATCAATATAACTTCGGAAAAGGATTTATCCTTAAATCAGCTCTTTCATTTTCTATCAACCACCTGCAAAACCCGTTCATCACCAGTTTTGAGGATCGCCATGAAAATTCATTGGGTGGCCGCATTACCCTATCAAAAACATTTACCAAAATTCCGCTTAGACTATGGTTTGGAGATGAAATCATGACTACCCGGTCAAGCTTTGAAATGAGCGAAAACCTCAAGGGAGAGAAAGGAAAATACAATTACACTGACAAAATCAAGTCGCTGCAAAACAGCACCTATTTTCAGTTTGAGTATCAACTGCCTTTAGATTTTATGGTTTCGGGAGGATTGAGCCTTAACCAGCAAAAGTACAATTATCAAAAAATAACCACTGCCCAGACTTCAAATGCAATTTTAGAAAACCCCAAATTGCCGGTGGCTCCGAGAATTTCCTTATTGAAGAGTTTTGGGGAGTCTTTTTCAGCATTCGTAACGGTTGACGGTGGATTTTCGGCACCAACCGGGCTGGAAGTAGTTTCAAGTATTCAGAATTCACCCATTTACAGTGGTCTTTTGGCTGAAAATGGGCTCAATAAAGAAATAGGCATCAAACATTTTTCCAATACCGCAATCTGGAATTTTGAATTGAGCATTTTTGACCAAAAAATCAAAAACGGACTGATTAGAAAACTCACCGAAGCCGGAAATGAATATTTCGTAAATACCGGAAAAATCGGCCAGCAAGGGCTCGAATTTTCCAATACTTTTTCTTTTATAAAATCTCAAAAACAATGGTTTGTCAAAAATTTACAGTTAAAATCCAGCCTTACGCTTTTTGATTTTAAATATCTTGAAAACATCTCCAGAACCCAGGATTTATCAGGAAAAGCCATTCCCGGCGTAGCGAAAACCAATCTATATTCAGGCTTAGATCTTGACTTAAAACCAGGGCTATTTTTACGGTTTGATTATTATTTCCTTTCCAAAATCCCTTTAAATGATTTAAATTCAGTTTCGTCTGACCCTTTACATTTAGGGAATTTAAGAATCGGATACGAAAAATCATTTACAAAAACATCTGCGAAAATTCATGCAGGTATTGAAAATATTTTCAACCAAAAATATTCGGCCGGATACGATTTTAACGCAGTGGGAAACAGATATTTCAACCCGTCCCCGCCCCGAAACTACAATATGGGTCTAAGTATCAGCAGGAGGTTAAATTGAGGGGTTGAGGGATTTCATTTTTTGTAATTTCAGTCAAATTAACGATATTTGAGGTTCAGAAAACTTTACCCAAAATACTCTAACACTAAAAACCTTAAACTTTGAGCCTGGTTAACGAAGTCATTAGTTTTTTTATAAAAAGACGCAAAGTACGAATTGAGGAATTCAAAAAATTCCCGATCGAAACTCAGCAGGAGGTCTTTTTTAGCCTAATCGAAAGGGCCAGGTTTACCGAATTTGGATTAAAACACGGCTTCAATACCATCACTTCGGTCAAAGAATTTCAGGAAAAAGTGCCTGTTGTCAGCTATGAAGAGCATTATCCATGGATAGAACGTGTGCTTAGAGGTGAGAAAAATATCCTTTGGCCATCAGAGATCAAATGGTTTTCAAAATCATCAGGCACCACCAATTCCAGAAGTAAATTCATTCCGGTTTCTGACGAATCACTGGAAGAATGTAATTATCGTGGAGGCAAAGATATGCTAACGCTATACTTTGAAAACCGGCCTGATTCCCAACTATTTGAAGGAAAAAGTGTATCAATAGGAGGCTCACTTCACGCCAACCCTTTCCATACCAATGCACTTGTAGGGGATATTTCTGCGATTATCACCCGAAACATGCCCACTTGGGCCGAAATGTTCCGGATTCCTCCACCCGAAATCGCCCTTTTAGAAAAATGGGAGGAGAAAATGGCAAAAATGATCGAGCTTTGCTCTACTGAAAACGTGACAAGCATCGCCGGAGTACCAACCTGGACGGTGGTTTTGATAGAAAGTATAATCGAAAAAATGGGAGCCAAGAATGCTCTCGAGATTTGGCCCAATTTTGAGATATTTTTTCATGGTGCGGTATCTTTTACCCCCTATCGTCATCTTTTTTCAGAAAAATTATTTCCGTCAGATCAGGTAAAATATCTTGAAACTTATAATGCTTCCGAAGGATTCTTTGCCCTTCAGGATGACTTTGCATTGAAAGATCAGATGCTTCTCATGCTTGACTATGGGGTGTTTTATGAGTTCTTGCCAATGGAAGAGTGGGACAAGGAGTACCCAAAAGCACTTACTCTTGATGAAGTTGAGCTCGAAAAAAGCTATGCTATGGTAATATCAACCAACGGCGGTCTTTGGCGATACAAAATTGGTGATACAGTAAAATTTACTTCGAAATATCCGTTCAGGATAAAAATTACAGGACGAACCAAACATTTCATCAATGCTTTTGGAGAAGAACTGATGGTTGAAAATGCTGATGTCGCAATCGCCTACGCCTCCGAAATTGCGGGAATCGACGTACTGGATTATACCGCAGGCCCGATTTTTATGGATGCAGACTCAAAAGGTGGCCATCAGTGGGTGATTGAATGCTCAGATATTCCTTCAAACTGTGATGAGTTTACTCAAAATCTGGATAGTAAACTTAAAGAAGTCAACTCAGATTACGACGCTAAAAGGCAAAATGATATTGCCTTGACTATTCCTAAAGTGCATTATGTAAAACATGGCACATTCTACCAATGGATGGAAAAACGTGGCAAGTTAGGTGGTCAGAATAAAGTTCCCCGCCTCAGCAATACCAGAGAATTTATCGACGACATCATAGAGACATTTAATCTTAACTGATCATCTAAATTTTTTATCCCATGAAAGTGATAGTAGCTGGAGGAAGCGGTTTGGTAGGCACCGAACTATTAAAAATTCTAAGTGCTGAAGCTAAAATCTCTTCGATTATCACATTGACCCGGAGACCAATCGGTACACATTTGCCAAAAGTCACCGAGCAAGTGGTTGATTTTGAAAATCTTCCGATGGAAGCATTTGAAAATTCAGATACCGTATTTTGCTGCCTGGGCACCACCATCAAAAAAGCTGGAAGTAAACCTGCATTTGAAAAAGTAGATTTTGAATATCCTAAAAACCTGGCCCTTGCGGCTAAAAAAGCCGGTGTTAAATCCTACGCTTTGGTTTCATCTATGGGAGCAAATATTAACTCCGGAATATTTTACAGCAAAGTAAAAGGCAAAACAGAAAAAGCTGTTTCTGATTCTGGAATACCACAAATTGGCATTTTCAGGCCGTCATTATTGCTAGGCGACAGACAAGAATACAGATTTGCAGAAAAAGTAAGTGCTGCTCTTATGAATGTTTTCAGCTTTATAATTCCAAAAAAATATAGAGGAATTCAGGCAGGCACTGTTGCCAACGCCATGCTGAATTTTGTATTATCTGACAAAAACGGGGTAAAAATCATTGAATCGGACCTGATTCAGGAAATGGTTACCACTTAAGCTCAGAGTCCTGGTCATCCACTCCGTGAGAATCTGCTTTGTCGTGATTTTCCTCAGGAACATTAAACTGAGCAAAATCTACATGCGGCATAAGTTCATTTTTGATATGATCTATGGTCTCCTGTAAGGCTTCGGCTACTTTGTCAAAATCTTCTTTGTAAATAAACAATTTGCTCTTTTCGTAAACAAAATCGCCATCCTTTTGATACCTGCGGCTTTCAGTTACGGTCAAATAGTAGTCATTGGAGCGGGTTGCTCTCACATCAAAAAAATACGTTCGTTTTCCTGCTCTAATCCTTTTCGAAAAAATCTTCTCTTGCTCTTCTCTTTCCACAACACTATTATTTATGGGTTTATTCTAAACTCAAAAATAGTTTTTTATTAAATCAAAAAAAAAATATTAAGTCATATTTCTTGTCAAAATTTTATGATTTTTTGTAAAAAACTTATAAAAAATTGCATTTTCATGCTACCTTAGTAAAACATTTCTCAATAATAAGTTCCATATTTTCGAAAATATAATTGTTTTGCAGAATGTACTACTTTAAAAACCTTACCATAAAAATTCTGATTTTTGCATCATTTATCTGCTTAAATTGGTTTACTTCTTTTGCACAAAAAGTCGATATTGGTAAAGAATACAAAGGCACAGCATCATATTACAACCTCAAATTTTCGGGAAGAAAAACTGCAAGTGGAGAAAGACTCAATAATAAAAATTTTACCTGTGCCCACAGATATTTGCCTTTTGGCACCATGCTCGAAGTCGAAAACCCCAAAACCGGGAAATGGGTGATTGTTAGGGTTAATGACAGAGGGCCTTTCAGTAAAGGTCGAATAGTAGATTTATCTTATGCCGCTGCCAAAGAAATTGGTATGATTCAGCATGGAGTTATTAAAGTCAAAGCAAAAGTAGTAGGAAAAGATGGCGAAATTATGCTTGCCCGCGAAGGTGCCACAGAAAGTAATTTCTCTGATATTTATGCTAAAGACAGCTCAAACGAAGTAAATTTGCCTGTGATTAAAGAACAAGCAAATAAGCAGAAAAAATAATGCAGAAGTTAGACCTGTCAAAGATTAGAGAATACGGGAATCTTGATTTTCTGGCCAAACAGTTGGTTGAGGGCTTTATTACGGGCTTACACAAGTCACCTTTTCATGGTTTTTCTGTAGAATTTGCCGAACACCGCCTGTATAATAGCGGAGAAAGTACCCGACATATCGACTGGAAAGTATTCGGAAAAACGGATAAGCTTTTTATAAAACGCTACGAAGAAGAGACCAACCTTCGCTGTCATATATTACTGGATGTCTCATCATCAATGTATTACCCAATTAAAGACAATGGTAAACTCGCTTTTTCGGTTTTGGCTGCGGGCACGCTGGCCAATATGCTGCAGCGACAACGGGACGCCGTAAGTCTTTTGACTTTTTCTGACCAGATTGAAATCCATACTGAGTGTAAATCTACCAGCTCACACATACACAAAGTATTCCTGGAGCTGGAAAATGTTCTTAACCGAAAACAAAAATTGCAGAAAACCTCTGTAATTGAGACGCTCCATGCTATTGCTGACAAGATTCATAAACGCTCACTGGTGGTAATTTTTAGTGACATGTTTGAGAATATCGAAGACATGGAAAGGATATTTTCGGCTCTGCAACATTTAAAACATAACATGCATGAGGTTTTGCTTTTCCATGTCACCGACAAAAAAACCGAAAAAGATTTTGAATTTGACGAGCGACCCTATGAATTCATTGACCTGGAAACCGGTGAAAAATTAAAACTTCAGCCCCAACAGGTCAAAGAAAAGTACGTCGAGGTTATTGAGAATTTCAGCCATGACCTAAAAATCAAATGCGGCCAATATAAAATAGACTTCACCGAAGTAGATATAAATGAAGGTTTTGAACACATTTTGAATGCCTTTTTAACCAAAAGAAGCAAAATGAAATAAAATTCTGACCGAACATCCTTGTTTTTTTCCTGTATTAAAAAAAAATATCTACCTGTAAAATTCTGTTGTTGTTTTACAAAAAATTAAAACTGAAAAATATCATGTTATTAACTACAACCCCCGGCATTGAGGGACGTACCATAAGAGAATACAAAGCAATAGTAACCGGCGAAACCATTATCGGAGCCAATATATTCAAAGATATTCTGGCTGGAATCCGAGATGTAATCGGTGGAAGATCAGGCTCTTACGAAAGAGTAGTGAGAGAAGCCAAAGACACCGCCATGCGTGAAATGATAGAAAGAGCACGCCAGTATGGAGCCGATGCCATCGTAGGCATTGACCTTGACTATGAAACAGTTGGTAAAGGTGGCGGTATGCTGATGGTTACGGCATCAGGTACGGCGGTTACGCTTAACTGATACTCCCTGAAATTCATTTTTAAGCCTGGAAAATACTTCCGGGCTTTTCTTTTTAATGGTGCTTTGGTTGTAATTTTGCAAAAAAATAAATAGGAAAATATGCTTTACCCCCAAAATATTGAACAAAAACTCGGTTTCGACAAAATCAAATCTTTGCTCGAGGAAGAGTGCGTGAGTTCATTGGGGAGATCTTTCATTGAAAAAATCAGGTTTTCAGATAAATTTGATCAGATCAAAAAAATGATTGACCAAACCGCTGAGTTTAGGTTGATTTTACAGCTTGAAAACAATTTTCCTAACCAAAATTACCTTGATGTCATTCCTTATCTGCAAAGGGCGGCTATTCCCGGTACCTTTTTAGACGAAGAACAGTTTTTTGACATCAAACTTTCATTGGTCACGATACAGCAGATTTTGGTTTTTTTCCGAAACAAAACCGAAGAACAATATCCTCAACTCAAGAAACTTGCTCAGGCAGCTACTCCAGAGAACAAAAAAGACGGCTGGGCAGACCTTATTAGCCGAATCAACGGAACTATCGACGAGCGTGGAAAAGTAAAAGACAATGCTTCGAGAGAGCTTTTGGAAATCAGAAGAAAGCTGACTGTCGAACAAAATAATGTAAAACGTGCTCTGGAGAGAATTTACCGCACGGCCAAAAATTCAGGGTGGATTGGTGAAGACATGACCATTGCGGTCAGGAACGGAAGATTAGTTCTGCCTCTTTTGGCGGAACATAAGCGAAAACTATCGGGATTTGTACATGATGAAACTTCATCGGGGCATATCGCTTTTGTGGAACCCGGCGAAGTGCTGGAAACCAACAACGAAATCAGAGATCTTGAAATAAGAGAGCGAAGGGAGGTTGTAAGAATTTTGGAGCAACTTACCGATGATATTAGGCCCGATTTGCCTGAAATGCAAAAGTCCTATCAGTTTCTGGGACTAATGGATTTTATAAGGGCAAAAGCCCGTGTAGCCCAAAAAGTCAATGCCACAAGTCCGTTATTAGTCAATGAAACCGCCCTCGATTGGTCTCAAGCTGTGCATCCATTGCTATTTTTGAGCCATCAGAAAGCCAAAAAACCGGTGATTCCGCTTAGAGTAAGTCTTGAGTCTGATCAAAGAATATTGGTGGTTTCGGGGCCAAATGCCGGCGGTAAATCGGTGATGCTCAAAACTATCGGGCTTTTGCAGTATATGCTACAATGCGGGCTTTTGGTGCCTGTTTCGCCAGATGCCAAGATGGGAATTTTTAGTAATCTTTTCATTGATATTGGTGATGAACAAAGCATTGAAAATGACCTGAGTACCTATAGCTCTCACCTATCGAACATGCGGGAATTTCTGAAAAATGCTGATGCAAAAACCCTTTTTCTCATAGATGAATTCGGTACAGGCACAGAGCCCACGTTGGGAGGAGCTATCGCTGAGTCCATTTTGGAGCAACTTTTGAAATCGAAAGCGTTTGGGGTTGTCAATACACACTACACCAACCTCAAAATATTTGCAGATAAAAACGAAGGCCTGAAAAACGGAGCCATGAAGTTTGATGCAGAGCACCTGGAGCCGCTTTATGAGCTGGAAATGGGCCAACCCGGGAGTTCTTTTGCTTTGGAAGTAGCCCAAAAAATGGGTCTTCCGCATTGGATTATCAACAATGCAAAGAAAAAGTTGGGCAAGCAACAGGTCAATTTTGAAAAACTTTTGAAAGAACTTGAGATTGAGAAAAAGGTATTTTCGGAGCAAAATCAACAATTACAAAGAGAAAGCAAAGAGCTTAAAACTAAGATTGAGCAGTATAATAGCCTTAAAAACTTCCTGGAAACTGACAAAAAACGCTTGCTTAATGATGCAAAAGAGAATGCAAAGCAGCTATTGAAAGAAGCCAATAAAAAAATTGAAAGTACCATAAAGGAAATAAAAGAGCACAAAGCCGACAGGGAAAAAACTAAAGAAATAAGGAAAGAACTGGAGGTTTTTGAAAAATCTACCCTTAAACCCGAAAGACCAGCCCCTGCTCCAAAAACTACTTTCGAGAAAGCTTCAGGGGCGATTGAGGTCGGAGATTTTGTAAAAATTGTCGGTCAGGAAACTTTTGGTCAGGTGGTGAGCCTCAACGGAAAAGACGCTGAGGTGTCACTAGGTGAATTGAAATCCAATATCAAATTAAACCGCCTGGAACGGGTTTCGAAAAAAGAATTCAAAGCCGTTCATAAAGATAAGCCTCGTGAGAATCTTCAAGGCATTGATATGAACGAAAAAATGCAACAGTTTAGCTTTAACCTTGATGTGAGAGGAAAACGTGGAGAAGAGGCTGTACTTGAAGTGGATATGCTCATGGACGATGCCATATTTTTGGGTTACCCACAACTGAGAATTGTACATGGTAAAGGTGACGGTATTTTGAGAAACCTCATCAGGAACCACCTGAAACAATATAAATCCATCAAAAAAATGTATGACGAACACGCAGACCGGGGTGGTCAGGGAGTTACGATTGTGGATATGAAGTAGTAATAAATTGCAATAAGTAATTGTATATATGGCATTTAAAACAATTATATTTGTAAAAATAAAAAACTGAGATGTCAATCATAAAGCAACCTTTATTATTTGCGGGATCAAAAGGTGAAAAGCACCTATATGCGTTATATGACTCTGGTGCCAATTTATCTTGTATTAATTCTGATTTTGTAAAAGACATTGAAACACCGACACATCTAGGGAGAACAAGAATGATCGGTACTGCTCCTGAGGGGCACTTTATTGAGGTTACCCATGCAGTCAGGTTGGATTTCTATATGGATGATATCCTTTTATCTGATGAATTTCTTGTGATTCCAGGACTTAGTGAAGAAGTAATAATTGGAGCGGCAACTATGCAAAAGTGGAGAATAAAACTTGATTTTGAACACGATGTGGCCATAGTTGATCCAAAAGTGGCTAAAATGCAACTTGTTTGAAATTTATAATGATCTATAAATCAACTATAAACACAATTATTCCTGTAGTCCAGTAATTCACTTTTAAGTGTAAATTTTCTGTTTCATAAAATTGGAAAAAGGAAATCAAATCATTTAAAATTCAATCGCGTCATTATTTTTATCCATTCCTCAAGATTTTCTTCCATTCATGTACTTTGTATAACACAGTACCTTGTTGTGTATTAATTTTGAATCATCAAACAAAAACAAACAAGAAAATGAAAAAGCTATTTAGAATAAAAGGACAAAATTCGATGTTAGGTGGTGTATTGACCGGTTTGGCAGAATACTTTGATGTGGACGTAACTGTCCTGAGAGTAATCACTGTCGGATTATTTTTCACACCTGCACCTGTAGTTATTGGGTATTTGATTTTTTGGGCAGTGATGCCACAAAAACAAGAGAACTTCGTACAAGTGGTTTAGTAAATTTAGGGGTAACAAAAAAGCTCGGGAATATTTCCAGAGCTTTTTTTTCGTTTAATTTTTTCCTTGTTTCTCCCGAAAGTAGGCAAAAACCAATACTACAACAATCCAAACGCCCAATTTCGTAACCTTTAAAACGGACGCCAACCAATCTGTGAGTATTTTCATGATGGGTTCCGAGCCCAATTTGCTAAATCCGACATCGAGCACAAAACTGACCAACATAACTACGATTAAGTAAATAACCGCATTTCTTAAAATCCTGATTATTTTATTTGTATCCATAACTAAAACTAAATTTTCAATCCAAAACTTTCCAAATCCACATTTCCTCCCGAAATAATAATTGCAATCTTTTTCCCGGCAAACCGCTCCTTATTTTTAAGCAAAACCGCCAAAGGCACTGCTGAAGATGGCTCTATAACGATTTTCAAGTTGTCCATCATAATTTTCATAGCCTCCAAAATTTCCTCGTCACTTACAGTCAAAATATCCTCTACTCCATTTCGGATAATTTCAAGTGTTTTTTCACTGAGGTTAGTCAAAAGTCCGTCGGCAATGGTTTTAACAAAAGGTGCTTTTTCTACTTTTCCGGATTTAAACGACAAAATAGCATCAGCTGCACCTTCGGGTTCACAACCTATCACTTTAGTGTTTTTTCCAAAATATTTTGCCGAAAGAGCCGTGCCACTCAAAAGTCCGCCGCCTCCCACAGGAGCAAAAATATAATCCAGTTCAGTATTTTCTTCCAAAATTTCCTTGGCAGCAGTGGCTTGTCCGGCGATAACATCATAATTATCAAAGGGATGAATAAAAACCGCACCGGTTTTTTCTACAACCTTCTCAACTCCGTCCTCACGAGCCTGTAGGGTTGGTTCACAGAAAATAATTTCAGCATCCAGCTTTTTAACCCCATTGATTTTAGGCTTTGGTGCTGTGTGAGGCATCACAATATACGCCCGGGTTCCCAATAATTTTGCAGCCAAGGCAATGGCCTGAGCGTGATTTCCCGAAGAATGTGTACAAAGTCCTTTTTGTAAATCATCCTTTCTCAAACTCAATGCAGCATTAATTCCCCCACGGGCTTTGAATGCCCCAATTTTTTGAAGATTTTCACATTTGAAAATTACATCAGCACCTATTTGGTCATTAATTTCCTCAGAAAACAATACCGGTGTTTTTTTGAGATAATCCTGAATTCTCAAATGACTCGTTACAATATCCAGTTTGGAAGGAATCTGACTAAGCATGCAATAATTATTTATCCTCAAAGTTAAACTGATATGATTAAAAAAGGAATTTGTAATCCTAAAAACACGTTATAATTGTAATTTTGCAACAAAATCAAAAGATTGAATATTTATCTTTAAATGAAACTGATAAAACTATTTCTAATATATATCATCACAATAGGATTTGTAAGTGCTAAACCACCTCATATTTCCAAAGTCAAAAATCCGCCTCCAAGAATTATCAGAACCTGCTGTGGTTTTGGTGCCGAAGTACCTCTTGCCGGACTAACTTTCATTAAAGTCACCGACATTACTTCGGGCGATAAAATCGGAGACCATAAATTTATGGGGAGTAAGCATGAAAATAACGGTATAGTTTACACCAAAAAGGGGGGGTTCATTGATATGGGGCATTTACGCGATATCGCTGATATAACTGCATACATGTATGTTTTGATGAAATCCGAACCTTCTCCAATTACCCTAAAACTTGGAAATGAAGGGGGCCAAAAAGTTTTAAATATTCATATTCCTGATAATTTTCAGGAGCAGGATTATATTCATTTGGCAGGAAAAATTGCTTACGACCTTTCGGTTTGGCATGAAGTATCTACCTGGTATGGAGCATCTTATATCCCTTTGGTTCCTGAAAGGTATTCCAGTTTTTCGGTAGAAGATGCCTATTCCAATCTCACAGGAGTACAGTTGGGTATGAAAGCTCTGGCCAGCGATAAAGAGTATGATGTAGCTATGACTGAAAATGTGGCAGGTTTATTACAAAAACTTGAAGCAGTTGAAACCAGAGAAAAAAACTTTGAGGCCATGAATGCCGTAAAAGACCTTTGGTGGTCAGGCAAAGCAAAATATCCAAGCCGAAAAGTGTTGATTAAAAGGGTTTATGATATTTATGGATGCATTTACCCCCTATTAATTGATGATATTCAGGCTTCAATCGGGACAGAAAATAAAGTTTGTGTGCCCGAAAAAACAGTTTCCGGAGAAGATTTGAATAAGTTTTACGCTTTGAATATCAAGACTAATTTCAAAATACCTGTAAAAAAAGCACTGGAAAATCAGGAGAAAATGATATCCCAGCTTGACTTCCCCGCCTTGATAGCATATGCGAAAGAACAAGCTGAAGCGAAAGAAAAGCACAAAGATTTAAGATAATCCTGGAAATCTGTTTTATCCTTCTTAAAATAAGTTTTTTCTTTTTCATAATTACTCCTTTTTCAAGCATTTTTGGGCTTAAATCCTTAATTTTGCGAAAATTTTTTTCAGAAAAATATATCAGAAAAATGCAGATTAAGGAAATTCTTCAACTAAAACCGGAAAATCAGACCATTACAGCAAAAGGCTGGGTAAGAACAAAAAGAGGGCAGGCAAATATTGCTTTTGTCAATATCAATGATGGCTCTACCATCAAGAATATTCAGGCGGTTGTTGATGTAAATAATATAGATGAAGAAACCCTCAAAAAGGTAACCACAGGGGCTTGTATAGGCGTAACAGGAGCTCTCACTCCTTCAGCAGGTGCAGGGCAAGATTCTGAAATAGTTGTGGAGTCACTCATTATTTATGGTGTTGCTGACGAAACTTACCCGATTCAACCCAAAAAACATAGTCTTGAGTTTTTAAGAGAAAAAGCCCATCTGCGTTTCAGAACCAATACTTTCGGAGCGGTTTTCAGGGTAAGGCATGCCCTGGCATTTGCTGTTCATAAATTTTACAACGAACAAGGATTTTTCTATCTCAATACCCCAATCATTACCGCTTCTGATGCCGAAGGTGCCGGTGAAATGTTCAGAGTGAGTACTTTTGAAGCCAACAAGGCTCCTAAAGATGAAAACGGAAATGTGGATTTCACGCAGGATTTCTTTGGTAGAGAAACCTCGCTTACCGTAAGTGGGCAACTCGAAGGCGAGTTGGGAGCAATGGCCCTCTCCAAGATTTATACTTTTGGCCCCACTTTCAGAGCCGAAAACTCCAACACCACCCGCCACCTGGCTGAGTTCTGGATGATAGAGCCAGAAATGGCCTTCTTCGAACTGGAGGATAACATGAAGCTGGCTGAGGATTTTGTGAAATATGTGATTGGTTATGCCCTCGAAAACTGCAAGGATGACCTTGAGTTTTTGCAAAACAGACTTTTGGATGAAGAAAAATCCAAACCTCAAAATGAGCGTTCTGAACTTTCACTGATCGATAAGCTCAATTTTGTGATTAACAACGACTTTGAGAAACTTACATACACAGAAGCGGTTGATATTTTGATAAAATCAAAACCTGCTCAGAAAAAACAATTCCAGTATGAAGTTTCCTGGGGTATAGATTTGCAATCAGAGCATGAGCGTTATCTGGTAGAAAAGCATTTCAAAAAACCTGTAATACTTATCAATTACCCAAAGGCCATCAAAGCTTTTTATATGAAGCAAAATGAAGATGGAAAAACGGTAAGAGCCATGGATGTGTTGTTCCCGGGAATTGGTGAAATCATTGGCGGATCACAAAGGGAAGACAACTATGACAAATTGATGGATAGAATCCATGAAGTGGGTATTGACCCCGAAAACCTTTGGTGGTATTTGGAAACCCGTAAATTCGGCTCAGCTCCCCACTCAGGCTTTGGACTGGGATTTGAACGTTTGGTTCAGTTTGTAACCGGCATGGGTAACATCCGCGACGTGATTCCGTTCCCTCGTACACCTAAAAACGCCGAATTCTAAGTATGTTTTTACCTATCCTGATATTTGTAGTAATCGTCGGTGCCAACGTGATCATCAGCGTGTACCTTGAGCGTAAGCTTTCTGCATTTATCCAGGACAGGCTTGGACCCATGGAGGTAGGAAAATGGGGGCTTTTGCAGCTCATCGCTGACCTTATGAAGCTTTTTCAAAAAGAAGACATAGTTCCAACAGTCGCAGACAAAAAGCTATTCAAGTTTGCCCCATATCTCATTTTTGGAGCCATTTTCATGGGTTATGCACTTTTACCCATCAATCCGGTATTGCAGGGTTCCGGAATTCAGACCGGCATTTTTGTATTAATGGGAGTCATTTCACTGGATATTGTAGGGATTATTATGGCAGGATGGGCTTCCAACAACAAATATTCTTTGTTGGGCTCTATGCGTTCAATCGCTCAGATTATATCTTATGAAATACCTCTTGGGCTTGCGGTTTTGACGGTGGTTATCACCTGCTCCACCCTCAATCTCCAGGAAATCAGTTTTCAACAAGGGATATTTTCAGAATCTCCCAATTATCTTTTTGGAATAAAAAAACTTGGAATTGAAACCACGCAAACGGGTGGATTCCTCACCTGGAATATATTCCGCAGCCCTGTTTTGTTTATTTCATTTATAGTGTTTTTCATTGCAGGCCTGGCCGAGGCTAATAGGGCACCTTTTGATTTACCTGAAGCTGAATCTGAATTAATAGCAGGATTTCATACTGAATATTCCGGTTTTCGCTGGGCTATTTTATTTTTGGCCGAATACGGAATGATGCTTTTGATGTCATTTCTTGCCGCTATTTTGTTTTTTGGAGGATGGAATACCCCTTTACCCAATATCGGGCCTCTAAAACTTGCAGAATACACTACAGGAACACCAGGTAGTATCAGCATACATCTTTGGGGAGCGTTTTGGTTAATTGCGAAAGCATATTTTGGTATGTTGGTGCAAATGTGGGTTCGCTGGACATTTCCAAGGCTAAGAATCGACCAGTTAATTTACCTTTGCTGGAAGGTTTTAACGCCTATTGCACTTATTTTGGTTGTGATTGCGTCGGTTTGGAGAGTTTTAATGGTTTTGTGATATGTCAAAAATCATCGGCAACGAGCTGGAAGATGCCATACTCAACCTTCCTGTAAAAGAGCGGAACAAACTATTATTGAGACTTATCAGAAAGGACAAAATTCTAACAGAGCAACTTCACTTCAAACTATTGGAACACCCTGAAATCGACCTGAAACTCAGGGAATCCGAAATCTATGAATATATAGAAGACTATCTTTTTAAAAGACGGGGGCAAAGCAATAAAACTGTTCTTTTAAGACTGAGGGAAGTGTTTTCGAAAATCAGTCATCATCATAAAATAACGGGCGACAAAATCGGAGAAGTAAGATTAAGTGTAAGAGCGGTTTTCGTAACTTGTAAATATCATCAGGATGCTTTTGAAAACGAATTCCGAAGTGATACCGAAAAGCTGACGATTTTTATCAGAAGAAAGGTCTCGGCCATGCTTAATAAATATCAAAAGATTCATGAAGATTATAAAATTGAGTTTTTTGACCAAATAAATGAGTCTTTGGAGTTTTTGGAAAAACTAAAAAACAAAATCCCGAAGCAAAAGGTAAGTTTGCCGACCAATATCGAAGAATGAAAATTCAGAAATGAAAAGAGAATTATTAGTCATAAAATTTGGAACTGCGTCCATCACAAAAGCCGATGGTACCCCTGATCAGGATATCCTGGCTGAAATTGCACGACAGATAAGTATTTTACATAAAAACTACCGTGTAGTCATCGTTTCTTCGGGTGCGGTAGGAGCAGGAAAGCAGTTTATCAAAAAATACGAAGGCAATATCAACCAACGTAAAGCTGCCGCTGCTATCGGAAATCCCCTTTTGCTGAAAATGTACGACGCAGAATTCAGTAAATATGGTATCGTGGTAGCCCAAAGTTTACTGGAAAGGCAGCATTTTGCCAAACGCGAACAATTTCTTCAGCTCAAAGCTACCTATGAAGAGCTCTGGAAAAATAATATAATCCCCATCGCCAACGAAAACGACGTAGTAAGCAACCGTGAACTCAAGTTTTCGGACAATGACGAACTAGCAACCCTAATTGCGGGAGGTTTTGGAGCAACTCATTTATTACTTTGCACAGTCAGTGGAGGACTTTTGGATGGCTCAGGGAAAATCGTGGATTTGGTCGAAAAAATTGATACCGAAACCATGGGGCTGGTTAATAAATCAAAAAGTTCATTGGGTCTTGGGGGAATGGCTTCAAAACTTACTTTTACGCATTTGGCGACGAAAATGGGCATAAAAGTCAGCATTTTTGGCATGAAACAAGCCGATGGCATCATCAATGCCTTACAGCAAAAATCAGGTACGAGTTTTTTGCCGGAAAAAAATCGCATCTCTGCCCGAAACAAATGGATGGCAAGTGGAGGCATGACGGTAGGGAAAATTACCATTGACAAGGGTGCAGTAGCGGCTATTCATTCTAAAAAAAGCCTTTTGAGTGTGGGAATTTTGGAATTTGAAGGCGATTTTCAGGTGGGTGAAATTGTAGAAATTATTGATATTGAACAAAATACCATTGCAGTGGGTACTACCCGACTTTCAGCCGAAAAACTAAAATCTGAATTAAAAACCCCCAATACTATTCTTGTTCATGTTGACGATTTGGTAGTTTTGTAAAAAGAAAACAGCCTGCATTTGAAACCCAAAAATATTCTATATCTGGTTTTCCTTCTGGTTCCGGCAATTTTTGCCTGGATTATTGCCTCCAATACCTTTCCCTATCTTGGCTTTGACCTCAGGCATGGATTTTTGGGTACAAAAACCATAAAAACCGTTGAAACACCTCTATTTCAATTTTCATTTTATCTTCATATTGTCAGTAGTCTCATTGTCTGGATTTTAGGATTTCTTATCCTTTTACCAATATTTTTCAGAAAACTAAATTTTCATCGGTTGTTTGGAAAACTATATGTTTTGCTTTTGGTATTTATTGCAGCACCCTCTGGGATGGGTCTTTCATTTTTTGCCAATGGCGGATTATCAGCCAAAATCGCCTTCTTTTTGCAAAGTACTATTTGGGCATTTTTTACTTTAAAGGCCTGGTTTTTTATCCAGAAAAATGAAATAAATCTTCATTTGCGTTGGATGGTCCGTAGTTTGGCGGTCACCTGGGCGGCTTTTAGCTTAAGAGGAGAGAGTTTTTTGATGATAAAATACCTGGGTACTGCACCTATCGAAACCTACCTATCTGTGGTTTGGCTTTCATGGGTAGGAAATATTCTCATTGCAGAAATTCTCCTGATGTTTGGAATTGACAAATTTTTCCTAAATTTCCTGAAAATATCTAAGCCTAGATAAATCATCGATATTTTATCAAAAATTTTGGAATCAATTAACCCTTTTATAGCCGACATGAAAACCATTTTCAAGACTTTTCTATTTATCATTATTTCCATGTTATCCTTTTCTTGTTTCAAGCCAAAAGACAAGCAAAATACAGTAACCACCCATAAAGAAGCCGTAGATACGCTCAGAGTTGCCAATGTGCCCAATGATTCGCTACCAAAATTCACTTTCCTGAAAGATAAAAAAATCCTGAATGAGGTGGATTTGTCAAAACTGCTGGTGAATACCGATGAATTTGGAGAATATTCCAATAATTTCAATGGGTTCTTTGGAAAGGACAATTACCGCATTCAGATATATTTCAAAAAAGCATGGAAAGACAGCCTAGATAGTAAAAAATATCACTTATTGGGCATGACAAACTTCAAGGGAAATATTGATGATTTTGAGGGGATGATAATGATTGACTCTGTTTTTGAGTTTGTGGATCCAATCATCAATTACAACGAAATATATCAGATACCCGTTAAAACATATGAAATCAGGGGAAAACTGAGTATGAAAGAGGACAGCCTCGATAAACATGCAGGAGCTTTTGCCGGCACTTTCCTAATGGATTTTTCCTATGACAGCAACAAAACCCTGGATTATTGGTATTACAGCCCCAATACGCCTGTGCAAGGTGGTGGATTCAAATCAAAAGGTACCTGGAAAATCTATGCCGGAAAACTGGAAAAACCATACGTATTTGGTCGCGATTTCTTCATGTTTGCCAACAATATCCTGAAAGACTTTAGTTTCGGAGAGCGAGACATCGAAATCAACAAAAAATACCTTCACCTCGGCTGGGACAATTTCTGGGAAAATGATGAATGGTGGGCAAAGAAACCTATAATGTAACCTAATTGGTCTTTAATAAGAATTATAATTTTGGCGGCCTCACCCCACGCCCAAAGCGTGGCGTGACCGGGCTATTCACTACAAGTCCGACTTCCGCACATCCCAGCCGCACTGCGGGCTTTCCGTTGCTATCCCTGGCCGGTGAAAATTTATTAATCGTAATTAAAAAAATTAGCCTCAGATAATTATAATTTTAGAATTACATTTTACCTTTATCAACAAATAATATGAAATACTTGATTTAGTAAGGCTATCAAAGACTGAAATAAATCATAACAATTTCTTTTCAACACAAAATATAAATAATGCAGATATATAATTTTATGTTTATAGAATCAAATCCTACCAAATAAATGCTACTTAAATTGAATAAATATTCCACCATTTCAACAATAAACCACAATTTACTTTTCGGCCTAAAAAAGAGGAATAATTTAGGAGGCAGTGACATTGATGCCAACCATACAGCGGTGTTTTCACTTGAAGATGCTTGCTCTGACTTTGAAGCATCTGTTCTATTATCTAACCAAATAAGGTTTAATAATCAAAACAAGATCGGGTAATGTAAAATTGTGAAAGATTAATCTTTGCTTTAAATACTTTTAGATATGGGAATGATTTTGTTTAAAAAAATACTGAAAAAAATAGCAATAATACTTCCTCTTTTTTTTATCTAGTATGGTCTCAGATGGTATTTTGTAATTCCAAGAGTAAAACATTTAGGTAATTTCGATGCAAACAATAGACTTACAATTAAAATATTTAAAAAGATTAATACGATCAAGTTTTATACTTTTATGACTATTGTGTATTAAAAAATGGTAAAGAAAATATTAAAAAACGTTTTTTAGTTGATTATGGAAACTATAATTTCAACGACTTCAGTTTACATCGAAAAAAAGAATATATATATATATTACATTTTAATGGTTTCACAGAAAGCGTTGATACATTATTAATCATTGATAATCATGGAAATGAAATTCGCAATTTTAATTATTAGTTATATCATTAAAAAACATCTAACACAAAGATTTATTATGTACAAAAATTTTTATTTTCTAACAAATCTAATAAAATGACCTCTCTACCCCATGATTATATCGTTTGGCTGAGTGAAATGCTAAACACAACGGTAAAAAAGAATAGAAAAAACTAAGATTTTAATAAAAGAATAGAACCTAAAAATTTCATAATGAGAAGGGGCTTTATAGAAACTCAGTATAAAAATATAGCAGTGCCGTGGTTTACAGTGAAGGAAAAGGAATGTTAGACAATATTTTTTTGAACATTTTGAATCTTGAATATGAAAGTAGCAGAAGTACTAACAACCGGATGCAATCTTGCAGTAGCGGGGTAAAGAACTTCTGCTGCTTTGGGATTTGAAATTATATACATTCAACCAAATGTTTCAATTGGTAAATTTACTTTTAAAAAGAATATTTTCATTTTTAGTTATATTTATTATAGTCTCTCTAGTCCCATATTTATTTCTTTATTTCAACTCTTATAATGGTGTCTTAAACGCAATTACTTGGACACGATAATTAATTTACATTACCCATTTTGGGTCAATTTTGACACCTATTGATT
>Ga0102832_1000775_pt1 | contig 35804 bp, 30 predicted proteins | sample EBPBio282013_DNA_FD_88942 | JGI IMG/M metagenome (GOLD analysis project Ga0102832, IMG submission 88942) | Wastewater treatment Type I Accumulibacter community from EBPR Bioreactor in Madison, WI, USA - Reactor 2_5/28/2013_ DNA (Illumina Assembly) | ecosystem: Engineered > Bioreactor > EBPR >... | reverse complement strand
ACTATGCGACGGCCACCGACGACCCATTGACCGCGACCCGTCGTGTTTTCCCCGTACCAGTCGATCAGGCACTCGCGTGCCGTCGGGCCGGCGAGCGGCGCGCCGCCGTTCAGCCAGTCCTCCAGCAGCACGAACTCCTTCGCGCTCTCGCCCTTGGGGTCCAGTCCCACGAAGCGCCCGAACTTCTTCACCGAGAGCCAGGGATCGAGCGACCAGAACAAGGTCTGCAGGATGTCGACCGGCAGCTCGCCGACGCGATCCGCCACCTCCGCGAGCAGCGGGCCGGTCGAGAGGAGAAAGGCGTGTCCGGTGCGGTCGGCATTGAAATCCCACGGCGCCGCCATCAGGGCCAGCCCCGCGACCCGGCGCGGCCGGCGCGCCGCCAGGGCCACCGCGAGCGTGCCGCCCATGCAGTAACCGAGGACCGCCGGCGCCCGGCGGGCGCGGCGAGCAACATAGCCCAGCGCGCGTTCGAGGCGGGCGACATAGGCGGTGGTATCGAAGCCGCGCTCTTCGCCCTCCGGCGTTCCCCAGTCGACCAGATAGGGACGCAGCCCCTGGGCGGCCATGGCACGCAGCAGGCTCTTCTCGGCCGTGAGATCGAGCACTTCCCAGCGATTGATGAGCGAGGGCACGATCAGGACGGCGCGCGTTCCGCGCTTGCGCGCCAGGCGGTGCGTGGCGCCGTAATCGAGTAGGCGCGTATTGCCTTCGCGCCAGACGGCGGGCGGATCGACGAGCGTGCGATGGACGTCGTTGCGTTGATAGGCGAGCACGCCGTCGGCCAGCCGAATCTGGCGCCGACGGATCTCCCGCTGCAGCGCCTGTTCGAACTGGCCGGCGCCGGTTTTGGCTTCGAGCGAGGCGATCTCCGGCAGCAGGGCCGCGAGCGATTCAGGAACCGCGGAGGCGGGCCTCGAGGTCGGCGAGCCTTGCTTCAAGATGTTCCACGCGCTTTCGGAGCTCGCCCAGGTCATCAGGGCCGTTCCCAGATGAAGCGGCAGCGGACGGGGACCTAGTCGTGTCTGCATGGGACGCTCCCTGGGCAACCTGCAATGCCGACGCGACCTGGGCATTCGCGGCCGCGAACAGGCGGGCGATCTGCTCGGTCACCGCCTGATCCGACGCGAGCCCGGACAGCTGGGCCTGCCACAGATCGAGATAGCGCCGGGCCAGCCTGTCGAATTCGGCGCCGGAGTCGGCTGTATCGGCCGTCTTGTCGTCGTTTCCGGAGAACATGTGCGCAGTATAGCGCATGGCCGCGCCAACGCTGCTTCCATCGGAGAAGGTTGGGTTGTCGCACTGCGGTATCGGCGCTAAGGTGGCCGCCCCTGAGTAAACGAGCGTTCATGGCGCGCGGGAGCTAAAGGAGCGAAGCGTAATGGCCGAACAGGCAGTACCCGACGGTGGACCCAAGGCGGCGCCGGTGGTGATCAAGAAGTACGCGAACAGACGGCTCTACAATACCGCGACCTCGGCCTATGTGACGCTGGACCATCTCTCCCAGATGGTGAAGGACAAGACCGATTTCGTGGTCTATGACGCCAAGACGGGCGACGAGATCACGCGCTCGGTGCTGACGCAGATCATCTTCGAGGAAGAAAGCAAGAGCGGCCAGACACTGCTGCCGATTCCCTTCCTGCGCCAGCTCATCTCCTTCTATGGCGACAGCCTGCAGGGGGTGGTGCCACAGTATCTCGAAATGTCGATGACGCAGTTCGCCCGCAACCAGGACCAGATGCGGCGCTACATGCAGAATGCCTTCGGCTTCAATCCGTTCCAGCAGTTCGAGTCGATGGGCAAGCAGAACATGGCGATGTTCGAGAACGCCATGCGGATGTTCAACCCGTTCGGCACGGGGCCCGGCGGCCAGCCCGGTGGACAGGCCTCCCCCCCGGCAGCGGCGAACGGCCACGAGCCGCCCAAGGCAGAGACCTCGTCGCCCTCCGGCGATGCCGCGATCGACGACCTGAAGCGCAAGCTCGACGAGTTGCAGAGCCAGCTCGCGGAACTCGGCAAGAAGCCCTGACGGTACCATGACGTCGTCGCCAACATCCGCGGTCCGGCGCGTGATGTCGCCCTGCATCGGCATCTGCAAGCTCGACCAGAAGAGCGGCCTGTGCCTCGGCTGCCGGCGCACGATCGACGAGATCGGCCGCTGGGCGATGCTCGACGATCCGTCCCGCCAGGCCATCGTCGACCAGTTGCCGACGCGGACTCTCTGAGCGCAAAAGTCTTTGCTGGGGGCGCGCCACTGGAGTGGCGCGCCCCCGGCTAACGCCCCTTGAACGACGGCTTGCGCTTCTCGCGGAAGGCCGCGGTGCCTTCCTTGTAATCCTCGGTCAGGCCGGTCAGCACGTTCTGATCGGCATCCATGTGGCTGCCGAGATCGTCCAGCGCATGGGCGAGACGATTGACCGTGGTCTTGGTCATGCGCACGGGGATCGGCGGCTGGCGAGCGATGCGTTCGGCGAACGCCATCGACGCGGCAAGCGCCTGGCCATCGTCCACGACCTTCTCGACCAGCCCCCAGTCCAGCGCCTCGGCGGCGCCGATCCGGTCGGAAGCCAGGATTACCGCCTGCTTGGTGCGAGCTGGGCCCATCAGCACCAGCATGCGCGGGATCGAGCCCCAGCTCATGTTCATGCCGAGCTCGATCTCCGGAATACGGAAATGGGCGGAGCGGCCGCAGGTACGAAAGTCGAGCGATACGACCAAAGCGGCACCGCCACCGACGCAATGGCCCTCGATGGCCGCGATGGTGACCTGGTCCATCTCCTGCCAGGCCCGGCACATTTTGGGGCCGAGCCGTTGCTTGTGAATACGCTCGCCGACAGACAACGTATCGCGCGCACGTCCTTCGGGATCCTTGAGATCGAAGCCGGCGCAGAAAGCCTTGGCCGAACCTGTCAGGATCACGACCGACGTTTCGAGATCGTCCTCGAAGTCGCGCGGCACGTCGCGCAGCTCGCGCATCGCCTGCTGGCTCAGCGCATTGATGTTGTCGCCGCGATCGAAGCGCACCACGGCGATGCGACCCTGCGGGCCCAGCCCCTTCTCGATCTTCACGAACTGACGATCCATCGCGCGCTTCCTCCAGCGGTTTGCGCAAACCTAACGGCTCGTCTTTACAAGGGCGAGCCGCTTCGATTGACTGGCCTGCATGTCGAAAGCCATTGAAACCGCCGTCTTCGAGCGCCGCGTCAACGCGTTGTTTGCCCCCTACACCAAGCCCGGTTCGCCGGGCGCCGTCGTCGGCGTGATGCGCGGCGGCGAGATCGAGTTCTGCAAGGGCTTCGGCCTGGCCAGCATCGAACTCGGCGTGCCGATCCGGCCCGACACGCGCTTCCGCATCGCCTCCGTGAGCAAGCAGTTCACGGTGACCGCCGCCCTGATGCTGGCGGCCGAAGGCAAACTGAAGCTGTCGGATCCGCCGCACAAGTACCTGCCCGAGCTGCCGCCGCTGCCCGTGACGATCGACCAGATGATGCGCAATTCGAGCGGCCTGCCCGACTTCCTCGAACTGCTGCGGCTGGGCGGCCACGGGCTCGACAAGCCGGCGCGCGCCGAGGATTTCCTCGCCGCGGCGGCGCGCAACGGCCACCTCAATTTCGCGCCGGGCAGCCGCTTCCTCTACAGCAACACCAACTTCCTGCTGCTCGGCCTGATCGTCGAGAAGCTGGCGGGGAAGCCGCTGGGCGCCTTCCTGGCCGAGCGCGTGTTCGGACCGCTGGGCATGACCGCGACGCAACTGGAACCGGACATCGACGCGGTGATCCCGCACCTCGCGACCGGCTACCTCGGCGACGCCAAGGCGGGCTTCCGCCGCGCCGCCCATGCCTACCCGCAGGGCGGCGAGGGCGGCCTGACTTCGACGGTCGAGGACCTGCTGATCTGGAGCCGCCACTACGACAAGCCGGTGCTGGGCAAGACGCTGCCGGCGCAGCTGACCGCCGTGAAGCCGCTCGCCGGCGGGCATGCCAACGCCTATCGCCGCGGTGTCCAGGTCGGCGCGGTGCGCGGTCTCGAGACGGTCGGCCATGGCGGCCTGTGGCCGGGCTTCCGCACCGAGTTCCTGCGCGTGCCGGCGGCCGACCTGACGGTGATCGTGATCGCCAACCTCGCCAGCATCGACCCGTGGCGGCAGGCCCATGCCATCGCCAGCCTGGCGCTGGAAGGCGACCGGCGGGCCAGGCCGGCGCCGGCGCCGATCACCGCCGACGAGATCCGGCCGCACGCCGGCACCTGGTTCAACGCCGACGAGCCGTCGCTGTTCGACCTGGCGTGGCGCGACGGCGAGGCGGTGGTGACGCAGAACGGGATGCCGTTCGTGCTGGGCCGCCGCGCCGACGGCTGGCTGGGCGCCGAGCGCGGCTCGTTCGAGTTCAGGCTGAAGCCCGGCAAGGGCGGGCTGCGCGTCGACCTCGGCGCCGGCCGCGTGCTGCCGTTCGCGAAGCTCGGCAAGCGCAAGGCGGTGCCGGCGGGCCTCGCCGGCCGCTACGTCTCGGCCGACAGCGGCGCGGCGTGGGAGTTCGCCCGGACGGGCGACGACTGGACGGTGGCGGTGAGCGGCCCGCTGGTCTCGGGCGGCGCGCCGTGGACGGTGCGCGGCCTCGACGCCGACACGGTGGAGACCGAGATGGCCGGCGGCTGGATCAAGGGCACCCAGCTCGCCCACCTCGTCCGCGACCGCGCCGGCAGGATCGTCGCGATCGAGGTGTCGACCGGCCGCATCAAGAAGATGCGGTTCGATCGAGTTGACTGAAAGGTCCCTCGCTTCGCTCGGGATGACAGGCTTTCCTTGTCATCCCGAGCGTGAGCGAGGGACCTTTCACCGATCAACGGAACGGGATGGCGTACATCAGGCCGCCGTTGGTCCACAGCGCGTTCTGGCCGCGCTCGAGCTTCAGCGGGGTCGCGGTGCCGACGTTGCGCTCGTAGCTCTCGCCGTAGTTCCCGACCTGCTTGATCACGTTGTACATCCACTTCTCGTCGACGCCGACCGCCTTGCCGAAGCCGGGCGAGACGCCGAGGAAGCGCTTGATCGACGGGTCCTCGCTCTTCAGCATCTCGTCGACGTTCTTCGACGTGATGCCCATCTCCTCGGCCTCGATCATGCCCATCAGGGTCCACTTCACGAGGTCGAACCACTGGTCGTCGCCGTGGCGCACGATCGGGCCCAGCGGCTCCTTGGAAATGCGCTCGGGCAGGATGGTGTGCTCGCCCTTGCCGGCGAGCTGGCCGACGCGCACCGCGGCGAGGCCCGAGGCGTCGGTCGTGTAGGCGTCGCAGCGGCCGGCGGCATAGGCCTGCAGCAGCTCGTCGAGCTTCTCGATCAGCACCGGCTTGAAGCTCATCTTCTGCTTGCGGAAGTAGTCCGCGAGGTTGAGCTCGGTGGTGGTGCCGGGCTGCACGCAGACCGTCGCACCGTTCAGCTCCTTGGCGCTCTTGATGCCGCTCTTGGCCGGCACGATGAAGCCCTGGCCGTCGTAGAAGTTCACGCCGGCGATGTTGAAGCCGAGCGAGGTGTCGCGCAGCAGCGTCTGGGTGGCGTTGCGGGTGATGACGTCGACCTCGCCCGACTGCAGGGCGACGAAGCGCTGCTGCGCGGTGGTCGGCGTGAACTTGACCTTCTCGGCGTCGCCGAACATCGCGGCGGCGATCGCCTTGCACAGGTCGACGTCGAGGCCGGTCCACTTGCTCTGGCTGTCGGCCATCGAGAAGCCGGCCAGCCCGGTGTTGACCGCGCACTGGACGAAGCCCTTGGCCTTGACCGCGTCGAACGTCTGGCCGGCCGAGGCCGGCAGCGCGGCCGTGGCGGCCGCGCCCGTGAACGCCGTTACGGCGAGAATTTTCCGAAGCATCCCTGACCCCATCGGTTGTGATGGGGCCAGCATAGCAAAGAACGCGCCCGTTAAACGGTGCGTTCGACCATCAGCTTCTTGATCTCGGCGATCGCCTTCGCCGGGTTCAGGTGCTTGGGGCACGTCTTCGTGCAGTTCATGATGGTGTGGCAGCGGTACAGCCGGAACGGGTCCTCCAGCTGGTCGAGGCGCTCGCCCTTGGCCTCGTCGCGGCTGTCGGCCAGCCAGCGGTAGGCCTGCAGCAGGATCGCCGGACCGAGGTAGCGGTCGCCGTTCCACCAGTAGGACGGGCACGAGGTCGAGCAGCAGAAGCACAGGATGCACTCCCACAGGCCGTCGAGCTTGGCGCGCTCCTCCGGCGACTGCAGGCGCTCGCGGGTCGGCGGCTGGGTCGTCGTCTTGAGCCACGGCTCGATCGACTGCAGCTGGGCGTACGGCACGGTCAGGTCGGGCACCAGGTCCTTGACCACCGGCATGTGCGGCAGCGGGTAGATCTTGATGTCGCCCTTCACGTCGGCAATGTACTTGGTGCAGGCCAGCGTGTTGCCGCCGTCGATGTTCATCGCGCACGAGCCGCAGACGCCCTCGCGGCACGACCGCCGGAAGGTCAGCGAGCTGTCCATCTCGTTCTTGATCTTGATCAGCGCGTCCAGGACCATCGGGCCGCAGCTGTCCATGTCGACCTCGTAGGAGTCGACACGCGGGTTCTTCCCGTCTTCCGGCGTCCAGCGGTAGACCTTGAACGTCCGGATGTTCTTGGCGCCGGTCGGCGCCTTGTAGGTTTCGCCCGTTCCGATCTTGGAATTGGCGGGCAGTGCGAACTCAGCCATCGCTTCCTCTCGAAACTTCGCCTTAGTACACGCGGGCCTTGGGCGGGAACGACTGGACGTCGTTGCTCATCGGCTGGAGGTTGACGGGGCGATAGTCGATCCGGGTCTTGCCGGTCTTCTCGTCGACCCACACCGCGGTGTGCTTCAGCCAGTTCTTGTCGTCGCGCTCGGGGAAATCCTCGTGCGCGTGGGCACCGCGGCTCTCGTGGCGGTTGGCCGCCGAGTAGATCGTGCCCTGCGCCTGGATGATCAGGTTCTGGAACTCCAGCGTCTCCATGAGGTCGGAGTTCCAGATCAGCGAGCGATCCTTGACGCGGATGTCGTCCTTGCCGGCGAACACCTTGTCCATGTTGGCGCAGCCCTCGGCGAGGCTCTTGGTGGTGCGGAACACCGCGCAGTCGTTCTGCATGGTCTTCTGCATCAGCGCGCGCAGCTGCGCCGTCGGCGTGCCGCCGTTGGCGTGGCGGGCCTTGTCGAGGCGCTCGATCGAGTTGGCGCCGGCGTCCTTGAGATCCTTGTGGCTCTCGCCCGGCTTCATCAGCTGCTCGACGCGGTTGGCGGCCGAGCGACCGAACACGACCAGCTCGAGCAGCGAGTTCGAGCCGAGGCGGTTGGCGCCATGGACGCCGATCGAGGCCGCCTCGCCGAGCGCCATCAGGCCGGGCACCGGGGTGTTCGGGTTGCCGTCCTTGATGGTCATCACCTCGCAGTGATAGTTCGCCGGGATGCCGCCCATGTTGTAGTGGCAGGTCGGCAGGATCGGGATCGGCTGGCGGGTCACGTCGACGCCGGCGAAGATGCGCGCCGTCTCGGCGATGCCGGGCAGGCGCTCCTGGATGATCTTCGGGTCGAGATGCTCGATGTGCAGCTCGATGTAGTCCTTGTTCGGACCGCAGCCGCGGCCCTCGCGGATCTCGATGGTCATCGAGCGGCTGACGACGTCGCGCGACGCGAGGTCCTTGGCCGACGGCGCGTAGCGCTCCATGAAGCGCTCGCCGTTGGCGTTGGTGACGTAGCCACCCTCGCCGCGCACGCCCTCGGTGATCAGGCAGCCGGCGCCGTAGACGCCGGTCGGGTGGAACTGCACGAACTCGAGGTCCTGCAGCGGCAGGCCGGCGCGCAGCACCATGGCGCCGCCGTCACCCGTGCAGGTGTGGGCCGAGGTCGCGGTCTGGTAGACGCGGCCGTAGCCGCCGGTCGCCAGCACCACCTGGTGGGCGCGGAAGCGGTGGATCGTGCCGTCGTCGAGGTTCCACGCCATGACGCCGCGGCACACGCCGTCGTCCATGATCAGGTCGAGCGCGAAGTACTCGATGAAGAACTCGGCGTGGTTGCGCAGCGACTGCTGGTACAGCGTGTGCAGGATGGCGTGGCCGGTGCGGTCGGCGGCGGCGCAGGTCCGGTGCGCGATGCCCTTGCCGAACTCGGTGGTCATGCCGCCGAACGGGCGCTGGTAGATCTTGCCCTCGGGCGTGCGCGAGAACGGCACGCCGAAGTGCTCGAGCTCGATGATCGCCGGGATGCCGTCGCGGCACATGTACTCGATCGAGTCCTGGTCGCCGAGCCAGTCGGAACCCTTAACGGTGTCGTACATGTGCCAGCGCCAGTCGTCCGGGCCCATGTTGCCGAGCGCCGCCGAGATGCCGCCCTGCGCCGCCACGGTGTGGCTGCGGGTCGGGAACACCTTGGTGATGCAGGCCGTCTTGTAGCCCTTGCTGGCCATGCCGAAGGTCGCCCGCAGGCCGGACCCGCCGGCGCCCACCACGACGACGTCGTACTCGTGGTCGATGATGGTGTAGGCGTTGCCGCCGATGTTCACGGTGCCCGGCGCGGCGCCGTTGCTCTTGCCGTTGCTCGCCTCGGCCATGTTCAGCCTCCGAAACCGATACGCAGGATGGCCACCGTCGCGGCCAGTCCCGACAACACTGCGACGAAACGGACCAGAAGGATCAACGCCAGCTTCCGGCCCTCGCCATGGATGTAGTCCTCGATCACCACCTGCAGGCCGAGCTGGCCGTGATGCAGGCCGACCACGATGGTCAGGATCAGCAGGACCATGACGAACGGCGAGCCGATCCAGGCCCGCACGACGTCCTGGTCGGCGCCGCTCATCATGACGAGCGACACGGCGAACCAGACCACGAGGGGAACCAGGGCGATGGCGGTGAGGCGCTGCATCCACCAGTGATGCAGGCCGGTGTGGGCCGAGCCGAGACCGCGGGCGCGGGCCAGCGGGGTGCGGAGATCGCTGCTCTTCATCTCGCCCTCCTCAGGCCAGCCGCAGGCCGACGGCCCACGACGCCAGGGTGGCGATCACGGCGACGGCGATGACGATGTAGCTGGCCTTCTCGGCTTCCTTGATCTCGAAGCCGATGCCGGCGTCCCAGAACAGGTGCCGGATGCCGTTGCACAGGTGGTAGAACAGGCAGAACAGCCAGCCGCCGAGCACGATGCGGCCGACGATCGAGGCGTTGAACGCCTGGAATTTCGCGTAGGTCGTGGGGCTCGCCGAGGCGAAGACCACCCAGGCCACCAGGTAGAGCGCGCCGAGCGACAGCGCCACGCCGGTGGCGCGGTGCAGGATCGACAAGCGGGCGGTGATGGGAAGACGGTAGACTTGCAGATGCGGTGAAAGCGGCCGGTTGGTCGGCCGATTGGCGACGCTCATCGCGCGGAACCCCTATTGCCACGTTGGCTGCATTCTAAATAGCGCCCGGCGGCCTCAAGTCAACGGAAGTCGCCGCCGCATCGGCGGGAGTAAGCCCCGGATTTCCCAGCGAAATTCGGGGCGCCCGATCTCAGCTCCGGCGCGGCATCAGGAGCCAGTAATCGAGGTCCAGCACCACCGCGGGGTGGTACTTGCCGTCCGCCCCCTTGCCCGGGAAGGCGCCGGCCGGGCAGTCCTTTGTGGCGACCAGTCGCAGCCGCAGGGCGCCGAGGTCGCGGCGGCCCGGGAGCTCGGCCTTTTCCAGCACTTCCGACCAGGCATAGATCGTGTCGCCGCCGAAGGTCGGGCCGACGTGGCTGCCGGCGTTGATGGCGGCCAGCCGGAAGCCGTTGGCCAGCCCGTTGAACGACAGCGCCCGGGCCAGCGAGATGATGTGGCCGCCGTAGGCCAGCCGCCGGCCGAACCGGGTGCTCTTGCCGGCGAAGGCGTCGAAATGGACCCGCGCGGTGTTCTGGTACAGCCGGGTCGAGAACATGTGGTCGCTGTCCTCGAGCGTCATGCCGCTGACGTGGTCGATCCGCTCGCCCGGCTGGTAGTCCTCCCAGCGGTGCGGCGAGCCCGCCGCGACATCGTCGTAGCCGGCCATCGACAGGCCGGCCGGCACGACCAGGTCGGCCGCGGCGACCGACGGCGCGGTCTTCGGCGTCACCGCCTCGCCCACCGGCGCGGCCGGGTCGCGCTTGTGCACCATCACCCAGCGCACGTAGTCGAGCACCATCTCGCCCTTCTGGTTGGTGCCGGTCGAGCGCACCCAGACGACGCCGCTCGCCTTGTTCGAGTTCTCGCGCAGGCCGAGCACGGTCGAACGCGCCGACAGCGTGTCGCCGGGATAGACCGGCACGCCCCAGCGGAACTCGGCGTAGCCGAGGTTGGCCACCGCGTTCAGCGAGATGTCGTTCACCGTCTTGCCGATCACCACGTGGAAGACCAGCAGGTCGTCCAACGGCGCGCGCGGCAGGCCGATCGCGCGGGCGAACTCGTCGGACGAGTTGACCGCGAAGCGCGAGCCGTACAGGCCGACGTTCAGCGCCGCGTCGGCCTCGGTCAGGGTGCGCGGCGTGGCATGCTGGAACTCCTGGCCGAGCCGGAAGTCCTCGAAGAAGTTACCGGAAGCCGTCTTGTTGCTGGTGGTCATGGGATCAGGCCGCTCCCTGCAGTTCGCGGATCGCGGCGGCCAGCGCCAGCGCGCGCTCGGCCTGCTCGACGTGCAGGTTCTCGATCATGCGACCGTCGACCGTGACCACGCCCTTGCCCTCGGCCTGCGCCTGCTTGAACGCGGCGACGATCTTGCCGGCCATCTCGAGTTCGGCCGCCGACGGGGCGAACACCTCGTTGCACGGCTCGACCTGGCTGGGATGGATCAGCGTCTTGCCGTCGAAGCCCATCTCGAGGCCCTGCTGGCAGGTGGCACGGAACCCCTCGGCGTCCTGGATGTCGTTGTAGACGCCGTCGAGGATGGTGAGGCCGTGAGCCCGCGCCGCCAGCATGGCGATGCCGAGCGCGGTGACCATCGGCAGGCGCATCGGCGTGTGGCGCGCCCGCATGTCCTTCACCAGGTCGTTGGTGCCCATGATGAACAGGCTGAGCCGCGGGTGGGCGGCGGCGATCTCCTCGGCGCGCAGGATGCCCCGGGGCGTCTCCATCATCGCCCAGACCTGCATGGTCTGCGGCGCGCCGGCGGTGTCGAGCAGCGACACCACGTGGGTCACCTGGGCCGCGCTCTCGACCTTCGGCACGACCAGCGCGTCGGCGCCCGAGCCGGCGATGGCGGCGATGTCGGCCTCGCCCCACGGCGTGTTCAGGCCGTTGCAGCGGATGGCGATCTCGCGCTTGCCGTAGGCCCGGCTCTCGGCCGCCAGCACGACGTTGCCGCGGGCGGTTTCCTTGGCGTCCGGCGCCACGGCGTCCTCGAGGTCGAAGATCAGCGCGTCGGCCGGCAGGGTGCGGGCCTTCTCCAGCGCGCGGGTATTGGCGCCGGGCATGTAAAGGACACTGCGACGCGGACGGACGGCGTTGGACATCAAGGGCTCCCCGAAAACGCGGCGGACTATAATGGCGGGCCTCCTTGTGGCAAGGTGGCCGCGGCCATGCGCTTCCTCTCGCTCCAGAGCCATGTCGCCTACGGCTACGTGGGCAACCGGGCTGCGACGTTCCCCCTGCAACGATTGGGCCACGAGGTCTGGGCGGTGAATACCGTCGAATTCTCGAACCACACGGGCTACGGCGCGTGGCGCGGCCGCGCCGCGCCGGCCGGGCAGGTCGCCGAGATCGTCGAGGGGATCGCCGCGCTGGGCATGTTGTCGCGCTGCGACGTCCTGCTCACCGGTTACGTCGGCGACGCCGCCCTGGGCGACGTCGTGCTGGATACCGCGCGGCGCGTGCGCGAAGCCAACCCGTCCGCCCTGTGGTGCTGCGACCCGGTGCTGGGCGACGTCGACACCGGGATCTACGTCAAGCCGGGCATCGACGGCTTCTTCCGCGACCGCGCCCTGCCGGCCGCCGACCTGGTGACCCCCAACCATTTCGAGCTCGAGCACCTGACCGGCCGGCGGATCGCCACCCTGCCCGAGGCGCTGGCCGCGGCGCGCGGCCTGCTGGGCGACGGCCGCCCGGGCGGCGGCCCCCGCCTCGCCCTGGTCACCAGCCTGCGGCGCGCCGACGCGCCGGCCGACCGGATCGAGATGCTGGCGGTGACCCGCGACGCGGCGTGGCGGGTGACCACGCCGATGATCGGTTTCGAGATCGCGCCCAACGGCACCGGCGACATGGTGGCGGCGCTGTTCGCCGCCCACTGGGCAGGCACCGGCGACGCCGCGGCGGCGCTGGGCCAGGCCGCGGCGTCGGTCTACGCCGTGCTCGAGGCGACGGCCGCGATGGGCGAGCGCGAGCTGCAGGTGGTCGCCGCGCAGGATCGCCTGGTCGCGCCGCCGCGACGCTTCGCGGCCGAGGCGCTGTAGCGCGGCGATGAGCGTCCCCGGCTTCGCCTTCAATCCGCTGTCGCTGGCCATCGAGGGCGCCGCGATCGGCTTCCTGATCGCCGTCCCGGTCGGACCGGCCGCGGTGCTGTGCATCCGCCGCTCGATCACGGTCGGCGCGATGGCCGGCTACATGACCGGGATCGGCGCGGCGCTGGGCGACGCGGTGTTCGGCGCGGTCGCGGCGTTCGGCCTGTCGATCGTCGAGCAGTTCGTGATCGAGCGCGAGGCCTGGCTGCTGGGGCTGGGCGGCATCGGCCTGATCGTCATGGGCTGGATGACGATGCGGCACCGGCCGCGCACCGTCGGCGACCCGGTCGCCGACGATCGCGACCACGAGTTCGTCACCCACCTGCACTATCTCACGTCGAGCTTCTTCATCACCGTGTTCAACCCGCTGACCGTGATCGCGTTCGGCGCCGCCTTCGCCGGCCGCAACCTCGCCGGCGTCGGCGCCAGCCTGCCCGACGCTTCGCTGCTGGTGGCCGCGGTGTTCTGTGGCGCGCTCGGCTGGTGGACCATCATCTGCGCGGTCTCGGTGGCGATGCGCCAGCGCTTCACCGGCCAGGGGCTGGTGTGGCTGAACCGCATTTCCGGCGCGGTGATCCTGGGGTTCGGGGTGGCCGCGCTGGTCTCGCTGCTGCCGCTGCCGTGGAAGCAGATCGGCCGCGGCATCGGCCTCTAGCGAACGGCCTCTGGAAAGACCTAGCGGCCCTTCAGCTGGGCGAGGTCGCCGCGCAGGTCGGCGAACACCTGGTCCCAGTCGCCCGGGCGCGGCTGCCGGTAGAGGCGCGCGGTCGGGTACCACGGGGCGCGGCTGCCGCCCAGCTGCCAGCGCCAGTCGGCGGCCGACGGCAACAGCACCCATGTGCGCAGGCCCATCGCCGCGGCGAGGTGGGCGATCGGCGCATCGATCGAGATCAGCAGGTCGAGCTGCGACAGCGCCGTCGCGGCCTCGGCGAAATCGAAGATGCCGCGACCGACGTCGTGCACCAGCCCGCCGGCGCCGGCCTGCTGGATGTCCTTCTGGTGGACGCCGCCCTGCAGGCTGAACAGCAGCAGGTCGGGATCGCCGGCCAGTTCCATGAAGCGCGAGAACTCGACCGAGCGCTGGCGATCCTGCGTCCGGCCGGGCGTGCCCGCCCAGTAGATGCCGACGCGCAGCTTGGCGCGGTCGAGGTGGCCGAGCTTGATGCGGCTGGTCTCGGGCGCGCGCAGGTAGGCCTCGCGCGACAGCGAGCCGAAGTCGACGCGGCAGAGATGCGGCAGCGACACCATCGAGGCATGCAGGTCGAAGGCCGGCAACGGCTCGCCCTCGGCCACCACCTGGTCGATGAAGTCGACGGTGCCGAGCAGTTCCTTGAGCAGCGCCTGGCACAGCACGATCACCGTGGCGCCGCGGCGCTTGAGCTCGCGCGCGAAGCGGATGAACAGCAGCACGTCGCCCAGCCCCTGCTCGGGGTAGAGCAGGATGCGCTTGCCGCCGATCGGGCCGCCGTCCCACGCCGGCTGCGTGAAATCGGGCACCGGAGTCTCGGGCAGGCGCTTGCGCGTCTCGTACGCGGCGAAGCCCTCGGCCAGCTCGCCGCGCATCAGCAGCGTGATCGCCATTTCGACGCGGGCGCGCCGGTTGTCGGGGTTGAGCGCCAGCGCGCGGCCGAAGCAGCCGACCGCCTCGTCGACGCGACCGAGATCACGCAGGCAGAGCGCGAGGTTGAAGAAGCCCTCGCCGTAGTCGCGATTCAGCGTGATCGACTGGAAGTGATGCTTCACCGCCTCGTCGAGGCGATTGGCGGCGCGCAGCGCGTTGCCGAGGTTGGAGTGCAGCGCCGGGTTGTCGGGATCGGCGGCCAGCGCCAGCCGGTGATGGCCGACCGAGGCATCGAGCTTGCCGGCGAGCCGCAGCGCCACGCCGAGATTGTTGTGCAGCTCGGCGTGGTACGGCCGCACCGCGAGCAGCCGCAGGTAGGCGGTGATGGCTTCCTCGAGCCGGCCGGCGCGATGCGCCTGGGCGGCGAGGCGAAGCTGCTGAACGAAAGTGTCGTCCTTGCCAAAGAGCGGCGTCGGCGCCGAGGACGCCTGGGATTCCGGCCGGAGCGGATAGAGCGACGGAGTGTCGTGCACGGCTTGGAGATTACATCAATATTCGCGCACAAACATCTGAAAAGTATAGATTTTCATTTAGATTCATAGACATAGAACATAAGTACAGGCGCGGTAGCCGGTTCCGGACCGCTCCACTAGATGTAGCCCTTGATCAGCTCTTCCGCGATCTGCACGGCGTTCAGGGCAGCGCCCTTGCGCAGGTTGTCGCTGACCACCCAGAGCGACAGGCCGTTGTCGATCGTCGGGTCGACGCGCACCCGGCTGACGAACACGCCGTCCTGGCCGGTCACTTCCTGCGGCGTCACGTAGCCGCCGTTCTCGCGCCGGTCGACGACCAGCACGCCGGGCTGGGCCGCCAGCACGCGCCGCGCCTCGACCTCGTCGAGCGGCCGCTCGAGCTCGAGGTTCACCGCCTCGGCATGGCCGACGAAGGTCGGCACGCGCACGCAGGTCGCGTGCACCTTGATCTTCGGGTCGAGGATCTTCTTGGTCTCGACCACCATCTTCCATTCTTCCTTGGTCGAGCCGTCGTCCATGAAGACGTCGATGTGCGGGATGACGTTGAAGGCGATCGACTTGGTGAACTTCTTCGGCTCCAGCGTCTGGTTCACGAAGAAGCTCTTGGTCTGGTTCAGCAGCTCGTCCATGCCGTCCTTGCCGGCGCCGGACGTCGACTGGTAGGTCGACACGACGACCCGCTTGATGGTCGCCGCCTCGTGGATCGGCTTCAGCGCCACCACCATCTGGATGGTCGAGCAGTTCGGGTTGGCGATGATGCCGCGACCCTTGTAGCCGGCGATCGCCTGCGGGTTGACCTCGGGCACCACCAGCGGCACGTCGGGATCCATCCGCCAGTAGGAGGTGTTGTCGATCACCACGGCACCCGCCTTGGCGGCACGCGGGCTGTGCTCCGCCGAGACCTTTGCGCCCGGCGAGCTCAGCACGATGTCGATGCCCTTGAAGTCGAACTTGGCGAGGTCGTGCACCTTCAGCGTGCCGTTGTCGCCGAACGAGGCCTGCTTGCCGGCCGAGCGCGAGGAGGCGAGCGCCACGACCTCGTCGGCCGGGAAATTCCGCTCGGCCAGGATCTGCAGCATTTCGCGACCGACATTGCCGGTCGCGCCGACGACGGCGACTCTGTATCCCATGGCGCCGGGGATACGCGGCGCCACGGGTTTTGGCAAGAAAGCCTAGGAGTCGGCGGACGCGCCCGAGGCCTTGATGATCGGCAGCCACAGCGCGAGGTCGCTCTCGACCAGCTTGCGGGCATCCGCCGGCGAGCCCGGCGGCAGCATGTCGATGCCCTGCGCCAGCATCTTCTCGCGCACCGCGGGGACCTGGCCGATCCGGTTGATCTCGGCGTTGAGCCGGGCGACCACCGGCTCGGGCACGCCGGCCGGCACGGCGAAGCCCATCCAGGTGTTGACCACGTAGTCCTTCACCCCGGCCTCGATCATCGTCGGCACGCCGGGCAGCAGGTCGGACGGCTTCTCGCTGGTCACCGCCAGCGGCCGCAGCTTGCCGCCCTTGATCAGGCCCAGCACCGTCGGCGTGTTGAACAGGCCCATCGCCACCTCGCCGTTGGCGACCGCCTGGATGCCGGCGGGCGTGGCGCGGTAGGGCACGTGCTGCAGCTTCACGCCGGTCCGCATCTCCAGCAGCACGCCCGACATGTGGTGGCTGGTGCCGACCCCACCCGACGAGTAGGTCAGCTCGCCCGGCTTGGCCCGCGCCATCGCCAGCAGGTCGGCGACCGACCTGGCGGCGCTGTCGGGCGGCACGATCAGCACGTTGGACACGCCGCCGCTGACCGCGACCATGGCGAGGTCCTTCAGCGGGTCGTAACCGGGCGCCTTGTAGAGGCCGATGTTGAAGACCACCGTGCCCTGGCTGACCAGCGCCATCGTGTAGCCGTCGGCCGGCGCGCGCGCCGCCTCGGCGGTGGCGATGGTGCCGCCCGCCCCCGTCTTGTTGTCGACCACGAAGGTCTGGCCGAGCGCCTTGCCCAGCTCGTCGGCGAACAGGCGGGCGACGATGTCGGCGGTGGCGCCCGGCGCCAGCGGCACGATCAGGCGGACCGGCTTGGCCGGCCAGGCCTGGGCCGATGCCCCTCCCACCGCGCTGGCCGCCGCGCCAGTCGCCAGCGTGGCGGCCAGCAGCGTTCTCCTGTTCAGCACCATCGCGTCGCTCCCTGCGCTAGAGACCCACCGATTCCGCCACGTGCCGCGCCAGCAACCGGCGCATCCGCGCCACGGTCGGCCGGGCGCTGCGCTTGCCGATCAGGTTGTGCATCTCGTAGGGGTCCGCCTGGAGGTCGTAGAGCTCGTCGCAGGCCACGCCGTCGAGCGATTTCTGCGTCCAGTGGATGTACTTGTAGCGGCGGGTGCGGACCGCCTTGTAGCTCATGCCGATCAGCCACGGCATGGCGTTCTCGCTGAAGTACTCGCACATGAAGGACGAGCGCAGCGGCTTGCCCGAGCCAGACTTCGACAGCGGCCGCAGCGACACGCCTTGCATGTGCGCGAAGTCCGCCTTCTTGCCGCCCGCGAGGTCGACGGCGGTCGGCGCGATGTCGAGCGCCAGCACCAGCTGGTCGTTGACCGTGCCGGGCTTGAACCACTTCGGGTAGCGCACGAGGAACGGCGAGCGGATGCCTTCCTCGTAGGCGAACCGGCGCTCGGGCCCCAGCCCGTGCTCGCCGAAGAAGTAGCCGTTGTCGCCGAGGAACAGGATGAAGGTGTCGTCGAGCTGGCCAGTCTCCTCGAGCGCGCGGAACACCTCGCCCATGCCCTCGTCGACCGAGGCCATCATCGCGGCGCGCAGCCGGATCTCCTCGTCGCTGCCGGCCTGGATGCCGTCCAGCACCTTGCGCGATGCCTCGTTGCCCTTGAGCTGGAAGGCCTCGGTCCAGGCCGGCTTGTCCTTCGCCACCTCGGCCAGCGGCAGCACGTTGGGCCGCCGCGGGAAGTGCGCGCCCTTGTAGAGGTCCTTGTGCCGGTCGGGCACGCGGTAGCCGCCCTTGCTCAGGTCGATCGTGCCGTCGGGCGCCTGGAAGGCGTCGGGGTGCACCGCCTTGTGCGCGAAGAACAGGGCGAACGGCTTGCTCCGCTTCTTGCGCAGGAACTCGACGGCGCGGTCGTTCAGGAGGTCGGTGATGTAACCCTTGTGCTGGCGTTCGTCGCCGTCGATGTTCAGCACCGGGTCGACGATCGAGCCGTGGCCGGGGAAGCTCACCCAGCGGTCGTAGCCGGGACGCGGCATGCCGGAATTGCCCATGTGCCACTTGCCGACATGGGCGGTCTCGTAGCCCAGCTTCTGCAGGATGCCGTGGTAGTTGGGCAGGCGGTGGCTGTGGGCGTCGCGCGCCACGTTGTCGATGATGCCGTGCCGGCTGGCGTACTGGCCGGTGATGATCGACGCCCGGTTGGGCGAGCACAGCGGCGTGGTGTGGAAGGCGCGCGTGAACATCGCGCCCTCGCGGCCGATCCGGTCGATGTGCGGCGTCTTCATGAAGGGATGGCCGCAGATCCCCAGTTCGTCGAACCGGAGGTCGTCGATCAGGACCACGAGGATGTTCGGTTTGCGCTGCTTCGCCACGATGAAAGACTCCCAAGCACGCCGCGTGCCGAAACACGCTAGCGGCCAGCCTTGACGGAAGCCAGAGGGTCGCGCCCTTAATCGGCCGACTGGGTTTCCGAGGGATTTTCATGACCGAGACTGCGCTGCCGCTGGCAGGACTGCGCGTGCTGGACATCAGTTCGTTCATTGCCGCCCCGGCGGCGGCGGTCGTGCTGGGCGACTGGGGCGCCGACGTGATCAAGGTCGAGGGACCGGACGGCGACCCCAACCGCCGGATCATGCACGACTCGTCCAACTACCCGAAGGGCGAGGTCAACTATCCCTGGCAGATGGACTCGCGGAACAAGCGGTCGATCGCGCTCGACCTCAAGAAGCCCGAGGCGCGCGCCGCGCTCGACCGGCTGATCGAGAAGGCCGACGTGCTGATCTGCAACTTCCCGCCGCCGGTGCGCGACAAGCTGCGGCTGGGCTACGACGCGGTGAAGGCGGTCAACCCGCGGATCATCTATGCCTCGCTGACCGGCTACGGCGAGACCGGCCCTGACCGCGACCGGCCGGGCTTCGACGTCACCGCCTACTTCGCCCGCTCGGGCCTGCTCGACGCGCAGCGCTACGAAGGCGGCCCGCCGGGCGTGCCGGTGCCGGCGCAGGGCGACCGCGCGACCGCGATGACGCTGGTCTCGGCGATCCTGATGGGACTGATGCAGCGCATGAAGACCGGCGAGGGATCGTGGGTCGGCACCTCGCTGCTCGGCAACGGCCTGTGGTCGTGCGGGGTCGTGGCGCAGGCCGCGCTGGTCGGCGCCTTCCTGCCGCACCGCCCGCCGCCGGACCGGCCGCGCTCGGCGCTGGGCAACATCTACCGCACCGCCGACGACCGCTGGCTGCAGCTCACCATCGTGCGCGAGGACAAGATGTGGCCGGGCATCTGCGAAGCGATCGAGCAGCCGGGCCTGCTCGCCGACCCGCGCTTCGCCACCGTCGAGGATCGCCGCCGCCGCTCGGCCGAGCTGGCCGCCCTGCTGCGCGAGGCCTTCGCGAAGAAGGACTACGAGCACTGGCGCGTCGAGATGGGCCGGCACGGCATCACCTTCGGCGTGATCAGCCGGCCGCAGGACGTGCCCGACGACCAGCAGGCGGTGGCCTGCGGCGCCGTCGTCGAGACCGCGATCCCCGGCATGCCGCGCACCCTCAGCAACCCGATTCGCCTCGGCTTCGCCGACCAGCGCGCGGCCGGCGCGGCGCCCGATCTCGGCCAGCACAGCGACGAGATCCTGGCCGAGGCCGGGCTGGGCGCCGACGAGATCGCCGCGCTGCGGGCCGCCGGGGCGCTGTCGTGAGCGACGGACCGCTCGACCCGGCGGCGGACCTGCCCCTTTCCGACCTGCCCCTTGCCGACTTGAGGGTCCTCGACATCAGCTCGTTCATCGCCGCGCCGGCCGCGGCGGTGGCGCTGGCCGACTACGGCGCCGACGTCGTCAAGGTCGAGCCGCCGCACGAGGGCGACCCGCATCGCCACAACTGGAAGAACCCGGGCTACCCGCAGAGCGACCGGAACTTTCCCTGGCAGCTCGACGGCCGGCACAAGCGCTCGCTGTCGCTCGACCTCAAGAACCCAGAGGCGCGGCCGGTGCTGGAGCGGCTGATCGCGCGCAGCGACGTGATGATCGTCAACTTCCCGCCGCCGGCGCGCGAGCGCCTGCGGCTGCGCTGGGAGGACGTGCAGCCGCTGAACGGCCGGCTGGTCTACTGCTCGCTGACCGGCTACGGCGAGAGCGGGCCCGACCGCGACCGGCCGGGCTTCGACATCAGCGCCTACTTCGGCCGCTCGGGCATCCTCGACGCCGCGCGCTACGACGGCGGACCGCCGGGCATCTCGCTGCCGGCGCAGGGCGACCGCGCCACCGCGATGACCCTGGTCGCCGCCATCCTGATGGGGCTGCGCCATCGCGATCGCACCGGCAAGGGCTGCTGGGTCGGCACCTCGCTCTACGCCAACGGCGTGTGGGCCAACGGCACGACGGTCGCGGGCGCGCTGGTCGGCGCGGCGCTGCCGGTCCGCCACGGTCCCGACAAGCCGCGCAACGCGCTCACCAACCTCTACCGCACCGCCGACGACCGCTGGCTGCAGCTGCTGGTGGTGCGCGACGACCGGCTGTGGCCGGCCTTCTGCCAGGCCATCGGCCGGCCCGAGCTCGAGACCGATCCGCGCTTCGCCGAGCGCGAGGCGCGGCGGGCCAACGCGCTGGCGCTGGGCAGCGAGCTGGCGGCGGTGTTCGCGCTGCGGTCCTGGGCCGAGTGGGAGCAGCGCTTCGCGCCGACCGGCATCCCGTTCGGCGTGATCGGCCGCGTCGCCGACGTCGTCGACGACGAGCAGGCCGCGCACGCCGGCCTGTTCGCCGAGACCGACAACCCGGCGATCCCGCGCACCGTGAACACGCCGATCCGGCTGGGCTTCGCCCGGCCGCGCAAGGCCGGCCCGCCACCCGAGGTCGGCGAGCACAGCGAGCAGGTGCTGCGCGAACTCGGCTACGGCGAGGACGAGATCGCGGCGCTGCGCCGCCACGGCGCGCTCGGCTAGGACGAGTCGCGGGACCGGCCACAACCGGGGCCCGGCCACCGGGCAGGTGAACTGGTCGGGACGGCGGGCTAGAGTGATGCCATGCCGACCGCGATGACGACCTGGCTCGACTCCCTGGGACTGGCCCGGTACGCGCCGGCATTCGCCGCCAACGCGATCGACCTCGACATCGTCGCCGAGCTGACCGACGCCGACCTGCAGAGCATCGGCATCGACCTGCTGGGCGACCGCAAGCGGCTGCTCAAGGCGATCGCCGAGCTGCGCCCCGCGCCGTCGGCCGAGCCGGCCGGCGCGCCGCGCGCCGAGCGTCGCCAGGTCACCGTGCTGTTCTGCGACCTCGTCGGCTCGACCGAGCTGTCGGCCCGCCTCGACCCCGAGGAACTGGCGCCGATCCTCGACCGCTACCATGCCCGGGTCGGCGAGACCGTGCGCCAGATGGGCGGCCACGTCGCGCGCCTGCTGGGCGACGGCGTCATGGCCTACTTCGGCTGGCCGACGGTGCGCGAGGACGACGCCGAGCGCGCCGTCGCGGTCGGCCTCGAACTGATCGAGACGGTGTCGCGCCTGCCGGCGGTCGCGGGCGAACGCCTGCGCGTGCGGGTCGGCGCGGCGACCGGCCTGGTGGCGATCGGCTACGGCGCCGGCGCGAGCGACGGCGGCATCGCCGGCGACACGCCCAACATCGCCGCCCGCCTGCAGGCCGAGGCCGGGCCGAACGGCATGGTGGTGGCGCCGCTGACGGTGCAGTTGGCCGGCCGCTCGTTCCGCTATCGCAGCCTCGGCAAGCGCACGCTGCGCGGCATCGCCGAGCCGATGGAAGTGTTCGAGGTCAGCGGCACGCGCTCGTCGCTCAACCGCTTCAAGGCGCTGCGCTCGCGCTCGGGCGCGCCGCTGGTCGGCCGCAGCGAGGAGGTCGAGCTGCTGCTCAACCGCTGGCGCCGCGCCGCCGACTCGGAGGGCCAGGTGGCGCTGCTGACCGGCGACGCTGGCATCGGCAAGTCGCGGCTGCTGCGCGCGACGCGGGCCCGCATCGGCCCGGCGACGGTGCTGTCCTACCAGTGCTCGCCGCTGCACCAGGACATCGCGCTGTTCCCGGTCGTCTACCAGATCTCGCGCGCCGCCGGCCTGGCCGCCGACCAGACCGCCGAGCAGAAGGTGGCGCGCGTGCTGGCCTGGCTGAAGGTGGCCGACCTCGAGCCGGGCGACGACCTGCCGCTGCTCTGTCACCTGCTGCAGATCGACTCGCCCGACCATCGCCTCGCCGATCCGCCGCGCGTGGTGCGCGACCGTACCGTCGCCATGCTGTCGCGCCAGTTCTTCGCGCTCGCCCGGCACCGGCCGGTCTTCGCCATCGTCGAGGACGTGCAGTGGATCGACCCGACGATGGAGGAGCTGCTGCTCGACCTCGTCGGCAACGCGCGCGACCGCGCGGTGATGCTGTTCGCCACCAGCCGCGAGGCCTTCCCGGCGCGCTGGCACCAGGCCGGGCACACCACCCAGCTGCGACTCGACCGGCTGGGCAGCGCCGACAGCCGCCGCCTGATCCAGGCGATCGCCGGCGACCGGCTCGATCCCGTCGTGCAGGCCGGCATCGCCGCCCGCGCCGAGGGCGTGCCGCTCTACCTCGAGGAGCTGACGCTGGCCCTGCTCGAGGCGGGCCGCCGTCCCGAGCTGGGCGAGGTGCCGACCAGCCTGCAGGCGCTGCTCGCCGCCCGCCTCGACAAGCTGGCCGACGCCAAGTCGCTGCTGCAGGTCGCCTCGGTGTTCGGCCGCCAGTTCGCGGTGCCCGACCTGCTGGCGGTCGCCGGCGCCGACGAGGGCGCGGTGCGGGCGATGATCGACAAGGCGGTCGATGCCGGCCTGTTGCAGGAGGCCGAGCCGGGCAACGATTCGATCCTCCTGTTCAAGCACGCGCTGGTCCAGGACGCCGCCTACGCCGGCCTGCTCAACAGCGAGAAGCGGCGGCTGCACGCCGCGGTGCTGGCGCATCTCGAGACCCAGGGCGCGCTGGCCGCCACCGGCGGCAGCGTCCTGCTGGCCTCGCACGCCGAGCGCGCCGAGGCCTGGGACAAGGCGGCCGAGCACCTGCTGGCGGCGCTCGACCAGGCGATCCGCAACTCGTCCAACAACGAGGCGGTGGCGCTGTTCGACCGCGCCCTGACGGCGATGGCGCGCCTGCCGCCGACGGTCGGCGCCAAACTGGCGGTCGACGTGCGGCTGCACGTGTTCAGCCCGCTGCTGGCGTTGGGCGAGGTCGAGCGGCTGGTCGCGGTGATGCGCGAGGCGGCGACGCTGGCCCAGTCGCTGGGCGACCAGCGCCGGCTGGCCGCCACGACCTGCCAGCTCGCCACCGCGCTGTGGTTGGCCGGCCAGCACGACGCGGGCCTCGCCTCGGCGCGCGAGGCGGTGCGGCTGGCCGACGCGCTGAACGACTTCGCGCTGCGCCTGTCGGCGCGGTTCGCCGAGGCCAACCTGCTGCACGCCACCGGCCAGCTGCGCGAGGCGGTCGAGATCTACTCGGAGATCATCGCCAGCCTCGGCGGCGACCACGAGCTGCGCCGCTTCGGCTGGCCGGGCATCCCGAGCCTGCTGACCCGCGGCCTGCTCACCTGGTCGCTGGTCTCGCTCGGCGAGTTCGAGCAGGCGCGCCTCGTGCAGGACCGCGCGATGGCGCTGGTCGACCGCGTCCGCGAGCCCTACTCGCTGACCTACGCCTACATGGGCCAGGGCCTCTACGAATCGGGGATCGGCAACCACCAGGCCGCCGTCGCCTCGTTCGAGGCGGCGCACCGCATCACGCAACAATCGGACATCGTGCTGCCGATCGCCGGGGCGTGGCTGGGCGCGGCTTACGTGCAGGCCGGGCGACCGGCCGACGCGCTCGCCCTGCTGCTCGAGGCCGAGCGCAAGGGCAGCTACCGCTCGGGCGGCATCTACAACTGGATCCACCACTACAAGGCGCTGGCCCAGGCCCAGCTCGCGGCGGGCGACCTCGAGGAGGCCTACGCCGCGATCGGCCGCGCCGAGGAACTGGCGACCCGGGCCAGCGAACTGGGTCACCTCGCGGCGGCGCTGCGCATCCGCGGCGACATCGAGGCGGCCGACCCGGCCGCCGGTCCGGCCACCGCCGCCGACAGCTACCGCCGAGCGCTGGAGATCGCGCGGGCCCGCGGCATGCGCCCGCTGGTCGCGCGCTGCCTCACCGAGCTGGCGCTCAGCTGCACCGCCGCCGGCGACGCCACGGCGGCCGCCCAGCATGCCGAGGAGGCGCGGCGGCTGATGATCGAGCTCGGCCTCGCAACGCCCGATAGCCCGGTGCGCGCCGCCGAGTGATCGATCAGTCGGGCACGACCGGCTGGAACCTGACCTTCAGCTTCTGCCAGCGGTTCAGCAGGTCGCGATCGAGGTCGCGGCTGCCGGCGGCGCGGTGCAGGTCGGGCAGCGCGAGCAGCGGCTTCACCATCTCGCGCAGCACCGGCTCGGCGATCGACGCGCCCTTGCAGGCGTGCGGGCCGCTGCCGAACACCAGGTAGTTCGCCGGGTCGCGGCCCGTCGAGAAGCTGTCGGGCTGCGGGAACACGCGCGGGTCGAACATCGCCGTCTTGAGCAGCACGGCGACCAGGCTGCCCTTCGGGATCCTTTGGCCGCCGAGGTCGGTGTCCTCGGTGCACAGCCGGAACAGGCCGGGCGCCACCGGGTTGAAGCGCAGCCCCTCGCGCACCAGCCCGTCGATCTCGGCGTCCGAGTAACGGCCCGGCTGGATCCAGTCGGGGTTGTCCATCACCACGTCCATGAAGTTCGGCAGGGCCTGCGCCAGCGTGCCGGCCGAGCCGACGATCAGCTCGGCGACCAGCAGCCGGATCGTGACGTCGAAGCGCGCCGGGTCGAGGCCGTAGGCGACCGGATCGAGCGCCACCAGGTTCTCGAGCAGCGTGCGCCGCCGGTTCTCGCCGCTGCGGATCGCGGCGATCAGGCCGTCGAGGTGACGGAAGAATTCCTCGGTGGTGCGCCGCGCCAGCGCCGTCAGGTCGGCGGCGTTGACGACGTTGACGAAGACCTGGGTGAAGGCGGTCTGCGCCCACGCCTGCAGCGTGGTGAAGGCCATGTCCTGCGGCGCCACCGGCGGCAGCGTCTTCAGCCAGTCGCGCGGCACCTGGCTGATCTCGGCCTTGGCGAACTGCGCGGCGATGAAGGCGGGCGACACCCAGTTCGGCCCGGTCACGCCGAAGTAGGCCTGGGCCACCGCCATCGGCACGGTCAGCGAGACGTGGCGCACGAGGTCCATCGCCCCGGCGGGTCCGTGGCGGCGCAGCATCTTCTGCATCGCCTGGCGCGCGATCAGCGACCATGCCTGCGTGCCGAGCGGCCGCGCCGCGTCGGCCCACATCTTCAGCCGGCGCGTGCGCTCGGGATCGCCCTCCGGCATGCCGAGCATCAGCCGCTCGCCGCCGCAGATCTGGCGCATGCGCAGGTCGGTCTCGGCCAGCGAGAAGCGGCGATCGTCGGCCAGCACCTGCTGCACGAGATCGTGCCGGCCAACCAGCACGAGATGGATGCGCGGATCGACCTCGATCCACGGCGGCGCGCCGTCCTGCAGCAACGCCTTGCGGCCAAGCTGCACCAGCTTCTCGAGGTCGATCTTCGGCGTGCGGTCGACGCTCGGGTTGACGGTCTCGGGACCCGGCGGCGTTTCGAAACGGTCGCCGGCCGCGAGGCGCGCCAGCGCCGGCAGCGACGGCACGAAGAAGTAGTCGCCGCCGCGCACCGTCACGAAGCGCGGCACGTGGCTGTACGGCGCCGGGCGCCCGGCGACGGCGAAGCTGTCCTCGACGTCGCCGCGGTTGGCGCCGGTGATCGGGCAGCGCCCGATGCCGGCCTGGCCGATGAACTCGCCGGTGTTGATCCAGCGCGTCTGCAGGAACTCGAACTGCTGGTCGAGGCGCGAGCACATCGCCACGAACAGGATGCCGCGCGACTTGCCGTCACCCGGCGCACCGTAGGGCAGGAAGTCGCCGTAGGTGATCGAGCGCCGCCAGATGCGGTGGCGGCGGGCCTCGTCGCGGTTGTTGGAGTCGCGCGGGTTGAGACGGCGGACGTGGCTGCCGAGCGGGCACGCCACGCCGCGCGGATCCTCGGCGCCGTAGCGGAAGTCGTTGATCGCCCGGTCGTCGCCGCCCTGGGTCGGGCCGTCCGGCGACTTCACCAGCGACGTGCCGTCGGGCCAGCGGCCCATCATCTGCGCCGCCAGCAGCGACTCGCGGCCGGTCGCGCCGCCGTGCTCGGAGAGGTAGCGGCGGAAGCCCACGACGTCCTGCTCGAGCTTGCGGAACACCATGTAGGTGCCGTTGAGCCGAAGGTCGGCATGGGCCGGCCGCGCCTGCATCAGCCCGTCCTCGTCGGGCCAGCCCAGCAGCAGCTCGCCCTTGGCCACCGGGTCCCACGAGCCGCCGGGCCGCGCCGTGCCGCCACCCGGCGGCGGCGGCCGCGGCGTGTCGAGCTCGGCCCCGGCGAACGGCTGGCTGATGCCGTCGCGGAAGCCGAAATGCTCGATGCGATGGCGTGGGTCGAGCGGGCTGGCGATGCGCTCGCCGACCTCGGTGTGAAGGATGCGCAGGCCCGAGTCGGCGAGATCGTCGATCAGGTCGGCGATCGCCGGCCGCCCGGCCAGCGCGCTGCCGGCGGGCAGCCGCGCCATGCCGGCCTCGAGGCGGGCCGGCAGGTCGTCGCCCGCCGCCTCGGCCTCCGCCGGGGCGGCCTGCAGGCTGACCATCAGCACGCCGTGCACCGCGCGGCTGCCCAGCCAGCCGTCCCAGTGCTCGGGCGCCGAGTCGCCGGTGTCGCCGAGCCGCTCGGCGCGCGCCGCCATGCCGTCGCGGAAATCCTCCGGGAAGCTGTCGAGCGTGTTGCGGTCGAGCCCGAGCGCGTCGAGGCCGGGCCAGGTGAAGGCGATGTTCCACGTCGCGCCGGCGACCCGACGGTTGCCCTGCGCGTCGTAGCGGTGCGCCTTGGCCTCCGACCAGAAGCGGCGGTCGTCGGGCGGCAAGGCGACCAGCGAGCCCTCGGCCGCGGGGTCGGCCGGCGGCGGCTCGACCAATGCCGCGATCAGGCGGCGCGCGCGCGCGGCATCGACGATGCGGAAGAACAGGTAGTGCGCCTGGTCGGGATTGACGCTGCGGATCACGTTCGACTGGACGTCGTCCGGCGAGAACGGCGCGACCTGCCCGGTCGTGCCGGTCTCGAGGCCGTGGTCGATGCCGGGCGCCGCGGGCCGGGCCTTCGGCGGCGGCGCCTCGACGGCGCGGCGCGCGGTCGGCGCGAACAGCACCACCTCGCCTGCGTCAGCGGCGGGCGCGTGGAAGGGACAGCCCGTGGTCTCAGGTCGCGTCCGTGCCGACATAGGTGCCCCCTTCCTGCGGGAAATCGTTGGCGTAGACGCTGTTCTCGGCGAGGAACCGGTCGAGCAGCGGCCCGATCCCGTCGATCGAGGTGCCGTCGGGCCGGCGGGTGCGCGCGACCAGCTCGTCGAACGCCCGCTTGAAGCGCTGCAGCTGGCGGATGCGTCCGACCGAGAGCTCGGGATAGGCGGCGTAGAAGGCGTCGGTCGGGACCTGGTGGCGCTTGGCGTAGTCCCAGTATTCCTCGAAGCTGCGCGAGCCGGCCTTCGGCCAGCCCTCGCAGTTGCCCCAGATGCGGTCGACGTCCTCGCCGAGGAAGACGGAGAACTCGCGCAGGTAGTCCTTGAGCTGGCCGTCGAAGTTCGAGGTGAACAACAGCCACGAGCGCAGCGACGGGTCCTTGGGATCGATCGCCGAGTTCTGCAGGTACTGCGCCGGGCGCAGGATCAGCCAGCGCGCGAAGTGGATGGTCGGCATGCCGCCGATCACCGTCGGCACGCGCGCCGCGACGCGCCGCTGCACCGACTCGAGCCCGGCCGAGAGGCGTTGCTCGTAGGTCCGCTTCTCGCCGGGGACCAGCCCCGGCGTGATCGGCGTCAGCAACGTCACCTCGGTGGCGCCGCCGAGCGTCGTCGATCTCGCCCACTCCATGTGTCCCTCGCGGGTGGTTCTACCGGTGATTGTATTTCAGCCGGGCGTTTCGGCAACCCGAATCCCGGGCCGCCATGAAGCAACAGCCCCCGCGACCGGTCCAGCCGGATTTTGCCTCTTGCGTGCCGTTACATCCCGGACCACCTTCCGGGCCGCAGACAGGGAATCGCCATGCCTCAGACTTACCGGTCCTACGCGGAGTTCTGGCCGTTCTACCTGCGGGAGCATCGCAAGCCGCAGACCCGCGCCCTGCACTACGTCGGCACGCTCCTGTCGCTCGCCGTGCTGGGCTGGGCGATCGCGACGCAGCACTGGTGGTGGCTGGTGGCCGTGCCGCTGGCCGGCTACGGCTTCGCCTGGTTCTCGCACTTCTTCGTCGAGCGCAACAAGCCGGCGACCTTCGGCGCGCCGCTGTGGTCGCTGGTCAGCGACTACCGCATGTGCTTCCTGTTCCTCACCGGCCGGCTCGGCGACGAGCTGATGAAGCACCAGGTCCGCGGCTGACGAAACCGTACCGACGGCCGCCGGCGCGGCCGTCCCGGCCCCCTTGCGCCTGCGCAGGGTGGACGCCACATTGCGGGCGAAAGCCATTCCCCCGTTTCGAGGATCCATGGAACCGATGCTGAAGGGCGCCGCGCCGCAGGCTGCCCCCGCCGATCTCATCAAGGACAGCGACCAGACCAAGTTCGCCAAGGACGTGCTGGAGGCCTCGCGCACCGTCCCCGTGATCGTCGACTTCTGGGCGCCGTGGTGCGGCCCGTGCAAGACGCTGCAGCCGACCATCGAGAAGGTCGTCAAGGCGGCCAACGGCGCGGTCAAGCTGGTCAAGATCAACATCGACCAGAACCAGATGCTGGCCCAGCAGCTGCGCATCCAGTCGATCCCGGCGGTCTACGCCTTCTTCGGCGGCCGCCCGGTCGACGGCTTCATGGGCGCGGTGCCCGAGAGCCAGGTCAAGCAGTTCGTCGACAACCTGGTCCAGGCGACCGGCGGCGCGGCGCCCGGCGGCGGCAACGAGATCGCCGAGCTGCTGGAGCACGCCAAGGCCGCGGTCGCGCAGAACGACCTCGACCTCGCGGTCCGCGTCTACTCCGAGATCCTCGGCCTCGATCCGACCAACGTCACGGCGCTGGCCGGCATCGCCCGCTACCACGTCGCCTCGGGCGACCTCGAGCAGGCCAAGGAGCTGCTGGCCCAGGTCGAGGCCAAGGACAAGGGCAACAGCGACGTCGCCGCCGTCCAGGCCGCGATCGACCTCGCGGAGAAGGCCAAGGAGGCCGGCCCGCTCGACGAGCTGAAGGCGAAGGCCGCGGCCGATCCGAAGGACATGCAGTCGCGGCTCGACCTCGCGATGGCCTACTGGGCGGCCAACCAGCGCCAGGAAGCGATCGACGAGCTGCTCGCCATGATCAAGGCCGACCGCAAGTGGAACGAGGACGCGGCGCGCCAGCAGCTGCTCAAGTTCTTCGAGGCGCTCGGCTTCAGCGATCCCCTCGCCGTCGACGGCCGCAAGCGGCTGTCGACCATCCTGTTTTCCTGACGCCGGATCGGGAGGGAGACCGGGCATGACCGACCGGGTGCCGGGACGCAATCCCTTCGACCCGAGCTTCGAGCAGCTGCCCGAGACGCTGCCGATCTTCCCGCTGTCGGGCGTGCTGCTGCTGCCCGGCGGCAAGCTGCCGCTCAACATCTTCGAGCCGCGCTACCTCGCGATGATCTTCGACGTGCTGGCCGGCCACCGCATGATCGGCATGGTCCAGCCGGTGCAGCCCGGCGGCTTCGCCGGCGACGGCATGCCGTCCGAAGACGGGCGGCCCAAGGTCCATCGCATCGGCTGCGCCGGCCGCATCTCGAGCTTCAACGAGACCGACGACGGCCGCCTGCTGCTCGCGCTGAGCGGCGTCTGCCGCTTCGAGATCGTGCGCGAGCTCGACCCGGCGCAGGGCGGCTATCGCCGCGTCTCGACGGTGTTCTCGCCGTACCGCCACGACCTCGACCATGCCGAGGAGGAAGTGGCGCTCGACCGCGAGCGGCTGATGGCGGCGCTGGCGGCGTTCTTCCGCGCCCGCAACCTGTCGACCGACTGGGATGCCGTGAAGCAGGCCGCCGACAACAACCTCGTGACCTCGCTGGCGATGGCCCTTCCGTTCGGACCGGCCGAGAAGCAGGCTCTGCTCGAGGCGGCAGACTCGGCGGCGCGCGCCAAGCTGCTGATCGCGCTGCTCGAGATGGCGGCCTTCGGACAGGCCCCGGACGCCCCGCCCAAGCGGGCGAACTAGCGCCCGCAGCGGGCGAATTGACGCCGCCGCGCCGCGCCGCCCGGGCCGTGGTATAAGCGGACGAGGAAAGCGCAGGACCAAGATGACCGCTCAAACCGACGACCCGGCGCCGCGCCGGGCCGGCGTCGATCCCAAGCTGCTCGAAATCCTGGTGTGCCCGGCGACGCACGGGCCGCTGGAGTACGACGCGGCGGCCGGCGAGCTGATCAGCCGCAAGGCCGGCCTCGCCTACCCGATCCGCGACGGCATCCCGATCATGCTGGTCAGCGAGGCCCGCCCGCTCAGGGACGTGCCGTGAGCTCTCCTCCCAAGTCCGTGCCCGACGAGGGCAACTACGAGACCACCGCGCCGTGGCCGACCGAGGTCCGCCTGTTCAAGGAAGAGGCCCGGCTCGAGATCGAGTTCTCCGACGGCGTCACCCACGCGCTGCCGGCCGAGTACCTCAGGGTCGAGAGCCCGTCGGCCGAGGTCCAGGGCCACGGTCCCAACCAGAAGAAGATCGTGTCCGGCCGCCGCCACGTGAAGATCGAGGCGATCGAGCCGGTCGGCCACTACGCCATCCGCATCGTGTTCGACGACCGGCACGACAGCGGCATCTACAGCTGGTCGTACCTGCGCGAGCTCGGCGACAACCACGCCGAGAAGTGGGCCGCCTACCAGGCCGCCCTGCTCTACCGCGGCCTGAGCCGCGATTCCTGAGGCAACCATGAAGATCCTGATCGCCGGGGCCGGCATCGGCGGACTGACCGCCGCGCTGTGCCTTCACCGCGCCGGCTTCGATGTCGAAGTCTTCGAGTCGGTCACCGAGCTGAAGCCGCTGGGCGTCGGCATCAACATCCAGGCCGGTGCCGTGCGCGTGCTCGCCAACCTCGGGCTCGAGCCGGAACTCGCCAAGGTCGCCATCGAGACGCGCGAGCTGCGCTACGCCAACAAGCACGGCCAGACGATCTGGGCCGACCCGCGCGGCCGCCATGCCGGCCTGCCGTGGCCGCAGTTCTCGATCCACCGCGGCGAGGCGCAGATGATCCTGCTCGACGCCGCGCGCCGCGAACTGGGCGACGCCCGCCTCAAGTTCGGCCGCCGCATCGCCGGCTTCGAGCAGAAGGGCAACACGGTCACCGCCCGCTTCGCCGACCGCGACGGCGCGATCGTCGAGACCGCCACCGGCGACCTGCTGATCGGCGCCGACGGCATCCACTCGGCGGTGCGCGCCCACTTCTATCCCAACGAGGGCCCGCCCAAGTGGCAGGGCATCCTGATGTGGCGCGGCGTCACCGTCGGCAAGCCGTTCCTCGGCGGCAACACCATGGTGCAGGCCGGCCATCACAACCAGAAATTCGTCTGCTACCCGATCAGCCGCGCCCACGCCGACCGCGGCGAGTCGCTGATCAACTGGATCTGCGACATGCACATGGGCGACAGCGCGATGCTGCCGCGCGAGGACTGGAACCGCCCGGGCAAGCTCGAGGACTTCCTGCCGAAGTTCGCCGACTGGAAGTTCGAGTGGCTCGACGTGCCGGCGGTGATCAAGGCGGCGCATGCCATCTACGAGTTCCCGATGGTCGACCGCGATCCGCTGCCGCGCTGGAGCCACGGCCGCATCACCCTGCTGGGCGACGCCGCCCATCCGATGTACCCGATCGGCTCGAACGGCGCGTCGCAGGCGATCCTCGACGGCGAGGCGATCACCCAGGAACTGACCGCCGGCGTCGATCCCGAGGCGGCGCTGCAGGCCTACGAGAAGCGCCGCCTGCCGATCAACGCCCGCATCGTCGAGGGCAACCGGCGCAAGGGCATCGACATCATGCTCGACATCGTCGAGCAGCGCGCGCCGGGTGGCTTCACCGACCTCGAGAGCGTGCTGCCGGCGGCCGAGCTCGAGGAGATCGTGGGCGGCTACAAGAAGATCCTGATGCAGGACCGCGAGACGCTGCTGGCGCTGCACAAGCGGCAGCAGGAAGGCGCCTGAAAAACGAAAACCGGCCCCGCGAGGGACCGGCCGTGGCAGCGGTTGATCCGGCCACTACGTCGCCGGCCGCTACCGAGGGAGAATATGACCCCTGACCGTGACGGTATTATGGCAGTGACGATCGATTTTTCCGGGGTGATGGCGGGATGAGCCTCGGCCGGGCCGTCGCCACCGTCGGCGGGTTCACGCTCCTGAGCCGGGTCGTCGGCTTCGTGCGCGACATCGTGCTGTCGGCGGTGCTCGGCTCGGGCGCGGTGGCCGACGCTTTCTTCGTCGCGTTCAAGCTGCCCAACTTCTTCCGCCGCCTGTTCGCCGAGGGCGCCTTCTCTGCCGCCTTCGTGCCGCTGTTCTCGCGCGAGCTGCAGGAGAAGGGCCAGGCCGAGGCGCTGGCCTTCGCCCGCCAGGCCCACGCCGCGCTGCTGCTGGTGCTGGTGCCGTTCTCGATCCTGCTGATGATCGGCATGCCGTGGGTGGTGGCGGCGCTGGCGCCCGGGCTGCGCGACGAGGCGAGCTTCGGCATGGCGGTCACGTTCGGCCGCATCGCCTTTCCCTACCTGCTGTTCATCTCGCTGGCCTCGCTGTACGGCGGCGTCCTGAACAGCATCGACCGCTTCGCCCACGTCGCGGCGACGCCGATCCTGCTCAACCTCGCGCTGATCGCCGCGGTGCTGGGCCTCACGCCGCTGCTGCCCAACAGCGGCTACGCCGCCTCGATCGGCGTCGCCATCGCCGGCCTGCTGCAATGGGCATGGTTGGCCGTCGCCTGCGCCCGCGAGGGCGTGCACATCGCGCTGGTGCGGCCGCGCTGGACGGCGCGGGTGGCGCGGCTGGTCAAGCTGGCGACGCCGGTGGCGATCGGCGGCGGCGTGCAGCAGATCAGCACCATGCTCGACGTGGTCTGGGCCTCGCTGCTGCCGGTCGGCTCGATCTCGGCGTTGTACTACGCCGACCGCATCGCCCAGCTGCCGCTCGGCGTGGTCGGCATCGCCATCGGCACGGCGCTGCTGCCGCTGCTCGCCCGCCAGCTGCGGGCCGGCGAGGCGGCCTCGGCGATGGCCAACCAGAACCGCGCCATCGAGTTCGGGCTGGTGCTGAGCCTGCCCGCCGCCGTGGCGCTGGTGCTGCTGGCCGACCCGATCATCCGGGTGCTGTTCCAGCGCGGCCAGTTCACCGCCGACGACACCGTGCGCACCGCCGGCGCGCTGGCCGCCTTCGCGATCGGCCTGCCGGCCTTCGTGCTGGTCAAGGCGCTGACGCCCGGCTTCTTCGCGCGCGAGGACACCCGCACGCCGCTCTATATCGCGGTCGTCGCCATCGTGGTGAACGTGATCCTGAACGTCGTCTTCCTGTACGGCACGCCGCTGGCCCAGGTCGGCATCGCGCTGGCGACCTCGCTGTCGGGCTGGCTGAACGCGGCGATGCTGGGCGGCGTGCTGTACCGCCGCCGCCACTGGGTCGCCGATGCCCGGCTGCTGTCGCGCGGCGGACGCATGGCGGTCGCGACCGCCGGCATGGCCGGCGTGCTGTGGGCCGCCCATGTCTACCTGGCGCCCGCGCTGTCGCGCGCCAGCCTGCTGGGCGTGCTGGTGCTGGCCGGCGTCTGCGCGCTCGGCCTCGCGGTCTATGGCGGGCTGGGCGCGGCGCTCGGCATCGTGCGGTTGGGCGAGCTGAAGGCGATGGTGCGCCGCCCGCCCGGGCTCAAGTCAGCCGACCCAGGCGAACAATCGTGACGCCGGCGCGCAGCGGCCGCGTCACCGCCGGCATGACCAGCACGCAATCGTCGTAGGGCGTCGTCACCGGCTCGCCGTCGTCGTGGCCCAGCACGGTGCCCGCCTTGGCGATCACTTCCTGGCCCATGAAACGCCGCGCCGGCATGAAGTTGCCGCGCTTCGTCGCGATGGCGTGCGTCACCTGCACGACGCGCTGGGCCGGCGGCGCCGGCTGGCGCCAGTCGGCCGGCAGGTCGGCCGGGTCGACGATGCCGGTCTCGGCGAGGAAGCGGTGGGTGACGTCCTTGGCCACCGTGACCGACGAGGCGCGCCAGTGCTGGCCGGTCTCGATCAGCAGCGCGGTGCGGTCGCTGGCCGGGTCGCCGAACGCGCCGTAGTCGCGCATCCGCATGCCGGCGGCGTGGCCGCGGTCGCGCACGATGTCGGCCGGCGCGCCCAGCCGCCTGGCCAGCTCGGCGCCGCGGTCGAGCGGGCCGCACAGCATCAGCGGCACGCAGTCGTCGTGCATCGAGTGCAGGTCGAGCAGGTAGTCGGCGCGCTCGACGAACGGCCGCACCTCCTGCGCCCGCCGCGTCTCGACCGTGGTCGCCGGCTGGTCGAGGCGACCCCAGGTGCGGTTGAAGTCTTCCTCGACCATGCGCGACTTGAACGGGTTGTCGCGGTCGAAGCGGTGGTAGGCCTCGTGGTTGTTGAAGCTGAAGATCAACGTGCCGGTCTTCGGCCGCAGGTCGCGCTTCAGCAGGTCGTCGACCACGATCGCGCCCGACACCTCGTTGCCGTGGGTCAGTGAGGCGACCATGACGGTCGGCCCGGGCTTGCCGCTGTCGCGCACGTGGACGTAGGGCGCGTCGCCCTTCTCCCAGCGACGGATGTCGGGAAAGTCGTACTCGATCGGCGGATTGTCGGACATGGGTACTCTGCCTCCGGGACCCGCGCTTATAGCGCGAATCCCGGAGATGCGAGACTCACGCGTCGCGGTACCAGTTCTGCAGGTCCCACGTGTTGTTGTCCCAGCCGCTGAGCTCCAGCACCAGCTTGTGGTTGGCCGCGGTGACGCCCATGCGGGCGACCACCGGGATGACGACCTGGTTGTTGACCGCCAGCTCGTTGCACTTGATCAGCAGCGCGGCGCGCTTGACCGGGTCGAGCTCGACCTGGGCGGCCTTGTGGGTGTCGTCGTACTCCTGGTTCTGCCAGCGCGTGATGTTGCGGCCCTGCCACTTGTTCTCCTTGGTGGCCGCCTCCCACGAACAGAACTGGCGCAGAAACACCTCGGGATCGGGTGCGTTCATGCCGTTGCTGTATTCCTGAAGGTCGGCATAGAACTTTGTGTAAGTGTCGGGATTGGCGACGTCCGACGAGAAGAAAACCGACGCCGTCACCGACTTCAGGTCGACGTCGATGCCGGCCCTCTGGAAGGCCTGCTTGACGATCTGCTGCGTCTTCTGCCGCGGCTGGTTGATCGAGGTCTGGTAGACCAGCTTGAACCGCCTGCCGTCCTTGGCGCGGATGCCGTCGGGCCCGCGCACCCAGCCCGCCTTGTCGAGCAGCGCGTTGGCCTTGTCGATGTTGAACTCGTACTTCGTGTTCCTGGAGCGGAAGCGCTCCGGATTGTTGATGTAGTTCGCCGTCGCGATGCCGATGCGGCCGTAGATGTGCTTCTCGAGCGAATCCTTGTCGATCAGCAGCGCGATCGCCTGCCGCACCGTCGGATCCGACAGGATCGGATGCTTCGTCTTCAGGCTGGAGCGCTCGCCGTCGACCTCCGTCCAGGGATCCGTGTTGTTCAGCTGCATATGCTCGATGCCACCACCATGGGTGATGAGCACGCGCCCCTTGCCGCCCTTCTCCATGCGCACGAGGATCTCGTCCTCGACCTGGAGGTTCCAGGCGAAGTGATACTCCCCGGTCTGCAGCACCGCTCGTGCCGCCGAGACCGCATCGCCGCCGCCCTTCATCTCGATCGCGTCGAAATAGGGCCGGTTGGGAACGTGATAGTCGAGGTTGATCTCGCCGGTGACGAGATCGCCCGGCTTGAACTCCTTGAACCGGTAGGGGCCGGTGCCGACCGGCTTGAGGTTGGTCGGCGCCTCGCGCGACTTCGCGCCGATGTAGTC
>Ga0102832_1000698_pt1 | contig 35933 bp, 27 predicted proteins | sample EBPBio282013_DNA_FD_88942 | JGI IMG/M metagenome (GOLD analysis project Ga0102832, IMG submission 88942) | Wastewater treatment Type I Accumulibacter community from EBPR Bioreactor in Madison, WI, USA - Reactor 2_5/28/2013_ DNA (Illumina Assembly) | ecosystem: Engineered > Bioreactor > EBPR >... | reverse complement strand
CCGCCGGTTTTCTTTTGCGTTATTTAATGTCTATGCATACCCTGCATACGTCACCGATGAGCCCGGCCCACGCCGATGTGAAAGACCGGGCGGCTTTGGGGCTTCCAGGCGAAATGGCCGCCCTGTAAAAATAAGCCCGCGTTCAGGCCTTTTATCCTCGTGGAGGAAGAATCTTATGAAGAAACTGATTGTTGGCGCTCTGCTCGCGAGCGCGTTCGCAGTCCCGGCGTATGCCGCGTTGAAGAACGGCGACACGGCTCCCGATTTCAAGACGCGCGCCTCGCTGGCCGGCAAGGAATTCGACTTCTCCCTCGCGGACGCCCTCAAGAAGGGTCCGGTGGTCGTGTACTTCTATCCGGCCGCTTATACGCGCGGCTGCAATCTCGAAGCGCACACCTTCGCCGAGAGCAAAGATAAGTTCGATGCGGTGGGCACGACCATCATCGGCGTGTCGCAGGACCCGATCGCGAAGCTCAATGAGTTTTCCGCCGATCCGGAATATTGCGCGGGCAAGTTCCCGGTGGCGTCGGATGCGAATGGCGCGATTTCGAAATCCTTTAACCTGACGGTGCGTGAGCGCCGCGACGGCATGAAGGACACCAAGGGCCGTGACATCACCAGCGCCGGCACAACCGAGCGCACGACGTTCGTGATTACGCCCGATCACAAGATCATCGCGACCCTGTCGTCGGCCGACGACGGCATCAGCCCGACCGATCACGTCGATAAATCGCTCGCGATCGTCGCCGCGCTGAAGAAGTAAGTTTAAACCGCAGACAGCGGTGGATGGAAACGGCACGGGGTCGCTCCCGTGCCGTTTTTATTTGCGCGTAAGCGCGTCCGCCTTGGAGAGGATGCCGGCCCCGGCCGCGCGGAAACGCGCGGTGCTGAACCGGTCGTTCACATGGCGGTGGGCGGCTTCACCCATGAGGGCCGCGCGGGCCGGATCAGACACGACGCGCACCAACGCGGAGGCCAGCGCGTCGACATCGCCAACCGGCACGACCAAGCCCGTCTCGCCCTCGCGGACCGTGAGCGGCATCTCGCCCATATTGGAGACGACGGCCGGCAGACCCGCCTGCATCGCCTCGTGCGCCGAGATACAGAGCCCTTCCACGCGGGAGGGCTGGACATAGGCATGCAGTGTGGCGAGGAAGTCCTTCGGCGCGTCCTGATAGCCCGCGAGGATCAGGTTTGTGACGCCGAGCTCCTTGGTCAACGCTTCGAGCTCGCCGCGCATTGGGCCGTCGCCGCCGATGGTCACGGTGAAGCGCGCCGCGAGGCCCGGCATGTCGCGTTTGATCTTCGCGAGCGCGCGCACGAGGATATCGTAGCCCTTGTGCGGATGCAGGCGGCCCAGGCTGCCGAAGCGGAAGATCTCATCGGGTTGTGCGCTCTGGGCGCGGGGCGCCTCCGGATCGGCCGAAAAGAGCGGCCAGATGGTGACGTCTTCCGCCGCGAGACCAAAGCGCGTGCGGGTGACGTCGGCGACACAGTAGGAATCCGCGACCCACAAATCTGTCATGCGCCGGGTGAGCCACAGCGCGACGATATTGCCGCGCTTCAAGAACACATTGTGCTGCCAGCTCACCACCGGCAGGCCCAATTTCCGTCCGACGTAACGCCCCACCAGGGTCGCATGGGCGAGCGAGGTCCAGAGAACCGTCGGACGGTACGCCTCGAGCTTCTCGCGCAGCCAGCCGAAGGACTGGAGGACCGTGCCCTGATGAACGTCGAACGGCAGGCCGTGGCGCTCGAGAATGGGTTCCATGCGGCCATCGCGGCGGGTCAGCGCGAACAGATGCACATCGGCGCCCCATTCGCGCATGAAGCCCGTGATCATGGGCACCGGCAAGCCGGCACCGTAACCGTCGAGGGAGTTGATCAGGTAGGCAATGCGCATGGCCGGGACATATACGGGCCAGCGCCCGAAGAGAAAAGCTTTTACGGGGCTTCCGCGTAAGCCGCGCGGATGGCGCCCGCGAGACGATTCTTATCGGGATAACGCTCCGCCATGGCCGCAGTGACGGCGGTGACGGCATCGTCCTGCGATTTCCCGGCCTTCTTCTCCGCCGCGGCCCGCTGCTGGACCTCGGTGAAATAGGCCTTGTAACCCTCGATCAGCTCGGGTCCGCCGGTCGGGCCATGGCTGGGCACGATGGTGCGCGGACGGAGTTGGGCCAAGCTCTCGAGGGTCGAGAGCCAATGACCGACCGTGGAATAGGGGCTGGCCAAAGCCGGCTGGGGCTTCATGACGATATCCCCGGCAAAAAGCACCTGTTCGGTCTCGACCCACACCGCGGTGTCGCCGCGCGTATGGTTGGGGCCGGCGGCGAAGATGTAGGCGCGCACGCCCCCGAGGTCCAAGGTGCGGTCGTTCTCGAACGCGATATCGGCTTCGCGGTACTGCGCGCCCTTCAGGAGTTCGGCGGCGGCCGGCGAGCGATCGGAAAAGGTCTTGGCCAGCGACAAGCCAAATTCAGCGATATCCTGTTCCTGAGTCGTCGCGCGCAACAGCGTCGAGCCGTCGAGCATGCGCGCGCCGCGCGGAAACCCGTTGGCGCCGAGATCATGCTCGGGATGGAAATGCGTGGTCACGAGGTAGATGCGCAGGTTCGGCGCGAGCTTGCGCGCGACGCCGGCGATGATCGCGCCGTTCATATCGCCCATGCCGGTATCGATCACCAGGATACCGGTTTGACCGACCACGAGGCCGACATTGGGCACCATGGGACGGCTTTCATCGGGGATGATCCAGACGCTGGGCGCGATCTGTTTCAGTTTTTCAGGATGGATCATGGGCGCGGCGGCCGGCCCGCTCTGTGCCGCGGCGGCGTAGGACAAACACCCGCCAAAAAGGCCGGTGCAAACAAGGGCCGCGAAAAAGGCGCGCATCTATTTCTCTCCGCATAGGGTGCGCAAGAGTGTGCCGCCGGGGCCGGCAAATGTGAAGCGCGTACGGCCCGAGATCCGTCAATAAAGAGGGGCCGGCGCGTTTCCCCGCCGGCCCCTTCGCGCAAACAACCATTATTTCGTTGGCGCGGCGCCGCCGGTCGGGACGTCGATCGCCGCATTCGCGAGCGCGGGCGTATTCACCGGACGGCGCAGTGCGTGCGTCGCCTGCTCGAACGCGTATCCAAGCGCGAGCAGCTTTGGTTCACTGAAGGCCGTGCCGAAGAACGAGACGGTCACCGGCAAATCATCGGTGGTAAAGCCCGCGGGCACGATCAGATCCGGAAAACCCGCGAGGTTGGCGATCCCCGTCGGACTGGGCGTGGAACCCAGCGGCGGGCCCGGGGGCGCGGCAATCTGAGCCGGGCGGCGCGTCTGTGTCGGATAGACGATCGCGTCTAGTTTCTCTTTTGCGATGATGCCGTCGATCAGCGCCGCGGTCATCGGCAAGTAGTAGTTCTTCAGGGCGAGATAGCGCGGATCGCTCAAAGAGTCGGCCTTAGCTTCCACGTTCTTGAAATACGTCCAGCGCGAGAGGTTCGGGCCGGCGCCGTCGTTGCCCATGCTGCGGTAATTCTCCGCCGCCTCGATCAGCTGATCGAGATTTTTGGGGTACTTCGGCCCGGTGGTCTTGAGGTAATCGGCGATCTGCACCTTGAACTCGGCCGGGTACAGCGTGAACACGGCCTGGTTCGAGGAGTCGAGGAACCACTTCGGATAGCGCACGTTCACCAGGGTCGCGCCGGCTTTTTCCATGGCCTTGAGCGCGGACTCGAACACCCAATCCACATCCGGATCGGCGCCGGTGAAATCGCGCGCCACACCGATGCGCGCGCCCTTGAGCGCATCGGCCTTGAGGAACTTGGTATAGTCCTTCTCGAACTTGCCTTGGCTCTTTTTGGTGGCGTCGTCGGCCGGATCGACCCCGGTCATGATGCCGAGGGAAACGGCGATGTCGGAGACGCTGCGGGCCATGGGACCGCCCGTGTCGAGGGAGAGCGCGAGCGGGATGATGCCATCGCGGCTCAGAAGACCGTGGGTCGGTTTCAAACCAACGATCCCGTTCACCGACGAAGGCCCGCGGATCGAGCCCCCCGTATCGGTACCGAGGCCGAGCGGCGCGAAGCCGGCGGCAATCGCCACGCCCGTGCCGCCCGAGGAGCCGGCCGGCGTACGCGTCAGATCGTGCGGGTTCAGGGATTGGCCGCCGAGCGAGCTTTGACCGCCGTTGGCGAACTCACCGAGATTCACCTTGGCGAAGATGATCGCGCCGGCGTCGCGCAAGCGTTTCACCATATAGGCGTCATCGGGCGCCATGTTGCCTTCCAGCAGCACCGATCCGCCGGTGGTGGGCATATCGAGCGTGTCATAGTTGTCCTTCATCAGCACAGGGATGCCGTGCAGAGGACCGCGCACCTTGCCGGCTTTCCGCTCGGCGTCGAGGGCGCGGGCGATCTCGAGGGCTTTGGGATTCACAGCCATGACCGCATGCACCTTCGGACCGGCGCGGTCGAATGCCGCGATACGGTCGAGGCAGAGCTGTGTGAGCTTTTCGGCGGTCAGCGTACCCGCCGCCATGGCCGCTTGCAGCTCGGCGATGGTGGCCTGGTCGAACTCGACCGGTTTTGCTTGAGACGGAGACGCCGTGAACAGCGCGCCGGCCAGCGCGCAGGCGAGCGCAAATTTGGAAATGCCGTTTCTCATATGTATCCCCACTTACAATGAATGTTACTTCGCCGCCGCCATATCGCGGCTGGGCACTTCAATCGTTCCCCCGAACAGCGCCGGCGTGTTCACCGGCCGGCGGATCGCATGGGTCGCCTGCTCGAAGGCGTAGCCCAGCGCGAGCAACTTCGGTTCGCTGAAGTTGGGACCGAAGAACGAGATGGTGACCGGCAGATCGTCCGTCGTGAAACCCGCCGGCACGATCAGGTCCGGCGAGCCCGAGAGATTGGCGATGCTGGTGGGCGAACCCACGGACGGCCCGCGCGGCATCGGCGTGGATACGTCATCGGCAATGCGTTCGGGGCGGCGCGGATTGGTCGGATAGACGATGGCGTCCAGCTTGTCTTTGGCCATGAGGCCTTCGGTCAGCGCCTTGGTCATGGGCATGTAGTAGTTCACCAGCGCGAGATAACCCGGATCGGTCATGGTGCCGTTCGCCTTGTCGCGCTCGACGAAAGCGCGCCAGCGCGTTGGGTTCGGGCCTTTGCCGTCCTCGCCCATGCTTGTGTAGGTGTAGGACTTCTCGATCATCTCATCGAGCGAGCGCGGGAAACCCGGTTTCAAGGTCTTGAGATAATCGCCAAGCTGCTTGTCGAACTCGGGCGGGAACAGCGTGTAGGTGGCGGTGCGGTTGGAATCGAGGAACCACTTGGGATAGCGCACGTCGACAAGCGTCGCGCCCGCCTTCTGCATCGCCTTCAACGACGCCTCGAAGATGAAGTCCACGTCGGGATCGGCGCCCGTGAAGTCGCGCGCGACGCCAATGCGCGCACCCTTGAGCGCGTCCGCTTTCAGGAACTTCGTATAGTCCTTCTCGAATTTGCCCTGGCTTTTCTTGGTGGCGTCGTCGTTGGGATCGAGGCCGGTCATCACGCCGAGGGAAACGGCGACATCATAGACGCTGCGGGCCATGGGGCCGCCGGTATCAAGCGAAAGCGCGAGCGGGATAATTCCGTCGCGGCTGATGAGGCCGTGGGTCGGCTTCAGGCCGACGATCCCGTTCACGTTCGAAGGACCGCGAATGGAGCCGCCCGTGTCGGTGCCGATCCCGAGCGGCGCATAACCGGCGGCGATGGAAACGCCCGTTCCGCCCGATGAGCCTGCAGGCGTGCGGCTCAGATCGTGCGGATTGAGGGACTGGCCGCCCATGGAGCTTTGCGAGCCGTTGGCGAATTCGCCGAGGTTCACTTTGGCGAGGATGATCGCGCCGCCGTCACGCAACTTCTTCACAAGCGCCGCGTCGTCCGGCGGAACCGAGCCTTCGAGCAACACCGAGCCGCCGGTGGTCTGCATGTCGAAGGTATCTATATTGTCCTTGAGGACGACGGGGATACCGTGGAGCGGGCCGCGCACCTTGCCGGCTTTGCGTTCGGCGTCGAGCTGCCTTGCCGTTTCCAGCGCTTTCGGGTTCAAGGTGATGACGGCGTGCAGTTTCGGACCGGCGCGGTCGAAGGCCTTGATGCGCGCGAGGCACATTTCGATGAGTTGTTCGGCGGTGAGCGACCCGGCATCCATGGCGGCTTTCAGTTCGCCGATGGTGGCCTGATCGAACTCCACCGATTTCGCGGCGGCGGGCGCGGCGGCGAACAGAGCCGCGATAAGCGCGTAGGTGCTGATGCGATTCTTCATGACCGTCCCCTATTTGTCCGCGACTTCGACCGTGGCGCCGGCGATGCCCGGCGTGTTCACCGGGCGGCGGATCGCCTTCGTGGCCTGCTCGAAGCTGTAACCGAGCGCGATGAGCTTCGGCTCGCTGAAGGCGAGACCAAAGAACGAGACCGTCACCGGAAGATCGTCGGTGGTGAAGCCCGCCGGCACGATGAGGTCGGGAAAGCCGGTCAGGTTTGCGATGCCCGTGGGCGCGGGCGCCGAAGGAATGCCGCCGCCAAGGGGCTCGGCGATGCGCGCCGCGCGCCGCGTTTGGGTCGGGTACACAAAGGCGTCGAGCTTATCCTTCGCCATCAACCCTTCGACCAGCGCGCGGGACATCGGCATGTAGTAGTCCACCGCGGCCTTGTAGGCGGGATCGTCCATCGTGCCCATGGCGAGATCGCGCGTGATGAAGTTGTTCCAACGGAACGGATTGGGACCGGCGCCATCCTTGCCCATGCTGGGCATTTCGTACGCGCGGGCGAGCATCTCCTCGACGCTCTTTGGATATTTCGGGCCGGTGGTCTTCAAATACTGCGCAAGCTGGACGCGGAATTCAGGCGGGAAAATCGAGTACGTGGCCTGGGTCTGTGAATCCAGGAACCACTTCGGATACCGCACATCGACCAGCGTGGCGCCGGCCTTCTGCATGGCCTTCAGCGACGCCTCGAAGATCCAATCGACGTCCGGATCGTCACCCTTGAAGTCGCGCAAGACGCCGATACGCGCGCCCTTGAGCGCATCGGCCTTCAGGAACTTGGTATAGTCCTTCTCGAACTTGCCCTGGCTCTTTTTGGTGGCGTCATCGGCCGCATCGACGCCGGTCATGACGCCGAGCGCCACCGCGAGGTCGGAGACGCTCCGGGTCATGGGGCCGCCGGTATCTAGGGACAGGCCGAGCGGAATGATGCCGTCGCGGCTGATAAGGCCGTGCGTGGGCTTCAGGCCGACAATGCCGTTCACGAACGAGGGACCACGGATGGAACCGCCCGTGTCCGTGCCGATCCCGACCGGCGCATAGCCGGCGGCGATGCCGACACCGGTGCCGCCCGAGGACCCGGCCGGAATGCGCGTCAGATCGTGCGGATTGAGGGACTGGCCGCCCAGGGAGCTTTGCGAACCGTTGGCGAACTCCCCAAGGTTCACCTTGGCGAGGATAATCGCGCCGCCGTCGCGCAGCTTCTTCACGAGGTACGCGTCGTCGGGCGCCATATTGCCTTCGAGCATGATCGAACCACCCGTCGTCGGCATATCGGCGGTATCGATATTGTCTTTCAGGATCACCGGGATTCCGTGCAAGGGGCCGCGTACTTTTCCGGCTTTCCGCTCGGCGTCGAGCGCGCGCGCGATCTCGATGGCTTTGGGATTGAGCGAGATGACCGCGTGCAGCTTCGGGCCGGCCCGGTCATAGGCTGCGATCCGGTCGAGACAGAGCTGCGTGAGTTTCTCGGCGGTGAGCGCGCCCGCTTCCATCGCGGCCTTCAGGTCCGCGACGCTCGCGAGCTCCATATCCACAGGACGCGCGGAGGCATCCGGTACGTTCGTGAAAAGCGCGGCGCCCAGCGCGGCGACGAGCGCGAAACGCGAAGCCATATTTTTAATGCCGAGAGTCTTGGTCATTTGCGGTCCCCACCTCCTCATGACGAGCAACCACGAACGTGGTTGGGGCATGAGCCTAGCCCAGGGCGCGCGCAAATTATTACCAAAATTTGGCGGCGCGGCATCGCACGCCGCATCGCGATGCCGCAGTCAACATCTTGAGTTTATGGGGGAAATCAGGTGGCCCGGCTAAAGCGTTCTTTAGCCGGGCCGGTGGAGTTTAGCGCTCGATGCGCGAGACCTTGGAACCTTCGATGGACACGCCCGCCATCAAGCCCTGCTGACCGAAGATGAAGGCATAAGCATCGTCCTGCAGCGTGGTGGACGAGAGGTTCTTCGCCACGCCTTCGTTGACCACAACAACCGTCGGACCGACACCGATTTCCCAGCCCTTGGACTCGCGCAGGAATTTCACGGCGCTATCGTTCATCAGAAAGACCACATAACCATACGTCTGCGCCCCGATCTGGAGACCGAACGAACCGGAGACGGAGTTGTAGTAGGCGACGTTTTTACCGCCCTGACGCAAGACCCCTTCGCCGTAACTTCCACCGAAACCGAAACCGGCTTTGACGATGTTCGGGAAAATGAGAACCGCGCGCGCTTTCGCGGCGATCGCGGACGCAATCTCGTGGTCTTTGGTGAGGGTCGCCAGGGCCTGATCGGCGTCGCGGTTGATATTGGCCGCGGAGGCGGCGTGAGCGGGCGGGGTTGCCGCCGTCAGACATCCAAAAGCCAGCGCAAGCGCGAAAAACATGGTGCGTAGATAAGTCATGCGAGATGCCCTCTTCCAAGTCCATTCACCACTATATAACAAAGTATACAGGCCGTGATTGATAGGAACGAGCGGCAAGACCGGAAAGTTGCAGGCTTTAACCGGCCAACTTCACCGAGCCCAGACGCAGCTCATAGGTGATCCCGAACTCGGATTTACCCTCGGGGCCGCGCTGCGAACTGAAATAGAGGCGTTTTCCATCGGGACTGAAAGAAGGCCCGGTGATTTCCGAGCCGTTCTGGTCGTGAAGCGTCACAAGCACCATGGGGCGGTAGCCGGCCGCGCCTTCGTTCACCAGGGCCACGATCTGCATATCGCCGCCGTCTTCGGCGACCAGCAACTCACCGTTCGGACTGACCTCGATATTGTCGACGCCGCGCAGGATCGGGTTTTTCGACGTACGCACGTCGTAGACAATGCTGAGTTCGTTGGACGCAAGCGCGAGCGCATAGACGCGGTTGTCGCCCTTGGTGGTGAAGAACACCTTGCCCTGCGTATAGACGATGCCTTCGCCGCCCTTGAACTGGGCGGCATTGGGCACCTGCTTGCGCAGGGGCGCCGACGTGCCGGCCACGTCCGGAACCGCCGTCCAGGTCAACCGCGTCCCCTCCGAAACGGCGACTTCCAGGCGGCCGTTGGCGAGATCACCAATGGCTTGCGGAACGAAGCGATAGAGGCAGCCGTCCGGACGGTCCTCGGTGAGATAGACGATACCGGTGGCGGGATCGACGGCCGCCGCTTCATGATTGAACGCGCCCAGGCCTGGGCGCACCACCGCAGCCTTCGCGCCCGAGGGATCGCATTCGTGAACAAGGCCGGTGTCCTGGTCCTCTTCGCACGAGAGCCATGTGCCCCAGGGCGTCTTACCCCCGGCGCAATTATTGGAGGTGCCCTGCAGCACGGGATAGCTGCCGACAACTTGACCATTGGCATCGAAGCGCAGCGCCCCGGCGCCGCCGCCCTTGCGTCCGATCTCGCTGTTGGACACATAGATCCACCCGCCATCGGCCGCGCCGAAACAGGCGCCGCCATCGGGCGCCGCGTGCCACAGGTACGTCCCGCCGCCAACGGCCGGTTTTCCGGAATACGCCACCGCGCGCAGCGACATGCCTTGCGGGATCGTGGCCTTGAGCGCCGTATCGAAGGTCGTCGGAACGTCCGCCCGCGCCGGAAGGATTTTCGCGAAAGGTGCCGCAGCGGCGGCGGCGAAGACATTACGAACGAATTGACGGCGGCCGATCATGCGGAGGGCTCCTTTGTGAATCGCCGCATCCATATCTTATCCGCCGCGCGCGGTTTGCTACATCTTCGAGACATCGCACACGCTCACGCATCCGCGATCGCCGCGGCGTCCTTCGCCTCACGCGGGCGTGTCACCCAAGCCGCGAGACCGAGCGCGAACCACAGGATCATTCCGGCAAGCAGAAACGGCGCCCCCGGGAACGGCGTCGCCCGTTCGGGTGCGATGGCGTAGGCGAAGATCTGCGTGAAAACGATCGGCCCGATCATGCCGGTGATGCCGTTGATGCTCGAGGTCGCGCCTTGCAGCAACCCCTGCTCGGACGGGGAAACCAGCCGCGTCATCATGCCTTGCATCGCCGGAGCCTGCAGGCTCATCAGCGCGGCGAAGGGCACGGCGAGCCAGAACAGCGCACCCGTGTCGGCGAAAGCATAAAGCGTCACGCCGACGGCGCCGCTCAGAAGCCCGGTCAGGATCGCGGCGCGTTCGCCGAAACGTTTCACGACGGGCTTCACGAGGCCGCCCATGACAATGATGTTGCACGCGCCAACACCGGCGAGAACGAGGCCGACCTCCATTTCGCCCCAGCCGTAGCGCATGCCCGCGTACAGCACGAAGATGCTGGGGAATACGTTGTGCATCAACGTGAGGCAGAAATGCACGGCGGCGAAGCCCGTAAGCTGCGTATTGGACCGCAGGAGAATGAGTGCGCCGACCGGATTGGCGCGGCGCCAGTCGAAATTCGCCGCGCGGCGTTCACGCGGAAGGGATTCCGGCAACACGAAGATGCCATACAGAGCGTTCAGCAGGGCGGCGCCGGCGGCAATGAAGAACGGCAGACGCAGATCGATGCTGGCGAGCATGCCGCCCAGCGCGGGGCCCAAAATGAAACCGAGACCGAACGCCGCGCCGAGCATGCCGTACGCGCTTGCGCGTTTCTCCGGCGGCGTGACATCGGCGATATAAGCGCTGGAGGTCGAGAAGCTGGCCATGGTCAGGCCGGAGATGATGCGCCCGAGCCAGAGCCACCATAGGTTCGGCGCCAGCGCCATGAGAAGAAAATCGAGACCCAGACCCGTGCATGAGATCAGCAGAACCGGGCGGCGCCCGAAGCGGTCGGAGAGCACGCCGGCCATGGGCGAGAATAGGAATTGCATGAGCGCCCAGCTCGAGCTGAATACGCCCAACGTGCTTGCGGCAACGGCCGTGCTGCCTGTGAACTGTTCGACGAGCTTCGGGAAGACCGGGATGATCAAGCCGAACGACAGCACATCCAGAACAACGAACAGATAAATGAATGCCACCGCGTGTTTGGACACAGCGCGATGAGACGGTACGGTTTCCGCTTCCCCAGCCAACATGGCCGGGAGAATACACCGGCAACCGTGGCATGGCAGGGGCGATTTTCAAGCCGCCGCCCCCGGCGCCGGAGCCCCGGGGGTGGCGTGCGCGGGGGTTGAGCCCGTTCCGCTAGAACGTGCGGGAAATCTTCACCACAACGCGCGCATCGCAGAGATCCGCGCACGCCGCGCCGGCGATATTCGTATCGAAATAACGCACGTCGAGGTCGAACCACCTGACGATCTTGAGGGTCGTACCGAGGTTCCAGTCGGTATAGTCGTTGAAGGCGCCTTCGAGCATCTGCCGGCCAACACCCGCGCTGACGCTCAAGGTCTCGAGGACCGGCACGCTTACAAGCACCGAGGCGTAGGTTTCACTGTCGTTTTCGGCCGGGCCGAAGTTGTCCGGCGACCAGGCGAGTCCGAGGCTCACCGCCGCCGGCCCGAAGTCGTAGCCGGCCTTCGCGGCGAGTTCCCAGTAGTTGTACCCCGCGGCCCGCGACGCGCCGGGATAGGCGAAATAGAAGAACCCGACGTCGTAGGACAGGCCATCGACATCGCCGCGATAGCCCGCGAAAAGATCGAGTTCAGCCGTGGCGTCATTGCCGTCGTTGAAATTGACGGCGGACGCCCAGGTGCCGGCGTAGAGGCCCGAAGACGCATTGTACGTCAGGCTACCTTGGACCGCCGCGTTCCCGCCGGTTTGCGAGTATCCACGAAAAACGTAGTCGTTCACGATCGCAACGTCGGCGGCAACGGACCCGCCGAAAAGACCGGACGCCTCTTGCGCGCGGGCGGCCGCCGGCAGGGCAAGCGCGCCGGCAAGCAAAGTGCAAAAAATGAGTTTCATGATCGTCATCTCCAGTTTTCCATCTCGCAATCAGGCGGCTTGCTTGATGCTCGCGAGGAAGCCATCGACTTCCTGAAGCAGGCTTTCCGACTGGCGGGTAAGTTCGCGGGCAGCCGTGAGCACGTCCGACGACACTTGTCCGGTTTCTCCCACGGCCTTGGTAACGCCGACAATGTTGGTGGAAACATCCTGGGTCCCGAGCGCCGCCTGCTCGACATTGCGCGCGATTTCGGCCGTCGCCGCCGTCTGTTCCTCGATGGCGGACGCGATGGTCGTGGAGATCTGATCGATCTGACCGATCGTCGTAAAGATGCCTTCGATCGCCGCGACCGAGGATCGCGTCGCTTCCTGAATGCCGTTGATCTGGCCCGAGATCTCCTCGGTGGCCCGCGTGGTCTGGGTCGCGAGGTTCTTCACTTCGGAAGCGACGACGGCGAACCCTTTGCCGGCTTCTCCGGCGCGCGCCGCTTCGATCGTGGCGTTGAGCGCGAGGAGATTGGTTTGCTCGGCAATGTCCGTGATCAGCGCGACAACCTTGCCGATCTTCTGCGCGGACTCATCCAGACCACGCACAAGGACCTTGGTCTTGGATGCTTCGCCCACGGCCTTGCTCGCGACTTGCGAGGATTCCGTGATCTGACGGCTGATCTCCTTAATGGAGCTGGTGAGCTCTTCCGTCGCGGCGGCCACCGTTTGCACGTTCGATGAAGCCTGCTCGGCCGCCGCCGCAACAGCGGACGACTGACCGTTGGTCTGTTCCGCCGCCGTCAGCATCGTCTCGGCGGAAATCTCCATGCGCCCGGCGGTGGCGCCGATCGAACCGGTCGCGGCCTTCACCGAGCTTTCAAAAGACCCGGCCAGACGATCGAGCATCGCGCGCTGTTCCGCCTTGCTGCGCAGTTCCTGTTCCTTCTGCTCCTGCTGCAGCTTTATCTTTTCACGGGCATTGTCCTGGAAGGTGATGAGCGCGCGCGCCATATCGCCCATCTCGTTCTTGAGCTGGGTGCCATCGATATGCACGTCGGTATTGCCGGCCGCGAGATGATTCATGACGTTCGTCATGCCGCGAATGGGCCGCGACAAAGCGCCGCCGAGCAGAGCGGCTCCGAGAAGACTGGCCGCGGTTGCGCCCAGCCCAAGAAGAATCGCGAAATTGCGCAACGTGCGGGCTTCCGCGCCGATGGTTTCCGCGGGAATCATGATCGCGAGCGACCATACGGTATCGGTCGCGGCGAACCGGACGGGGACGATGACTTGAAAAGTCTCACCGCCGGTCAGGACGGAAATCGCCGTCGCCTCGGCCGCAGAGCCCGCGGCCTTTACGATCGCATCGTCCAATCCCAAGGATGCAGCCGGCTTTCCAAGCATCGCCGTGTCCCGGTAACCGACAACGGTTCCGGTTCCGGTGAGAAGGGCGGCGTATCCCGTCCCGTACGGGTGGATATCATCAACCATCTTCTGGAGATCGGCGAGCGAGAGATCGGCGCCGGCGACGCCGACAAACTTCCCGGCGACCACCACAGGCAGCGCGGTCGAGGTCATGAGGACCTTGGATCCATCCGCCATTGCGAACTCGTAGGGTTCGAGCAACGCGGCTTTGAGCGTCTTGGCGGGGATCGCATAGTAATCGTCGTCGAACCAATTCTGTGTGGGATCCTGGTTTTCAGCCACGACCTTGCCGTGATCGCGCCGGTAATAACCGGCGAATCGTCCTTGATCGTCGTGGCCCGGGCTTCCGATGAATTTCGCATCGTCGCCCAGGACGCCGGCCTCGAATTGCGACCAGCCGCCGTAGATGCCGGGGTTTTTGTCGACAACCAGCTCAAGTCCCTTGAGCATCTGCGCGCGGTCGACCTTGCCGGCCGTCAGTTGCGCGTTTGAGAGGACGAGGCTGGCCCGTGCGACCGCAAAGCCATTGTCGATGACGCTTGCGATGGCACGCGCATTCGACTGCGCCTCAGCGACCGCATAAGAGGCGGCCATCGTCATGGCCTGGGATGAAGCGCGCGACTGGATCATGCCGACAATACCGGCAAGTCCGGCGATCATGAACGCCGTTGTCGCGAGCGCGATTTGAGACTTAAGCGAGAGATTCTTGAAGCGGGTGAACAAGACGGCCTCCGGGGGGAGAGAGGGTTTCGGTGGCGATCAAGTACCGAACTTCCGTTCCCGAAGGCAGGCGAGGAAACGTATGTGACGGGCATCCGCCCGCTAATACTTAAGGGTGAAACAGCACCGATATACGAAATGATATGAAATGGCCGATCGGACGCGGCGGCGGCCGATCGCCTCGCGTGCGGCGCTTATTTCAGCGTCGCGGCAATGCGCTTCTGGCTCGGCGGACGCATGGACGCCGCCCAAGGGCTGCCCCGGCAGAAGATGACGGCCAAAGGCGAGATCGCCGACAGTCACCAGTCGAAGCCGACGCCCCATGGCGCGGACATTGTAACCGCAGGAATTGTTGCGACACTTGCGACAGCGACACTTCATGAATTTTGGAAAGCGTGACAGGCGGTTAGAGAAAGAACCCGCATTTTGCGACACTTTGCGACACTTGCGACACTTGCCTTAATTGAGACGGCCCTGAGCGCTGAATCGCTCGCGTGTTCCGTGATTCACGATGTCAAAGAGCCTATGCGCCAAGCTTAGACGCGCACCGGCAAGCATGCGCTTTTCGCGAATTATTTTGGAATAAATATTCGCGCGCGCCGCCGATTTAATTTCCAAATAAATTCGGAAGTGTGCATCGGGCGATTCGCAAACTAATGCGAAATACCCCTAACCCGGCACGCGGCCGATCCAGAAAAACCAGGGGGCCCGGACGAAGGGCAGATACGGAAGCCGGGCCTTGCCCTGCTCCAGGCGTACGGTCGCCGCCACATCCAGGAGCACGGCCGGGAAATCCGGCCGCAGCATCACGCCGTCATGACGAAACCAACGCGGCCAGAAGGACCGGTCCCATCCGGACAGCGGCTTGAACGGGCCCGGCGGCTGCGCCGGCAGGGTGTAGAAGTCCACGATCCCGATCAAACCGCCCGGGCGCACCTGACGCACCGCATTCATCAAAGCGGCCCGCCAGTCGGGGATCATGGAGAGCGAATAGGAGAAAATCGCGGCGTCGGCTGGCTCATCGGCGCGCCAGACCTGGGCATCGGCGCGGTGCGTCCGGACGTCGGGATAGTTCGCAAACCGCGCGCGCGCAACGTCGAGCAGCGGGGTGCAGAGATCGACAAGATCGACACGCGCGAGCCGCGGCACTTTGGGTTCGATGAAAAGCCAATGGCGCCCGGTGCCGGCGCCGAAGTCAATCACCCGCTGACCCGCCTTGAGATCCAGCGCCTGCATGAGATCGGCCCGCCCGTGCAGCAGACGCTCGCGGAACCGGTCGTACACATCGGCCTGCGGCCCATAGAAGGCATCGAGGTTGGCGCCGTGATCAGCGCCGCCGCGCCGGCCATGCAGAAATTGGAGAAGCACGCGGACGTCGTCCCGCCAGGTCGCTTTTCCAATGATCTGCGAATTGCTCATGCGCCGGCCGGGATCTCAGCAATACAGAAACCGGCGTAGGTGTGGACGCGATCGGCTTTCGCGAGGCGATCCGCCTCATCATCACGGAACTTGAGCACCTCGCGCATCGGCTTACGCGCCGCACCGATGCGGGTGGTCGCGAGAAACGGGGGGGTCTTGTGCGCAGAGCGGAACAGGACGGTTCCGCCCGGCGTGATCCGCTGCAGAAGCGCATCCCATTCCTCCTCGAGCGCCGCGGGATAATACGAGCTCATCCAGTCCATATGATCGAGCAGGACCGCGTGGGTGATCCGAGGCCCCGGACGCCGAAGATACTCGGTGACGGTACAGGTATGCGCTTCAACGCGATCCACAAGGCCCGCCTTCAACCGCGCGAACCCATCGGGGGTGAGATAGCGGGGGCAACGATCCGTCTCGTAATGGCCGAAGGTATAGACGCCCCAGAAATAGTTGTCCGAAACAGGAACCGTGCAGAACAGACTATCAAGCATGCGTTGAATACCGCCGGCGACATCGCCCCCGTCGTTTTCGCTGACGAGGCGGCGTTGCGGCAACGGCACGCCGATCATGGCCATGAAGACAGGCGACGCGAGGAACTTGCGTACAAAGGGCGTGAAGAAACGGTGCTGCACTTCCTCCAGATAAACCTTGCGCTGCGCTTCGAGGCTCGTCTGGGCGAACATCTTGCGGACGGCCGCGCCGAGCGCCGTGTGCGGGCGCATCCGGGCGCGGAAAATTCGGAAGACAAGCCCTGTTAGACCGCGCGTAAAAAGGCTTTGCTCCGCGCTCGCGAACCAGTCCTGACGTTTGTCCCAATAGGCTTTCGCGAAAGGCGAGAGGTCCTGGCGCAGCTTGGACATATAAAGCGCCGTGAAATCCCTGTGCCACCCGCGCCCGAAAATTGAAAAGGCATCCGCATGATCGAGATGGCGGATCGCGGCGCATTTCAGTTCGAGAAGCGCGGTCTGGCGTGGATTCACGTCCACAGCAATAACGGCGGCCGGCGCGTCGAGCGCGTAATCGAGTGCGTTGCAGCCGCCACTGGTAATGACCAGCACGCGATCGCCGGGCCCCAGATTCATAACGCGGCGATCGACCGCCGGATCTTCCCACGACGTGTTGTAAACAAGATTACGCGTCGTCAAGAAGCGGAACGCCGCCTCCTCAAGACGTTCCGACAGCGACGACCCCAGACGCGACACTCCAGCCTCTCTTCTCAATCATCCCGCAGCGCGCGTGTGGGTAAACCGCCGGCGCGGATGTGACAAGCCCCCACTCATTCTTGTCACATCGCGCATGAACGTTCGCGCAGCGTGGGAATGAGGTTACGACATGTCCGGTATACGTGAGCGCGCCGATTGCCGGCACGCGAAATATATTTATACGGTGTCCCCGGCCCGTAACCGTTGCGTCATATTCACATCGAGCTTTCCGGCCGCGTCAAACACAACGCCATACTGCCGGCGCGCGGCCTCGGCGCTGACGATCCCATCCCGCACGTCACGCGCCACAAGCGCGGGGTCGCGCCGGCGCGGGTCGCCCCAGCCGCCCCCGCCCGCCGACTGCACTTTGAATTTCGGATTGGCGAACGTGCGTTTGCCGAAGCGCGGAAGATCGTTGATGAGCGTGCCGCCGCTTTCGACAATAAGCTCGCAATTCTTGCCGTCGGTTCCGTGATTGACGCCATAGGCGGCCGCGTGTCCGAGGCCTTCGCTGCGGAAGGTGTGGATCACTTCGCCGTCGATCTCAGCTTCGTACTCGACCCCTGCCCCACCGCGGCGTTCGCCGGCGCCCGCGCTGTCGGTGCGCAGTTCCTGGCGGGTGATGCGGATGGGATAAAGACGCTCGTAGGATTCCACGTTCGGGATCGTAAGCCCGCCGAGCGCGCCGATGAGGCCGATCTGGTGGAAGCCGTCGCGCTCGGCCACGGCGCCCGCCGCCGAGAGGCAGTTCCAGTGATAGAGCACATAAGGTTCGCCGGCCGCGTTCTTGCCCGTGGAGATGCCGTGCACCGTCTTGCCCCAGCCGGCGCAGGCGCGGTTCGGATCGGCCTTCGCGAGCGCCTTCCAGATGGAGTGTACGATCTCGTGTCCCATATACATGGTGCTCATGGTTTGCGAGGCGGGCGCGTTGGGGTTCACCAGCGAGCCCTTCGGCAAAACCAAATCGACCGAACGGAATGTGCCCTCGTTGATGGGGACATCGCCGCCGAGGAAGGAGATGAGCCCAACATAGGTCAATGAATGGCTATTCGCGACCGGGCTGTTCTTGAATCCGCGCATCTGCCTGTCGGTGCCGGTGTAATCGACCGTCAGGCGATCCCCCTTGATGGTGCAGGTAACGTGGATCGAGAACTTGCCGGCACTGAAGCAATCGTTGTCGGTGTATTCCTCGCCGGTGTAGACGCCGTCGGGCAGCGCGGCGATGACTTGCCGGAATCTGGCGTCGGCGTGATCGAGCACGGCGTCGAAGATGTCTCCGACCACCTCGCGGCCGAGTTCCTCGCCGAGCGCCACGATACGTTCGCCGCCGACGCGGGTGGCGCCGATCATGGCCTGGAGGTCGCCGTCGAGAAGGTCCGGCGTACGGCTGTTGAGGAGGATGAGCTGCCAGAGGTCTTCGCGCCGCTTGCCTTTAGAGACGACGCGAACAGGCGGGAGGCGCAGACCTTCCTGGAAAATCTCGGTGGCGTCGCCGTTGTAGGTGCCCGGCGCACCGCCGCCGATGTCGGACTGATGGGCGCGATCGCAGCAGAAGGCCACCAATTTGCCGCCGACGAAGACCGGCGAGGCCATCACCCAGTCGGGGAGGTGGTTGCCACCGGCGACGTAGGGATCGTTCATCAGAAAGGAGTCGCCATCGTGGATGTCGTCGCCGAACGCCTTGATGAGCGCGCGCGCGGCGAAACCGCCGCCGGCGGCGTGACCCGGCAAACCATCGGCCTGGCTGATGATGAGGCCGTCGCGGCTCGTGATGTAGCAGCTGAAGTCATGGGATTGGCTGAAGATCGGCGAGAGCGCCGTTTGCGACATGATCCAGCCCATGTGCCGGCAGATGTGATCCAACCGGTTTTGCGTGAGCGCCATCAAGATGGGATCTGGTTTCTTGGTCATGAAATCACTCCGCCGCGGCGGCGCGGAGGCGGGACGTCGCGGCCGCGTCGAGCGTGCCGTTCGCATCGACCGCCACGCCGTAGAGCTCGCGGGCGGCGGCGACGCTGACGATGCCGTCTTTCACGTCGCGGACCACCAATGAAGGGTCGCGGCGGCGGGGATCGCCCCAACCACCGCCCCCCGATGAGTCCAACTTGAATTTAGGATTCTTGAGGGGGCGTATGCCGTACCGAGGCAGATCGTTCATGAGCTTACCGTCGCTCTCTATGGAGAAACCGGCCATGCTGCCGTGACCGCCGCCGTTCACGCCGAAGGCGGCATAGGCGATGCTCTCGCTGCGGAAATTATGGATCACGTCGCCATCGACCTCCGCCTCGTAGTGGACGCCCGCACCGCCACGACGCTCGCCGGCGCCCGCGCTGTCGGTGCGAATTTCCTGGCGGAGAATACGCATCGGGAAAAGCCGCTCGTAGGCTTCGACGTTGGGGATTGTGAGCCCCCCGAGCGCGCCAAGGAGGCCGATCTGATGGAACCCGTCCCGCTCGGCCACCGCGCCGGCGCCTGAAAGGCCGTTCCAATGATAGAGGACATAAGCTTCGCCCGCGGCGTTCTTGCCGGTGGAAGAGCCGTGGGCGTTCTTTGCCCATCCGGCGCAGGCGCGGCTGGGATCGGCCTTTGCCAATGCTTTCCACACCGCATGGACGATCTCGTGCCCCATATAGACGGTACTCATGGTTTGCGGCGCCGGCGCATCGGGGTTGACGAGCGATCCCTTCGGCAAGATGAGGGTCGCGGAGCGGAAGGTTCCCTCGTTGATCGGGAAATCGCCGCCGAGGAAAGAGGCAAGGCCTACATAAGTAAGCGAATGGGTGTTGGCGACCGGGCTGTTCTTGAAGCCCTTCATCTGCTTATCGGTGCCGGTGAAATCGACGGTGAGTTTGTCGCCCGCGATGGTGATGGTGACGTAGACGTTGAACTTGCCGGTATTGAAACAGTCGGTGTCGGTGTGCTCCTCGCCAACGTACACACCGTCCGGCAGAGCCGCGACCACTTGGCGGAATCTTGCATCGGCATGATCGAGCACGGCGTCGAAAATCGCCGCGGTCGTTTCGGGCCCGAGCTCCTGCGCCAGGGCGACGATGCGCTCGCCGCCCACACGCGTCGCACCGATCATGGCCTGAAGATCCCCATCAATGAGCTCCGGCGTGCGCGTATTGAGGAGGACGAGCTGCCAGAGATCGTTGCAATATTCGCCGCGGGACACCACACGCACGGGCGGAAGGCGAAGTCCCTCTTGAAAGATATCCGTGGCCTCGGCGTTGTAGGTTCCCGCCACACAGCCGCCGACATCGGATTGGTGAGCGCGGTCGCAGCAGAAGGCGACCAGCTTGCCCGCGACAAACACAGGACTCGCCATCACCCAGTCGGGAAGATGATTCCCGCCGGCCGCGTAAGGGTCGTTCATCAGGAAAACGTCGCCGTCGTGGATGTCGTCGCCGAAGGCCTTGAGCAGCGCGCGGATCGCAAAGCCGCCGCCCGCGGCATGGGCGGGAAGCCCGTCCGCTTGACTGATGATCTGGCCGTCGCGGCCCGTGATGTAGCAACTGAAGTCGTGCGCTTGGCTGAAGATGGGCGACAGGGCGGTCTGAGACATCACCCAGCCCATATGGCGGCAGATGTGATCGAGCCGGTTCTGAGTCAGCGCCATCAGGATCGGATCGGGTTTCGCCATGGCTTACCTCAACTCGATCAGGAAATTGCCCGCGGCGTCCACGGTCACATGGTCATCGGGTCCCGCGAACAAGGTCGTGGTGCGCTCTTCGATGATGAGCGGGCCTTGCAAGGCATGGCCGGCGCCAAGACCGCCGCCATCATACACGGGGATATCCTGCCATCCCCGGCGCCGGTCCAGGAAGACCCGCCGTTTGCCGCGCGGCGTGGGCGTGCCGCTCCCCTTGGCGTAGGCGGGCGCGGCGAGCGGCGAGGCCGAGATGGTCGCGATGACCCGTAAGGCCGTGAATCGAATGGGGGTTATGGGCTTGATGTGGCCGTAGAGCCGCTGGTGATCGGCCTCGAACGCGCCTTTGAGTGTGGCGAGGGTGTCGGTCTTGGGGTCGTAGTCGACCTGCACCGAACGCATCTGGCCCTTGTAAACAAGGTCGATCACACGCCGTAAGACGGGTTCCGCCCCACTCGCCTCGCCCTTGAGTTCGTCGCGTGCGGCCTTGGAAAGCTCGGCGAAAATTCCAGGAAGCCGCGCGAGTTCGGCATCGCCCAGCGGTGCGTCGAACACTTTATAGGCGTCGTGACGGATGTCGCTGTCGAGCATACCGAGCGCGCAGAAGGCGCCGGCATGCCGTGGCACGTAGACCTTCTTGCAGCCGAGCGCACGGCCAACCGTGGCGCCGTGCATGGGGCCGGCGCCGCCGGCGGCGATGAGGGTGTAGCGCGCAGGGTTCAATCCTCGTTTGACGCTGATCTCCTCGACCGCGTGCAGAAGGTTTTGTTCGAGAAGCTGGATCATGCCGACGGCGGCATCCTGCGCGCTGAGTTTCAAGGGCGCGGCGATCTTCTCGGCGCAGGCGGCTTTGGCTTTTGTGCCGTCGATGACGACGGAACCATCGCCGATGGCGCCCTCGCGCATACGTCCGAGGACGACAAGCGCATCGGTGGTCGTCGCATCTGTGCCGCCACGGCCGTAACAGGACGGACCCGGCATCGCGCCGGCGCCCTGGGGGCCGCAATGGAGCAGGCCCGCGCCGTCGACGCGCGCGATGGTGCCGCCGCCGGCTCCAACCGTGTGGATATCGATGGCGGGCATGGCGACGTAGAATCCTGCGATATCGAAGCCGTCGATGATCTGCGCGCGGCCCGACTGGAGCATGCTGACATCGCAGCTGGTGCCGCCGATCTCCATGCAGATGAGATCGTCGCTGCCGCAGGCGCGGCCGAAGTAACGCATGGCGCCGATGCCGGCGGCGGGACCGGAGAGGCAGAGGGCGACGGGCGCCTTACTGACGCGCGAAAGACTGATCGCGCCGCCATTGCTTTGGACGAGGGTCACCTCGCCCTTGAAACCGAGTTCCTTGAGACGCGCGCCCAGGGCCTCGAGATAAGTCACGACACGTTTACGGATGAAGGCATCGATGACCGTGGTGGAACCGCGCTCATACTCACCAAGGATCGGCGCTAAACGGGACGAGAGCGAAAGCGCCATCTTCGGCGCAGCCGCGCGGATCACCCCGGCGGCCTGCTCTTCGTGGACGCCATTCACGTAGGCGTTCAGGAAACACACCGCCACGGTCTCGACGCCTTCCTGCTCGAATTCGGCGAGCGCGGCGCGGATATCGTCCGCGTTGAGGGGCGTGAGTTCCTTGCCGTTCACATCGATGCGGCCGCGAATGCCTTTGCGCAGATAGCGCGGCACGAGCGGTTCGGCGAAGGGCGTACGGTGGTCCCAGGGATTGGGCCGGATGCCGCGGCGGATTTCTAGGCTGTCGCGGAAGCCCTCGGTGGTGAGCATGCCAACCTTCGCGCCCTTACGTTCGAGGACGGTGTTGGTCGCGATGGTCGAGCCGTGTACGAACCATTCGCAATCGCCAAGCAGTTGCGCGACCGACACCCCAAGCCCTTTCGCCGCGGCGGCAACCGCATCGAGCACACCGCGGCTGGGATCCGCCGGGACGGAAGGGACCTTGAAGACGGCAATGGCGCCGCCTTGCTGCTCCACGACCAAGTCGGTGAAGGTTCCACCAACGTCGACACCGATGCGATTCATGTGCTGCTCTTTTTTTGCCCTCCCCTGAAAGGGGAGGGTTGGGAGGGGTCGGGAGTGATCAGCCCTTGTACGGAAACTTCGTGCTGCCGCCGCGTGTGACCGGCACGGGCTTCCCGTATTCGCGCACATGGCCGTTATCTTTGAAGAAGTCCTTGAAGCGGGGCACGGTCGACGTGGTCATGCGCTCCTCGAAATAGGGCAGCAGCGGCTTGAACCAATCGAAGATGCGGCGCAGTTCCTTCACCGGTTCTTCCGAGACATCGACGCGCAGGTCGCAGCGCGACTGGCTTTGATGACCGAAGGTGAGGATGGAGGACGAGGTCTGGCCTTCCGGCTGCCCGCCGGCATCGCGGCCGGCTTCGATGGCGCGGATCAGACGTTCTTCAAGGATGTCGTCTTCCTTCTCGTGAAACCCTTCGGCGATGGCTTCGACGACTTGGGGCCCCGCCAGCACGTTGCCCATGGCCACGAAATTCTCGCCGATGATGTGGCCGCACCAGGGGATGTTGTTGTCGCCCGTGAAGGCGTCGGAGCGGCCGTCGGAATCGACAATGCCGATCTGGCGCTTGCCGAACCACGGGTCGGTCTCAGTGACGAGCTTGATGGCGCCCGTGGGATGATAGCCCTGCTCGATGAGTTTCAACGTGAGGGCGCCGAGACGCGGCTCGGCGATGGATTGATATCCGACGGCGCCGGCATGCGACACGAAGGCGCAGCGGTTGCCGACGGCGGGCGAGCTGGTGGCCATGGCAAGGCCGCGTTGTCCGGTACGCTTGCAACGTCCAACGATTGTAAAAGTCATTTCCGATCCTCTGTCATAGTCAGATTGAGCGAATCTTCGTTCCGCCAGCCGTATTCGACCGCATCACCGATTTCGAGCGCGACCGCGCCGGGCACCGTGGCGAAAAGGGTTTGCCCGCCCGCGTCGATCTCGATACGGGTGCTGGCGCCAAGGAACGACTTGGCGCGCACGACGCCCTTTCCACGCGATGCGCCCGCGGGGAGGGCCGCGCCGATCAGAATATTTTCCGGCCGGACGGCGACACCGCCCGCCATGAAGTTGGTCTCGCCGACGAAATCGGCGACGTAGGAACTGGCGGGGCGGCGATAGACTTCTTCGGGCGTGCCGACCTGGGCGATTTTGCCCTTTTCCATGACCACGATGATGTCGGAGAGGTTCATGGCCTCCTCCTGGTCGTGGGTCACATATATAAAGGTGATGCCGACATTGCGTTGGAGCGCCTTGAGCTCGCCTTGCATCTTCTTACGCATCTTCAAATCGAGCGCGCCGAGAGGTTCGTCGAGCAGAAGCACGCGCGGCTGCGTGACCAGCGCGCGCGCGAGCGCGACACGCTGCTGTTGACCGCCCGACAACTGACGCGGATATTTCCCGGCCTGATCGGCGAGGCCCAACTTCCCGAGCATCGCTTCGACGCGCGGTGCGATTTCCCCTTTTGGAACTTTATCCATGCGCAGACCGAAAGCGACGTTGGCACGCACGGTCATGTGCGGAAAGAGCGCGTAGCTTTGGAACACCATCCGGGTATGACGCTTCGCCGCTTCATTCACCGGCACGCCGGCCACGAGAACCTCGCCCGCGTCGGGCGTTTCGAAACCACCGATGATGCGCAAGGTTGTCGTCTTGCCGCAGCCAGAGGGCCCAAGGAGCGTGACGAACTGACCGCGGGCGACATCGAGATCGATGCCGGCCACGGCTTCGAACGCGCCGAAACGTTTCACGATGCCGCGGATGCGGACGTCTGGCTGCTGTGTGTCCTCCATGAGATTGTCTAAGCCGCCTTCACTTCATTCCAAATGTCGTTCCAGCGGGACCGGTTCGCGAGATTGCCTTTGAAGGTGAGGCGGCCAAAGGCTTTCGGATCGATGCCAAGATCGGCCGCGAGTTTCGGCTCGAGGCGATCCACCGCGACCTTCGACGCCGGCGCATAGCTGTTGTAGCGCGCCATCACCTCGCCGTACTCGGGGCTGAGGGTGAAGTTGGCGAATTCCTCGACAAGGGCGAGCTTCTTCGTCCCCTTCACGGCCGACACCGCCTCGCTCCACCCCAGCGCGCCCTCCTTGGGCCAGACCCAGCCGGCATCGATACCCGCTTTTTTCAAGGGATCGATCACGTTGAGAAAGGACCAGGCGACGACCACCTCGCCCGAGGCGAGCATGGTCTGAAGGTCGGCCACGTTCTTCCAGTAGGCGCGCAAGAGCGGCTTCTGGGAGATGAGAAGCTTCTTCACCTCCTGCAGCGCCTTCTCGTCCATATTCGTCGGGTCTTTGATGCCGAGCATGAGCGCGCCCATGCACAGAGTATCCTCGGCGTCGTCGCGCAGGGCGATGCGGCCTTTCCATTTCGGATCGAACAGCGCCTTCATGGAATCGATTTCGCCGGTGAGCTTGCGATTGAAGGCCATGGCGTTCGCGCCCCAGACAAAGGGCACGCCGTAGAGCTTGCCGTCGACGGTCCAATTCGGGTCGTTCTGGAACTCCGGGAAGAGATCGTCGCGATGGGTCATCTTGGCCGGATCGAGAGGCTCGAACAGGCCGGCGCGTACAGAGAGCGCCACGAAGTGCTGTGCCGGCACGACCATGTCGTAGAGCTTGGTGCCGCCACCGCGCAACTTGGCCACCATTTCATCCGAACTGGAAAAGAAGGTCGGGCGGAATTCGATGTTGACCTTCGCCTTGGCCAGATCAGCGAACGGCTTCTCGCCCCAGCTCGACCAGGTGAAGTAATTGAGCGTGCGTTCTTGTGCGAAAGCGGACCCGGGAAGCGCGCTCATGCCTAAGCTGGCGGCGAGCGCCTTCATGGTCTGGCGGCGCGTCATGCCCGCGGGAAGAAGGACGTTGAGATCGAGCTTCTCGCGCATTCGCCTGCCTTTCCCGGCTACGCCGCCTTCACTTCATTCCAGATGTCGTTCCAGCGGGAACGATCGAGGGGTATGTCCTTGAAGGTGAGCCGGTTTACGGCCTTCGGGTCGATCCCGAGGCTCGTCACGAGCTCGGGTTCCAGGCGATCCACCGCCGCTTTCGAAGACGGCGCATAACCGAGGTAACGGGCCATCATCTCGCCGTGCTCGGGGCTCAGTGTGAAGTTGGCATATTCCTCGACAGCCGCGAGTTTCTTGGTGCCCCGCACGGCGGAGACGGCCTCGCTCCAGCCGATGGCGCCTTCCTTGGGCCAGACCCAGCCGGCGTCGATGCCGGCCTTCTTCAAGGGCTCGATGACCGCGAGCATGGTCCAGGCCACCACCACCTCACCGGAGGCGAGCATGTTCTGCACGTCGGCGATGTTTTTCCAGTAGGCGCGCAGCAGCGGTTTCTGGGAGATGAGAAGCTTCTTCACCTCCTGCAGCGCCTTCTCGTCCATCTTGTAGGGTTCCTTGATGCCGAGCTTGAGCGCGGCCAGACCAAGGGAGTCTTCCGGTTCGTCGCGGAGCGCGATACGGCCCTTGAACTTGGGATCGAAGAGCGCATCCATGGAATCGATATCGCCCGTGACCTTGCGATTGTAAGCCATGGCGTTGGCGCCCCAGACGAACGGCACACCATAGAGTTTTCCATTCAGCGACCAGCGCGGATCGTCCCGGAATTCCGGGAACAGGTCCTTGCGATGCGTCATCTTCGCCGGGTCGAGCGGCTCCAGAAGATTGGCGCGCGCGGCGATGTGCACATAGTTCTGCACCGGCACGATCATGTCGTAGAGTTTTGTTCCACCCCCGCGAAGCTTGGCCATCATCTCGTCGGAGCTTGAATAGAAGGTGGGCTTGAGATCGAGCTTCACCTTCGCCTCGGCCTGTTCGATGAACGGCTTCTCGGCCCAGCTGGACCAGGTGAAATAGTTCAGCGTGCGTTCTTGAGCGAAGGCCGCCGCAGGCAGCGCGCCGGCACCCGCCGCCGCCGCGAGGGCGCGCAAGGCCTGGCGCCGGGACATGCCGGCGGGCAGGAGCAGATTGAGGTCGAGAGTCTCCATCATGGACTTACTCACCTTTACCAACCGTCGTCTGCCGCGAGCGGCGGATGACAACCTCGGCGAGGCCGGCCATCACGCAGCTCACCACCACGGTCAAGGTCGCGATGGCATTGATCTCGGGTGTGATGCCGACGCGCAGCATGGACCAGATCACCATCGGCAACGTGTTGTCCGTGCCGGTGGTGAAGAATGTCACGACCACCTCGTCGAACGAAAGGGTGAAGGAGATGAGGGCCGCGGTCAGGATGGCCGGGGCCAGCAAGGGCAGCGTGATTTCCCAGAAAATACGCGCGGGACCCGCCCCCAGATCGCGGGCGGCTTCTTCCAGCGACGAGTCGAAACCGACGAGGCGCGCCGAAACGATCAGGAAAACGTAGGGAAAGGCCACCACGGAGTGGCCCATGATCACGGTCCCAAGGGAAAGTTCGATCTGGGCGAGATTGTAAAACCCCAGGAGCGCGATGCCGAGGATCAGGTGCGGCACCATCATCGGCAGACTGGCGCCTGAACGAAAGGCCGTGCGCAGACGCGGCGCATAGCGGTGCGCGCCGGTGGCGGCGGCGAGGCCGAGCGTGGTGGCCAGGACCACTGTCGCGCCCGCGACCAGCAAACTATTCCCAAGCGCGGTGCGGAACGCCTCGTTCGCGGCCAGCCGTTCGTACCAACGCAAGGTGAATTCGCGGATCGGAAGAACGCTGATCTCGGAGTTGTTGAAGGAAAAGAGCGCGACGAGGAGCAGCGGCGCGAACAGGAACAGAAGCACCAACGCCGTCCAGAGGCCGAGCAGAACCGTGGAGGACTTGCGGGCGCCGATCATGCCGCGCCCGCCGGTTTCCCTGCGCGTAGGAACAACGTGGCGAAGACGAGAATGATGGCAAGGATCGCGAGCGACATCGCCGACCCCAAGGGATAGTCGAAGGACACCCCGAACTGCTGCGCCACGACGCTGCCGATCATGATGCTGCGGGCGCCGCCCAAAAGCTCCGGCGTGACGAAGGCGCCCATGGACGGGATGAAGACGAACAGGCAGCCGGTGGCGATGCCCGGAAGGCTCAAGGGCAAGGTGACATGCAGGAACGTGCGCCAGCGGCCGCCGCCCAGATCCTTCGCCGCCTCGAGCAGGCGCGGGTCGAGTTTCTCGAGCACGGCGTACAACGGGAGAATGAAGAACGGCACATAGATGTGGACCAGCGCCAATGTCACGGCGAAGTCGCTGTAGAGGAGCCAGGCGACGGGTTCGTGCGTCAGACCGAGGGCCTGGAGGGTCTGATTGATGGCGCCGTTGGTACCGAGGATCAGCATCCAGGCATAGGTGCGCACGAGGTAACTGGTCCAGAGCGGCAGGATCACCAGCACGAGCAACGTGAGACGGAAGCGTTTGGTCTTGCGCGCGAGGAAATAGGCGACCGGATACCCGATGATCATCGAGATGAAAGTCACGATGAGCGCGAGCTTGATGGTGCGCCAGAAGATGCCGAGATAGAGCGGGCGGATCAGGCGCTCATAGTTCGCGAGGGTCCATTCGGCGACGATGTTGTAGTCGACCACCTTCCAGAAGCTGAGAAGGGCCATGGTCGCCATGGGCAGGATGAACAGCACGCCGATCCACAGCGCAGGGGGAACCAGAAAGGCCGAGGCGGCGGCAAAATCGCGCGCTTTCCGTGCGGCCATGGCTCCGATATCCCCCGAAATCGTACCCGACCTCTGGACGCTAGCACCCCGTCAACGTCCGGGGCAATTGCCCGGATTCTTATGTAACAACGCTCCTTTCGGTTGATCTAAAGTAGATGACAGGCGTGTGTGGCACGATAGGAGCGCAGGATGAGACACGACCCGCATCAGGACGACAGTTATATCCGCGAGACGCATCTCGAAGGCGTCCCAGCGCGGATCTTTCTGAGCACAAGACTCATCGCCGCCTTGATCATCGTGCTTGGCTTCGCCGTCATGCTCGGTGTCAAAATTTTCTTCGGCGCCGCCGGGATCAATTACGGGATGTATGTGGTGGGGGGCATTGTCGTCGCCGGGGTGATCTTGTTTCGCGTCGTCGCCGGACATTGGCCCCTGCAAGGCAGCCGTAAATTGGAACTGGATTGATGTATGTCCATCCCGCGGTTTCTGAACGCCGAATCTTCTTGAAAGGCGTCGCCGCGCGCGCCGTGCCGGGATCGCCGCCGCAAAGGAGGCCGAAGCGCCCGCGGCCTGGGCGGCGGATCGGAAGAGCAAACCGTCCCGCGTTAGCTCTTATTCGCCGCGATGTAAGCGTCCACTTCGGTTTCCATCAACGACAGCGGTAGCGCACCGGCGCCGAGGACGGCGTTGTGGAACGCGCGCAGCGAGAATTTCGGGCCGAGGGCCTTGCGGGCCTTTTCACGCAGTTCGTAGATGCGGAGCTGGCCGATCATGTAGGACGTGGCCTGACCGGGCATCACGACATAGCGCTCCACTTCGCTGGGTTCGATGCCGTAGTCGATGGCCTGTTGACGGGTCCAGCCTTTGGCGTGAAGACCGGTATCGACGACAAGGCGCCGCGCGCGGAACAGGGCGGCGTCGAGATAACCGAGATAACCTTCGGGATCGTCCTTATACCAGCCTTCCTCGGCGGCGACGCGCTCCGCATAAAGCGCCCAGCCCTCGGTGATGGCGGAGATGCCGCCGAAGGCGCGGATCTGACGGAACTTCGGCAACGACGTATCCTCGTTCATCAGCGCGATCTGGAAATGATGGCCGGGCACGGTCTCGTGGTAGACAAGCGTCTTCAGGCCGAAGCGCGTCATCTCGTCGTCGCGCAAGGGCATTTGGAAAATGCCGGGCCGCGAGCCATCGAGCGGCGGCGCGGTGTAGCTGGCGGCCGCGCTGGACCAGCGAAACTCCGGATAGGGCTGCGCGATGACGGCCCCCTTGGGCATACGGTCGAACACCAGCGCCGAACGCTTCAGGGCGTCGGCGAGGAAGGTGTCGATATCCGCCATGATCCTGGCGCGGCCTTCGGCGTTCAGGGGATAGGCGAGGTCCTTCTCGAGCTGTGCGATGCGCTGTTTCACCGTGCCTTCGGTGCGGCCGATCTTTTTGAAGATCGCATCCATCTCCGATTCGATCCGGGCCACCTCGCGCAGGCCGATCTCATGGATTTGCGCCGCGGTCAGATCGGTGGTGGTGAAGCGCGCGAGGTGCCAGGCGTAGGCTTTGTCGCCATTCGGCAGGTTTGAGATTCCGGCATTGTCGCTGGCGGCCGGCAATTGCTCCTCGAGGACTTTGATCCCTTCCTGCCAGGCGGGATAGACCGTGGCGGCGATGATACGCTGGGCTTCCTGGGCGAGTTCGGCGCGGCGCGCGTCGGAGACGACTTTGCCCGCACGCAAGCGGTCGTTGAACGTCGCGGCGAGCGGGTTCTCGGCCGGCTGCCCTCCGATGAACTGCTTCATCTGGGCGATGGTCGCTTCGAGGATGAACTTCGGCGGACGAATGCCCTTCGCGCCCGCGGCGCGGGCTTCACGGGCGGCCTCCTGCACACGCGGCCCCACCAGCGCGAGGCGCGCCAAGTAATTCTGCGCATCCTTCTCACTGCGTAGAACGTGCTGCACCGTGAGCGTATTCACGAGATTGATATTGGCGCCGCCGAACTGTTCGAGCGGGAAGGTGAGGTCGAGGAACGGCTCGCCCCGCACCACCATGTCGAGTTGCCATTCCATGAGGTCCGCGGACACGCGCTCTTGCGGCGACAGCTTGGCGCGATCATAGCGGCGCAGCGCCGCGAGGCCCTTCTTGGCGAGCGCGATGCGCTGCACCGCGACCTCGCGCGTCTGCGGCATGAGCATGCGTTCAACGCGCTCTTGTTCCTCGCCGGTGAAATAGCGGGCGCTGGCGGCGAAGTCGGTGTGGAACCGCATCCATTCGTCGGTGAAGGCGTCGAAGAACTGGCCGATGGGCTGCGGGGGCGCCGGCTGTTGCGCGGCGGCGTTCGAAACCGCGCCGCCGGCGAGAATGACCACCAGCGCAAGACGGACGAGAATGCTCATGATGCCCCCAGAGAATCGGTCTTCTCGCGTCAGTCTATAACGAAGCGGCCGCGTCCGGGGGGCATCCCGGCGCGGCCGCTTTTAGCACCACAATGTATTGATAAATAATACTATTTTTCCGCCATCAACGCCTGGATCTGCTTCACGGCGAAGTCGACTTTCATCTCGTGGCGCAGCTTGCCGAGCTCGACGCTCGACTTGCGCGCGTCCCCGGTGATGCCGTTGTTGGGCGTGTTGGGGCCGCGCTGCACCTTTCCGTCCACGACCGGCGCGCCTTCGGTGTTCGGGAGCTGATCCTTGCGCACCCACTCGCCGTTACCGGCGATCGTCTCGAGATACATCATCTCGGACGTGTCCTGGATGCCGCCGTGCTGCCCGACCGGCAGCTTGCGCTCCACGAGGATCTTGTTGAAGGCGTCGCGCGCCGCCGTGTACGGGTGATCGGCATAAAGGACGCGCGCCTTGCCCGCGTATTTCGCCGTCAATTTCTTGGCGACGTCCGCGTACACGCCATCCGGACCCTGTCCACCGCCGCTGTCGCCCATCAGAACGACGGTCTTGAACCCGTTGGCGATGGCCTGCTCCGACACGGCTTCGAGCACCGGTCCGAGGACGGCCGGCGGGATGCCGATATCGCCGGGAATTTCCGCGTTGCCGTTGGCGGGGCTGAACGGCAGCACCGGCAAGGCGATGGCGTTGCCGAGCTTCTCGGCGATGTGCTTGACGACCTGACGGCCGATGAAATTATGACCGGCGATGATGTTCTGCGGTCCGCGCTGTTCGGTGCCGCCGGTATAGAAAAGCGCCGTGGTCTTGCCAGCGGCGATGGCGGCTTTCAGTTCCGGCCAGGTCATCATCTCGATCTCGACGGTGTTCGGCGCCTTCGCGGGGGCCGCGGCGGCATAAACCGTTGCGGGCGTCGCCATCGCCAGAGCCAGCAGAACGCCGGCGGCTTGAACCATTCTCATTGTCTTCTCCCTATTTCACGAGTTTGCAGCCGGGCGCCGGAAACGTGCCCGGTTTGAATGTCTCCCCACCCACGGCCTTCGCGTGGTTCTTCCAGGCCGTGGCGATGATCGAAAAATCTTTCTGGGCGTCGGTCTTGTCGGTACCGCCTTCCAGTTTGGCAAAGTAGTCGTCCGTGGCTTGCTTCAGGAGCTTGAGGTCGCGGTCCGGCCATTTCGCGAGAGTCATCTTGGCGCTGACGGGCTTGCCGTCCACCAGCTTCTGAGATCCATCGTGATTGCGCTGCATGACGCCCGTATTCAGCGCCAGCATCTGTTCGAGACGTTCGCACTGGATGGATTCGGCCGCCTTGTAGGACTCCGTGACCGATTCGTTCGCGGCGCGCTGGATCGCGGCTTTTTGCGCGTCGTTCAAGCCATTCCACACCGCCTTGTCGATGTGCATCCATGAGACGAGCGACGGCTGATGCCACGCCGGCGTATGGGCATAACGCGCGCCCATCTGGCCGATGTTCTGGGTGCAGGTGCTTTTGGTGCCGGCCGGGATCGGGAACGGCACCACGGGCGTGCAATCGAGATCGCCGCTGTCGGGATTGCCGCGCGGGCGCGCGGCCGTCGGTTCCTTCACCGGGAAGAAGTCGACGAGATCGTCGCTGGGATTGATGTATTCGAAGCCCTGGATCGTGCCGGTCTGCATCGGAAGCAACACGGGTTGACCGCCGACGGCGGGATAATAGGTGAGCGTCTTCTGCTTGATGGTCCCGCGTTCGACCAGGATGTCGCAGGCCCGGTCCACCACGTCCTGCGGCGGCGAGAGATAGCGGATGCGCCAGCCGGAGGTGCAAAGCCCCGCAAGACCGACGCCGCCTTTCTGCGCGCGGCACTCCGCATCGCCCTTTTCGCATTGCGCGGCGCCCATGGGCTTCGGGAAGAAACCGGAATTTTGCGCGGTGCTGCCGACAACGGGGATCACGATTTGCGTGCCCCCCCGGCTGTCGAGCACCTGTTGGGCGAGCTGCGTGCCGTTGTGCCCGGCGGCGTCGACCTTCGCGGTCGTCAGGAACGCCACCATCTGCGCGAACGTGATGCCAAAAGGCACCGAGTTGTAGATGAAACCCCAGGACGGATCATTGAATGCCGGCTTTTCCTGGCCGTCGTTCTTGCCGAATTGAATGCCGGCACGCAGCGCGTTCACGCCGCGGTTCACCGTATTGTCGGGCTTGAAGATCACCTGCTGCCCCGCGGGCAGCGCGTCGGCGCCCTTGTCGTCGGTATAGGCGAGCACCTTCTCGATGAAGATGCGCATGGCGCCGTAGCCGGGGTCCTTGGGATTGGTCGAGGTGCCGTTGCCGCGCCCCACCGTCGGCGATTCGCTGTATTCGTTGTAGGAAATCGTGACGTCCGCAAACGCCGCTCCATGGGCGACGGCGGCGAGCGCCGCGCCCAAGGCCAAAGCCTTCCGCATGAATGTCCTCCCTGACACAGGGGCCAAGTATCCTCGCGATTCGCGAGGATGAGCAAGCGCTTAGCCGCTACAAATTAGCGCGGGATACGCACCGGCTGGACCACCGCGCCGTTGGACGCCGCATCCCAGGCGGCGAAGCGCACCCATTTCTTGCCCCGCGCGTCGAATGGAATCTCGAAATGATGGGTGCCAAAGGCGCCGAGGTCCGTGGCCGGCACGATCTGGCGGCCCGTGGTTTTACCGTCGCCCCAGACGACTTCCACGAACTCCAGCGGGAAAGTCCAGGACACGTCGGCCACGATCTTGGACTGACGGCCTTTGCCCTGAAGCTCGAAGTTCGGCACCAGCACTTCGCCGGAGGTCCAGAAGATGTAGCCGGTCTTGATCGCCTCGATGAGCGGCGAGACATCCTCCGGCGGTGGCAGCTTGGCGAGACGCACATAGGTCACCGGCGCACTTCCATAGATGTCGTCACCCGGCGACTGGCCGTAGACCTCGGAAATGGAGATGACGCGCTTCAGGGGGATGTCCTTGTCCGCCATCCAGTTCGAGAGATCATCGAGCAGCGGCCAACATCTATATTCGCAGAGACGGCGCTCCGACCCGTCGAGGCCCATGCCCCAGCGCGCGCCGAAGCCGATGTAGTTCGGATGATTGAAGTAGGCGCGATCCTTCACCGCGTCGGGGAATCCGGTGGAACCCTTCGAGCGCGGGTGCGGCATGGAGATGATGGCGTTCTCCTTGGTCACCATCGTCATCAGGTCGTCGGCGCTGCCGATGTGATAGACCTTGCCATAACCCTTGATGTCCTCCTCGGCCGCCTGCCCCGGCAGGCGCTCATCCCAATAGGTTGGCTTGGAGAACAGGATATCCGTGTGTCCGCCGAGCGGTCCGCGAAACACCTCCTCATTGGCGAGGATCAGGAAGCTGTCGTCCGAGTGCTGCCGCGCGCCGTCGACCAGCATCTTATGCAGCGCGAGCCGCTTGCCGTTCGACTCCTGGCGTTTCTTCACGTTCTCGGCGCTATTGGCGTCGGGCATGGGATCGCCCGATTCATTGAACAGCGTCACCTGCACGGAATCGATCGGGCTGATGATGTTGAGGCCCATGGCCTTCATCGCCACGAAGTCCTGCAGTTTCACGTCGGGGCTGCCTTCCTTCTGCAGCCGCTGCGCCATGTCCATGTGATAGTGATGGTTCATCACCTGGTAGCCGGGCAGCGCGCGATATCTATCGCCATTGGTGAACGCGAGCGATTTATCCACCGCGTCCTCGGCTTTGCCGATGGCGGGATAGAGGAACACGGTGATGAGCTGTTCGGTGCCGGGCCGCGCGCTGTAGAGCGACCAGTTCGCCTGGAACAGCTCGAAGTTATAATCCTCGTGCTCGTTCTGACGAATCCCGATGCCGTAGGAGGTGGGGCTGTCCTTGCGGTAGTAGTTGTAGCCGACGTTCGTGGCAACTTCGCGCGACCAGAAGAAACGGTGCGGCGGCGGGAAAGCGGAGATCGAACCGCCGCCTTGCTGCGCGGCCACAAGGCGGTTCGCGGCGCGCAAAGGCACGGAACTTTGGTTCACGGCGCCGCGCAGCTTGTATTCCTGCCACGTATTCGCCGTATCGCGCCAAGCGACCCGCGATGTGTCGCCGATCGCGAGACCTTTCAGGCCCGCGTCATATTTATAAGCGACCCATTCCTTGGTGGTTTTTCCGATCACTTCCTGGCGGATCATGTTGGTGCCGCGGAAGATGGTGTAGCGCAAGAGACCGCTGAACACTCCCAATTCGACGCCCGGATAGTCCACGACAATGCGCGCGCCTTCCGTACGCACGCTGCAGCCCGAGATCTTGTAGGACACCGACGCGCGCTGAATCTCGGACGGACTGCGCGGGAACCCGGGCTGACCGGCGGCGGGGATGCCTTCCTTGGGCGGGATCGACCCCGCGTAGCCCCCCATCTTATCGGGCTCGCGCAGATCCAGGGGCGCGTCCCAGAACGGGTCCCAGCGATAACGGTCGATGACCTCCTTCGTGAGCGGGATCTTGAGGTCCTTGAGCGGCGCCGTTTGCTGCATGCTCATGCGGCGCAGGCCGGAAACAACGGCGAAGTCCGGGGTCGCGCCGGAGACGACCTGCGTCCAGGCGCCGTCGCCAGCCCGCAAGGAGAGGTCTTGAATGAGGGGAGCGCCGTTTTGAACGGCGATTTGGAGGCGCGCGGTCTGGCCGGCGTCGGCGGCCCAGGTGACGAGGAGTCCATTCGCATCCGCCGTGGCCGCGAGGCCATCCACCGGTTTGTAGCCTGACATATCGCAGATCACGGACTGCGCGGCCGCAGGCCGCGCAAGAACGCCGAGACCGAGACCAAGGGCGAGGATGACGGTTTTGGATGCGGATATCACGAGCGTGGACCTCCCTGAAAACAAAGGGAGCGCCTTCGCAGTTTGTGCTGGGGCGCTCCCGGGTCGTTGGAACGCGCGGCCGCTTTGACGGAAGCGGCCGCGATTCCTGAGCTCTTAATACTTGAAGCGCAGACCGACGTTGAAGTAACGGCCGAGGAAGTCATAGACGTTACGATTGCCGGGCTGGACAAACGAGGACGGCGCGCCGACGTCTTTCGGCGGCTCCTGGTTCGTCACGTTGTTGACAGAGAGATAAAACTCATTCTGGGAACCGAACGCTTCGAAGCCGTAGGTGACCGTGATGTCGGTGTAGAACGCCGGATCGACGGTATTGTCGTCGACGAAGACGCCTTCGACGCGCTGGGCATCGACGAGCTTCGGACCGATGAAGCGCTCCTGCACGAAGAGCTTCCAGTTCTCATACTCGTAATTGGCCCGCAGATTGACGCGCCACTTCGGATCGTTGTTGCCGCCGAGCGTCGGGATACGAGCGCCGCCGAGCGCCTGCGTGTAAGCAGCCGTCAAGCGGGTGGCCAGCATGCCGAGGGTCAGGTCG
>Ga0102832_1000769_pt1 | contig 36000 bp, 37 predicted proteins | sample EBPBio282013_DNA_FD_88942 | JGI IMG/M metagenome (GOLD analysis project Ga0102832, IMG submission 88942) | Wastewater treatment Type I Accumulibacter community from EBPR Bioreactor in Madison, WI, USA - Reactor 2_5/28/2013_ DNA (Illumina Assembly) | ecosystem: Engineered > Bioreactor > EBPR >... | reverse complement strand
GCAAGCGCGAGTCAAGATCAAACAGTTCGTATTTGGGATCTGGAAGGTAATAATTTATCCACACTCACAAATTTTCATGATTGGGTAGTGAATGCGACTTGGAGCCCCAAAGGAGATTTATTGACGACAACCGCTATCGACTATGTCGAAAAATTTAGCGATGGGGGCTTTATTTACTATCAAATCAAAATGTGGAACGTGAGCAATATTTCTACACCGCTAGAATTATATACTTTACCTAATGAAGTTGATGTAGCTCGATCAGTAACTTGGAAAGATGATGGTAGTCAATTTGTAACCGCCGGAAACATTCGAAATTATGATTATGCGGCCAACGTGTGGAATAGCTCTGATGGGAACCATCAAATCACAATACCGGGTTTTTACGACAAATATATCTACTCAGTAGAATGGTCCCCAAGATTTGATACTTTGGCTATTGCTTCCGAAGCAACTGTTTCTCTCGCAAGTACAGAAAGTGGAAAAATTATTACCGCGCTTTTCGGTCATGATGATCTCGTAACAGATCTTAGTTGGAATGCAGATGGTATTCTTCTTGCCAGCAGCAGTTTGGATGGTACCATCCGTATATGGAACACACTAACCGCCCAAATTCTCCTTCTTATACAGAATGATGAACCTGTATACGTAATCGATTGGAGCCAAGATAATAATTTGTTAGTTAGCTTAGATCAGAGTAAAACGTTGAAAGTTTGGGAAGTTGGCAAAATCCCGATGAATATACTTCCAACGGTTACTCCCCTACCCACTTTTATTTATCAGCCTCGTTGAATATGTTCCTGCAAAATCCGGTGTGGCGCTCATGAGGTTGATTACACTGCGCCTGACACTAATCACATTTACCCTCTTTGCGATGGGCAGCGTGCTGGCGCTGGCGGCAGGGAAGGCCGTGCCGACGATGGGCGAGATGGCCTATATCTCGTCGCAGTCGGCGGTTACCCGCGTTTACCTGATGGACGTGCAGCGGCATATCAGCCTGCCTGTAGACCGCCCGTACGTCAACGACTGCTGCCTTACTTGGTCGCCGGATGGCAAGCTGCTGACGATGGTGGTGGATATGTCCTCGGACGGCAGCACCGATATTTTTACCTCGGACTTCCACAGTCCACCGCTGCGGCTCACCAACGTGACGGGCGCGGATTTATATCCCGCCTTCTCGCCGGATGGACGCTATATCGCCTATACCGGCTACGGCTACGGCAACCCGCAAATTTACCTGATGAACGCCGATGGGACAGAACCGCGCCAGCTCACGGGGCCACGCGCACTTGTCAACCTCAACCCGCGCCCAGTCTGGTCAACCGATGGGCGCTCGGTGTTGTTCAGCGACTTTGGAAATGTCGATTCGTTATTTACCGTACCGGCGGATTGCAACGACCCGTGTGATACCAGCATTCATACCGATTTCCAGATCAGCGGTGCCGAGTTGATGACGACCAACTTCGTCCCGCTGGATGCCACACGTATCTTGCTGGCTGCTTTCTCACGCTCACGCGAGGGCGGTTATGGCATTTATGTGATGGACACGCAAAAGGCAAAAGCGCCGGAACGCCTGACATGGAACGCGGATATTTCGTCACCTACCGTCGCGGTTTATGGGCGTTGGGTGGCGTTCGTCTCTGGCGAAACGGATACCTCCAGCGACGATGAACAAAGCTATCTTTATATCCTCGACTCGTCATGTATCGGCACCGACGAAGGGTGTGCAAGTGTCCTGCGGAGTATCACGCCCAATGTCGATACGAACGACAACCTGAGCTGGTCGCCGGATGGTCGCTGGCTGGCCTTCGTGAAGGTCGAAGGTCGGCATTCGCAGCTTTATATGCTGGATACAACCTGCTTACAAACCGGCCAAGATTGTGACCCGTTCATCCACACGCTGTCCATCACCTCGCTGCGTTATATTCGCCCCTCATGGCGGCCTACTATGCCTTAGCGGGTTTGGTTAGGGAGCAAGGAAGAACCACCCGTGCGGGTGCGTCAAACAAACAGTTGACCTTATCCAACGAAAGAGATGCGCCCATGACTGTTATTATCCCCGACTCGCACAAAGACCTGCTCGAAAAACCAATTGTTGTGAGCCTGACGACTGTTTCCGCCGAAGGGAAGCCCTACGCGGTGGGCATTTGGCGGCGCTGGGATGGTGAGTATATCCGCATCACCAGCGACCCCGATAACCGTAAACACCGCAATATCTTGGCGAACCCGCACGTTTCGGTGATGGCGATTGACCCGCAGAACCCGTACCGCTATTTAGAAATCGGCGGCGTGGTCGAAAGCATCGTGACCGAAGGGGCGCTGGAAGAACTCAACCGCCACACGCAGAATTACATGGGCAAGCCGAAATACTATGGCGCGGTCGAACCGGCAGAGCGCGAATCCTCTTATAACGGCATCCTGTTCATGATTAAGCCGGAACGGGTCGTGAAGTACGGGTAATAGGCGGCGCTGCTTGTGCGTCAAAACCAGTAGAACGTCCTGTTATCCTCACTTATTGGTATACCACTTGGAGCAACGATGACCAACGCAACCATTCCCGACTCGCACAAAGACCTATTCGAAAAACCTTACTACGCGGTCGTTACAACCGTCATGCCGGACGGACAGCCACAGTCGACCGTTGTGTGGGCAGATTTTGACGGCGAGAACGTACGCTTTAATACCGCGCGAGGCCGCCAGAAGGACAAAAACCTGCAAGCGAATCCGAAAGTGACACTCGTCGTTGTCAACCCGAATGACGGTTACAACTGGATTGAAGTGCGCGGCGAAGCTGAAATCACCGAAGAAGGCGGACAGGAACACATCGAGAAGCTGTCGTGGAAGTACATGGGGCAGAAGTATTATGGCGGCTTTAACCAGTGGTCGAAGCCAGAGGACGAAACTCGCCTCGTGGTGACTATTCGCGCGACCAAAGTCAACGTGCATTAACGTGTTCGGTTAATTCTCGGTAGAATATCAGGCGGATCAATAGGTGATCCGTCTTTTATTTTGGAGTACTGACCTGCATGGCGACCAACTAGACCTTAATTTATTTATTGGAGAGAATTGAGATGCCTATTCATGCGACGAACACCAGTTGGGTCATCGAAACCGCGAACACCGCCTACGCTTTCGGCCTCAACGAAGCGGGCTGTCTGGTACACCGCTATTGGGGCGCACGCCTGCCTTCCGTCAATGATTACCCGCCGCCCGCCAACCCTGCCGCATGGTCATCCTTCAACCGTCCGGCACAGCTTACGCGCGAAGAATACCCGACCAACAACGACCAGAAGTTTATTGAACCGGCGCTGACGGTTGTGTTCGCGGATGGCGTGCGGGTGGCTGAACTCCAGTACACCAATTACGCGATCCAGAATGACGCGCTGCATATCGAACTGCAAGACACCTATTACCCGCTGCGGGTGACGCTGGTATACCGTCCGCTGGTTGGCTATGACCTGATCGAACGTTCCGCTATCATCCAGAACACGGGGCAGGAGAGCATCGCGATTGAACGGGTGTTTTCGGCACAGTGGCACTTACCCTACGGCGATGACTACCGCTTTAACCACCTGACCGGACGCTGGCTCGACGAGTTCCACATCCGGCGGGAAAAGCTGGCGCGTGGGGTAACAGTCACCGAAAGCCGCCGCCTGCACACCAGCCACAACCACAACCCGTACTTCGCCCTTGATCGGGGCAGCGCCGACGAAGATCAGGGCGAAGTGTGGTTTGGTACGCTGGCATGGAGTGGCAACTGGAAGATCGCCGCCGAGGTGACGGATTGGGCCTCAACCCGTATCAATATTGGCGTGAATGATTGGGACTTCGGTTGGGAACTGAAGCCAGATACCCGCTTCACCACGCCGATTAGTTTCGGTGGTTATACGGCGCAGGGTTTTGGCGCGGCCAGCCGGACGCTGCACACCTACATTCGCAGTATCTTGCCGCACGGCGACACGCTCCATAAAGTCCTCTACAACTCGTGGGAGGCGACCTTCTTTAATGTGGATGTCGAGTCGCAGAAGCGCTATGCCGAAATCGCGCGGGATTTGGGTGTCGAGCTATTCGTGGTCGATGACGGCTGGTTTCAAGGGCGGGACTTGGATAATGCCGGATTGGGCGATTGGTGGCCGGATGCGAAGAAGTTCCCGGATGGCCTGAAGCCGCTGATCGAGCATGTCAACGGCTTGGGCATGGACTTCGGCATCTGGGTCGAGCCGGAAATGGTCAACCCTGACAGCGACCTCTACCGCGCTCATCCTGATTGGGTCATTCACTTCCCCAACCGCACCCGTACCGAAAACCGCAGCCAACTGATCCTCAATATGGCGCGGCAGGATGTTCAAGATTACTTGATCGAGCATCTCGATAAGCTGCTAACCGAGAACAATATTACCTTCATCAAGTGGGATATGAACCGCACCGTCAGCGAACCCGGTTGGCCTGCTTATGAAGGCGAACAGCGGGAAATCTGGGTGCGCTATGTCGAAGGCTTGTATAACGTGTGGGGAACGCTGCGGCAGCGCCATCCGAACGTCATCTGGCAAAGCTGCTCCGGCGGTGGTGCGCGTGCCGATATGGGCATCTTGCGTTACGCCGACCAAATTTGGACGAGCGACAACACCGGCGGCACGGCGCGGCTCGCCATCCAAGAGGGGTTTTCGCAGGTGTTTCCCGCGAACACGATGGAAGCATGGGTGACAGATACCGAACCCAACCTCCCGGTGACTTTCAGGATGCACGTCAGCATGTGCGGTTCGCTGGGTATTGGCGCGAACCTCACCCACTGGAACGCGGACGAACGGGCTGAGGCGGCGAAGTGGATCGCGGTGTACAAAGAAATTCGCCCGATTGTTCAACTGGGCAACCAGTACCGGTTACAGTCCGTCCAAGCGGGTGGGGGGTTCAGCGCGGTGCAGTATATGAGTAAGGATCGCGGTGAGGGGGTGTTGTTCGCCTTCCGCACCCACATCCCCGACCCGATTAACCCCTTGTCGCTGCGGCTGCGCGGCCTTGACCCGCTGTCACAGTACACGGTGGAAGGGTTCGAGGGTTCGCGTTCGGGCGCGGCGTGGATGCAAACCGACAGCCTATTCACGCTCAAGAATTTTGAAAGCACCGTGCGGCGCATCCGGCAGGTGGGATAGTGTCAATCATGAGCGCTTCATTCGTTTGAGGCGCTTTTATTTTGATGCTTGTTATTTGACCCGTGTGTAGGTCGCTTCAAGATCGTTTTTCCAGTTCACGCCGTCCTCGCGCAGTTCCACCAGCACTTTAATCGTGTTGCCATCGTCCGAAATCGTACTGGTAAAGCGTTGGGAGAAGTCTGGCACAAGTCTCTCATAGGCTAGGACGTTACCCTGCATCGTCACATCAAATTTGCGGGAAACGCCGCGTTCATCAAAGTACAGCATGAAAAACGCTTCGGTGTCATTATCGCTGCCGAAGATCGCGGTCGCGCTTGGAACACCTTCCTCATCAACCTCGGACTGCATATTCACGAACGCGCCACCTTGAAGCCACGAGAATGTCGTGCGCCCGTGCAAGGTGACGTTGGGCATTAGACGGTGCGTCGCGACGGTTGTCCATTCGCCGATTAATTTGCTAAAAGGTTGGAGTTTAGGATTTGGGATTTCCGCTTCGTTCTTTGCCATCCGGTCTGGTCCTTTTGATAGCAAAACATCAATACGAGATTTGCTCGGTCAGTGAGAGAACCGTTTCAAGCACATCCGGCAGGTTGACCGGCTCGTAGAAGAAGGCTTCCGCCCCGCGTTCCTGTGCCATCGCCTCCCACTCAAGGTCTTGGTCTGCGCCGAGTACCACGACCGGTAGACGCGGATAGATGACCCGCAGCGAGTCGAGGAAGTTCAGGTCGTGCTGCCCGACGACATCAAAATCCGCCAGCACAATCAGGAAATTCGGGTCAGCCAATAGGATGTCGAGCGCGGCGGCGTTATCTTCGGCCTCGATCACATCATAACCACTGCCGACCAGCATCGCTTTATAACGCTCACGGGATTCTTCCTGCCCGTCGATCAGCAGCACCCGTGCATATGAACGCGGCACGACGACCGGCTGCGGACGCAGCGCCTCGATCTGGCGGCAGTGTTCTTCCTCATGGTCGATCATGTCGCTCACCAGTGTGAGTACCGTTAGCTCGCCGTTATGCTCATGAATACCCTTACGCGCCCACTGCTCCGGCTCAAGATGGCGCAGCGCATTCACCAGCTCGGCACGGCGCAGGGTATAGGTTTGGAGCGAAGTGTTGAAATCCGCTTCGGCGTAACGCAGCACCGCTGTCCAATCGCGTTCTTCGTAGGCGAGGAGGGTCGGGTTGTCGCGTACCAGCATCATATAAATGCGCGGAGTGAGGATGTCGTCCGCCGAGCGCAGGTGGGCGAGGACATCGGCGGCTGACCATTCGCCAGCACGCGGTTGAGCGCGGAGTTCGTCTTCCGTCCAACCGACGACCGTTCGCGCGATGCGATTGGGGATGTCCTCAAGTTGATTAATGAGCGAGTCGGTGTTCATCATTTCCCTTCAATAAAGTCTTTTTGACTTATCCTACAGACACCGCAAGACCTGCATATTTTACGCCAGTGTACCAAGCCACTGGTTGATAATCGCCAATGTCGCCTCCGGTGCGCTCTGTGGGAACAGGTGTCCATGTCCCGGCACTTCGGCAAACGCTGCTTCGGGAAGTATATCATGGAGCAGGGCTGCGATCTCCGGGACATAGGTATCTGTCGTGCCACCACCAATGGCGAGGACGGGCAGCAGCCCGCGCAGTTTGGGCGCGGCTTCCCACGAGCGGGTGAAGCCGGTGCTGAAGTAATAGGCTTCCCACTCCACCGGCCAGCGCAGTTCGCGTTCACCGCTGGCGCATGGCTGTGTCCCATATTCGGCATACAAGCGCAGGTTGTCATCCGGCCAATCGGTAAAGAGTTTCTTGCCGCGAAAATAGGTGAAAGCATCGTCGATGCTGGCGAAGGTGCGGCGGCGGCGCAGCGCCCCCTGTACGAGATGAAACTCGTTGATGGTGCCGTCACGCTGCATTTGTTCCATGCCTTCCGGCCATTCGGGGCGGAACAGGGTCGGGTCGAGCAAGCACAGCGCCTTGAAACGCTGCGGTTCGCGGATAGTGGCGAGCATCGAGGCAATCCCACCGAAGGAATGCCCGATGGCGATTACATTGTCGATTTGGTGATAAGCCAACCCCGCCAAGAAGTCTTCCGCCAGCATATCCCACTGGCGCAGTTCGATAGGTGGCTGCTCCCCCCAGAAGGCGCGGGGCAGCATCGAAATGACGTGATAACGGTCCGTCAGCGGGCGGAGCAGCGGGATGTAGGTTTCGGGTGGGAAGCCGTTCGCGGGCAGCAGGTTAATGACTTGTCCACTGCCGCCGAAGTCATAGATGGGATACATGAGCAGCCTTTATCAATCGGTCAATGTAGCTCAATAGTACCTGATGGTGTCAGGATCGGTATAGGCTTTAGTCAGCCCATTACTACCCACCGAGCGGAATGGCACTGTAGGTCAGCCACGGCAGCGGGTCGTCGGTGCCGTAGATGAGGTGGATGCGGTCAACTATGAAGGTCAGGGGCGCATAATCCGGCAGCCACGTTGTACGCAGTTCATCCTCGGTCGCAAATTCGGCAACGGTTAAGTGCGGGTGCAAATCGCTGCCGAACGCGCCACCATAGGGCGGGTACAGCGGGAAGGCATCGAACGTCTTGCGGAAAAGACTCTTGATGGGCAGCGGGTCGGCGGGCTGCATAAATGCCACTTTAGGGAAGTGACCATAACCGGAAAGCGTGACCTCGAACGGCTTTATACGCGCGCAAACGGTGTGCAGCGTTTCGGCTGCTTGTTCGGCTTCCTCGAACGGGACAAAAGGGGCGAGCAGAGTCATGTGACCGCAAATACGCAGAATGGTGTTCGCGGCGTACTGGCGCATGATGGGGACGGCGATGGCTTGTACCGTGTGCGGTGGGAAAATGACGAGTGCGGTCATCACAGTCATGAGGTTTCACCAAGGAACGTTGTACAGGCTTCGATTATTCTAGGCAGTATGCTTGCTGAGGCTTGCCAATCATCGGCGTATTCGAGGCCGTGATCCAGCCCCTCGTAAACATGCCACTTGACGGTGGGATGCCCAACAAAATGGGCGACTTCCTCAGCGACATAGGCCGGGTCGGCAGTGCCGATGATGGCTGCGGTCGGAATTGTCCCAACCGACTTTATCGCGTCACCAACCGGTGTGAGCAGAAGCAGCGAGCGTGAGGCCGTGTCGAGCGATTGGACGAGGTGGGCGGCGATGGGCGTACCGAGGGATTTACCCGCCACACAGATGTGTTTGTAGCCGTGTGTGAGTACCGGTTGCAGCGTATCATTTAGATCCGCCAGCAGATCCGGCAGTTGGGCAACCGTGAAGTCGGTTCGGGCAGCCTGAAAGCCATATTCGATACTCAGGACATCATAACCGATTTGCGCGGCGACTTTACGCAGGTAATAAAGAACCGGGAAGTCACAGGTATAGGCGCGACCGGGGAGCATGATAAGCAGTTTTTCCGAACCTGTTTCGTGCCGCAGCAGGGTATTGCGGGTATCCACCCCGAAGCGTGACGGTGTGGTGATGATTTCCGACTGAATACTCATGCGTACCTCCTCAATCGCATTATACCGAACTTGAGGTCAAGAGAATCAAAAACAGGGAGGCGCAGTGGCACTCCCTGTTCTTTATCAAACACACTTCCGGTTACGGAACCTGTAACCGCATCTCATTCGTCGGCGCGAAACCCAGTCCTTCGTACACGGGGCGGCCTTCGGCGCTGGCGTGTAAACTGACGGTTTCGATGCGCTGCTCGGCACACCAGTTGACGATGGTTTGAACCATCCGTTTCGCCAACCCGCGCTTGCGGAAGTTGGGGGCGGTATACACGTTCATGATATATCCACGGTATGGCGAGAAATCCATCATCTGCGGCGGCCAATCTACCAACCACAAACCCGCACCGGCGGCGATGCGACCATCGCTGCTTTCCGCCAACCAGTTGCGGTAATGCCCATCTTCCAGCTTGTCGTGCAGCCAGAGTTCAAAGGCTTTTTCCAACTCATCGAGTCGGGACGTATCGGTATAGCCCATGTCTTCGTACATTTGGCGGCGCTGTGCCACCAACGCTGGCAGGTCATTCAAAGTCGCTTCACGGATGACGAATACTTCCCGACCTGTCAGCGTTTTAATAGATGCGATGTCTGTTTGTTCCATTCCCTTTTTGTGTGTCACCACTTTCTCAAAGATAACGTTCGATTTACAATTTCGGGCGGGCAGTATAACAAAAATAGACACAGATTCAAGACCTATTTTTGTGAATTTCTGACAACCCCTTTATCACTATAAATCTAATTCATAATAGCACGATTAAGATTGCACAAAGGCCACAAAATTAGGGGTCTTTTTCCCTTAGCGATCCTTCCAAGTTCGCATTTCGTTGGTCGGCGTAAAGCCTAGACTTTCGTAGACGTTCCGGCCTTGATCGCTGGCGTGGAGCGTGACGATTCGAATGTCGTTCGCGTAGCACCAATCCATGCAGGTTTTCACCAGCAGCCGCGCTAAACCTTTCCGGCGGTGTTCGGAGTCGGTATAGACATTCAGGAGATAGGCGCGGTAGGGTGAGGTATCGTAAGCACCCGCCGGCCAATCTTGCAGCCACGCATCGGTTCCAGCGGCGACCGTACCGTCGGCAGTGCAAGCGAACCAACTCTTATAGAGGCCGCTGGCGAGATGGTCGGCGACCCACGGGCCAAAGGCGGCAACCATGCGGTCTAAACCCTCAGTATCCTGATTGCCCATGTCCTCGAACATCCGGCGGCGATGGGTTACAATCTGCTGGACATCATCATGGGTCGCTAAACGGATGAGATAGTCGTTCGTCAATTGGTCTAGTCTCCGGTTCGTCATGGTATGTTTATGTATGTTAATCTTGTACACAGCAGTTCGCAACCCGTCCACTAGACGAATTGCGGCTTGGTCAAAAGTGAATTCTTAAAGGTCAAACTATGTCCGACTCAACCCGTCCTTCACCCCGGCATAAACCGGTATCGCTGTTCGTGACCTGCATTGTCGATATGATTTACCCGCACACGGGTATCTCGGTGGTCGAAATCCTTGACCATCTCGGGATTGAGGTCAAGTTCCCAATGGGACAGATGTGCTGCGGGCAGGTGGGTTTTAACTCCGGTTTCTGGGAGGATGCAAAAGAGGTTGCCAAGCGTTTCCTCACGGCCTTTGCTGACGCGGAAGTGATCGTCGCGCCGTCGGGAAGCTGCACGTCGATGATCCGGCATTACTACACTGAACTGTTTAAGGACGACCCCGAATGGTACGACCGCGCGACATGGGCGGCGAGCATTACGTGGGAGTTCACCGAGTATCTGGTGGATGGGCTGGGGATTACGGACATCGGCGCGGCGCTGCCCCCGACCAAAGTGGCCTTCCACGATGCTTGCCACGGCTACCGGCTGATGGAACTAAAAGATCAGGCGCGGACGCTGGCGAGCAACATCAAGGGTGTGGAAGTGACAACGCTGAACGGGCATGACCAGTGCTGCGGCTTCGGCGGCTTGTTCGCGGTGAAGATGCCGGAAATCAGCAACGCGATGCTGACGGATAAGGTCAAGAATATCAACGGGGCGGATGCGGATGTCATCATTACGGGTGACGCAAGCTGCCTGACGCAGATGAACGGCGGGTTGAGCCGCCAACAATCGGATAAGCGGGTGAAGCACATCGCCGATTTGCTGGCGAGCGGCCTTAAAGACAAACAGAAAGCGTAAACCCTATGATTATTGCTGACATGCACCGCGATATTGCTTACGACGCGATTGACTGCGACCGTGACTACCGCCTGAGCACAGCCGAGAGCCGCCGTTTGGAAGCGGGTATCAGCCATCCGCGCCGCAAAGGACTCGCGGCGACCGGACTGCCGGACGCGCTGGCTTCGCGGATCGGGTTGGTGGGGGCGACGCTGTTTGTCGAGCCAACCGACTTTAAGCCGTGGGGCGGGATGGTCGCGACTGAACACTCAACATCGTCTTACAGCAGCCCACAGGAAGCGCACGACGCAGCCTACCGGCAGTTGGAGTATTACATCCAACTGGCAGCGAGCAATCCGAATGTACGGATTGTCGAGAATAAGGGTGATTTGAACGCGGTGCTGGCGAGCTGGGAAGAGGGCGCTGACCCCGCCAAACGCTTGCACGGGATGGTGCTGCTGATGGAAGGGGCTGATCCCGTGATCGAGCCGTCGCAGTTCGGGACGTGGTGGGAACGCGGCGTGCGTGTCCTCGGTACATCGTGGAGCAAGACGCGCTACGCAGGCGGTACCCAGTCACCGGGGCCGCTAACGGATTTGGGGCGGCAACTGCTCAAGGAGATGGCGACGTACAACGCGGTGCTTGACCTGTCGCACATGGCGGAAGAAGCCTGTATGGAGTCGTTAGAGACTTACCCCGGCCCGATCATCGCCAGCCACGCGAACCCGCGCTGGATTTGTAACACCGACCGCCATCTGACCGACGCGGCGATTAAGCTGATGGGCAAGCGGGATGCGGTGATGGGCTTGGTATTGCTGAACGTGTTTTGGAAGACGGACTATAAAGCGGGGGATGCGATCCCGATCTCGCGGATTGTGGATGCGATTGACCACATCTGCCAACTGACGGGCAGCAACCGGAACGTCGGTATCGGGACGGATTGGTACGCGGGCATGGGCAGCGACGAATACCCTGATGGGCTGGATACGGTGGCTGACCTGTGGAAGATCGCGGATGAGATGCGGAAGCGTCATTACAGTGAGGCCGACATTGACGGGTTTACCTCCGGCAACATGCTTCGCAAGCTGCGTGAAGGACTGCCGGAATAAGGCGTGGGGATGACCAACCGTGTCACCATCGCTGATGTTGCCCGCGCAGCCGGTGTTTCGACCTCGACGGTTTCGCGGGCGCTGAACAACCACGCGGCGATACCGGAGCATACGCGCCAGCAAATTCAGCGGGTCGCCTCTGAAATGCGCTACCGACCGGACGTGCGGGCGCGGAACTTCCGGCTGCAACAGTCGCAGACGATTGCGACCTTGTTCCCGTATCAGGATGCCAGCCGCCGACCGATCTCTGACCCCTTTTACCTCGAAATTATGGGCGCGATTACCGACGAACTCGACCAGTACGGGTACGACTCGATTATCGCGCGGGTGCATATCGAGACGGACGATTGGTGCAATCGCTATGTATTGGACAAGCGGGTGGATGGGATTCTGCTGATTGACCGGGCGCTGGATGACGTGGGCATTCATACCCTGCAAGCGCTGGATGCCAAGTTCGTAGTGTGGGGGGCAAAGCTGCCGGAGCAGACATATGTTTCGGTGGGGTGCGACAGCCAAGCGGGAGCGCGGGAAGCGGTGCGGCACTTGGGGCAGATGGGGCGGCAGCGCATCGGGTTTATTGGCGGCTTTGAGCGCATGGTCGAGACGGATGCACGGCGGCAGGGGTACGCGGCGGGTTTGACTGACTGCGGCCTACCGGTGGACGAAGCGCTGGTGGTGTTTACCGATTTTACGCCGGACGCGGCACAGAACGCGGTTCATACGCTGCTGGAACGTGCGCCTGACCTCGACGGGATTTTCGCGTGCAGCGACTTTATGGCGGTGGGGGTGATGGAAGTGCTGCGGCAGATGGGGCGTGAAGTGGGGCGTGAAATCGCGGTTGTAGGCTACGATGATATCTCGCTGGCGGCTTACTGCTCACCGCCACTGACGACCATTCACCAGCCGATCCAGCAGGGCGGACGGTTGATGGTGCAGAAGCTGTTTGAACTGCTCGATGGGCATGCGGCTGAGTCGGTTGTGCTGCCGCATGAGTTAATGGTGCGGAAGTCGAGCGTTTAACCGCAGAGGCTCAGAGATTTAGAGTCTAGAAAGCGTCGTTCGAAAGAGCGACGTTTTTGATTTGTCGGAAATGTCGGAAATGTCACAAAATGCAAAATTATCCGCTGAAATGGCTGGCGGGAAGCTCCCGTGCATCCGCTGAGGTGTGATTTTGTGGCGGCGGGAGTCTCGGCTGTAACCGCTGAAATGGCGCAAGTGCAGCGGATTGCTGCCGTGTATCCGCCGCCGTTGTCGATTCGGCGGAAGTGAGGGAGTGAACCGCCGAAATGACAAATGCAAATTCATTTTTACCACGAAGGCACAAAGAAAAGATAAGCGAATACAAATCGCCAAGAGCGCCAAGAAGGGAAGCGAAAGCAGAGCGATTTAACACAAAGGCTCCAAGACACAATGGCACAGAGATAAGGTTATTGTAGCACAAAAATTCTGTTTTGATGGTTAGAAAAGGCAAACTTTTGGGAAGTTGCACTACACTGTTGCGGACTAGTTTGTATTAGTGAAATAAGCACGAAATTTATATTTAATTCACAACTGTGACGTTTTTATTGTGATATATTAGTTGATTGAATTAATATATCAGGATAATTATATGACAATACGATCTAAGAAAATACTGCAACTTCTAGAAAAATCAAGAGAGTCCGCGATCCTTGCGGTTGATGTTTATAATAAACCCTCCACTAAATTTCGTTCTTATAGTTATATCGTTCTGATGATTATTGCTTGGACAGCACTACTACATGCCATCTTTGAAAGGAAAAGAGTCAAGTATTATTACAAAGACATAGTGATTGATGGAGAAAATAAGTCTTGGGACATAAGTAAATGTATCAAGCATTTATATAAACAGGATAGCTCACCTATTAGGAAAAACCTTGAGTTTATTATTGGACTAAGAAATAAAATAGAGCATCGCTTTTTGCCAGCGTTAGATCCACACGTTATAGGTGAATGTCAAGCATTATTGATGAATTTTGAGCGACTCTTTGTGGAAAATTTTGGTGAAGAATATACCTTGAATGATTCATTAGCTATACCACTTCAATTACTAAGCGTAAATCCTGATTGGAGGAATAAAGTACTTAAAGAGTTGCAATCATCAGAGTATGAACTTGTCAAGAATTACATTGATGTTTACAGGGATGCCCTTAGCGAAAATATATTTGGGGATAGCCAATATAGCTTCAGAGTTTTTCTTACTCCCAAAACTGGAAATCGAAAAAACAGTAGTGACTTAGCAATAGAGTTTAAGATATACGATCCAGAAAACCCTGAAGACTTTGGCGACAAAAAAGATGTTGTTATGGTCAAAGAAAATACCGTAAAAATACCTGTTGCTAACCTAGGCATGTTCAAGTCTGGTGAAGTTAGTAAACGTGTTGGTGCGGCTATAAATAAGAAATTTCATGCTGCGAGCCACCATGCGAAGTGTTGGAGACATTATAGAATAAGGCCAGAAACGCATAGTAAAAACGCCGAAAGAACTGACATGAGATATTGTCATTGGGATGAACCGCATCAAGATTACGTTTATACTGGCGAATGGATAAGGTTTCTGATCAATGAATTATCTGACCCTGAAAAACGTCTAGAAATATTTGGAAAAGAACTGATTTCTATAAATCCAGCGTAAAACTATTCAGCTAAACTTCCCAACCCATGCTGCATCCATCCGCTTCAACCGGTCTTTTTTGAGGTTTTCGCGCATGAGCCACAGGATGTCTTTATCGGATGAGGCCAGCCACTTTTCCATGAGGGGTTTGCCCGCGTCGGGGTGGGCGGCGACCGCGACACTCCAACAGTAGGCGAGACCTTTGCGGAGGGCGAGGAAGTCATCAGCCTTGCGGTTGGTGACGGCGGGGATGCTGGCGGTGATGGTGTCGAGGATGCCCAGCACACGGGCGACCTGCGCCGGATTCTTGAGCAAGCGCGGTTCACAGAGGGCGGCGGCAGCGGCGCGTTGTTCATAGGCCGTACCGTTCGCCCAGTCTTCCATCAGGCTAATCAATTCAACGAAGTCATGGTCGCCGAGGCGTTGGAAGGCCATCGCCACGCCTTCCCGCACACGCCAGCGCGGGTCGTTGGCCTGCTGGCGCAGCGTATCGAGGGCGGCGGGGTGGTGTTCTACCAGTAAACGACCGAAGCCAATGGTGCCGCAGAGCGCAAGAAATTCGGCAGGGAAATTAGTTGGTGCGCTAGCCGCATCGTGTTTGATGAGGCGGCGAAAAAGGGCTTCATCGCCGAGGTCAGCCACCGACTGAGCGAGGGCAAGGTTGGCGCGTGGGCCGGGTAAACCGGAGTTGGCGAGTAAGTAGGCTTCCCACTTGTTGGTTGGCAGGGCGCGGAGAGTGGCGGCGTAACTGGTGGCTGATGGCATGTTGCGTTAATTCCTTCTGAAAAAGGCGTGAATAGGCTGAGTTTCCTAGCGAAGTTTCGACAAATTACTCATTTCTTCATGTTTGATTCCGCTTATTCTGTAAGAAAATTTGTTTACTTTCCAAACCAGAAATCGTTATTTATTCGTACACATTAAAGCACTGCTAAAAAGGATAGACATCATGTACGAAAATCGGAGTTTTGAAATTTCCTACAAACTGATCCGCAACGTGGTGTTGATCGCTGTTGTGATTACGGTTATTTCGGTGATTGGCAAGGCATCGGCACATGGGATGAGTGCAGCGGAGCAGCCAAGCGTTTATATGGTTGAAGCGCGATAATCACCAATATATTTTACGTGAAAATAAAACGGGCGACTTGTTACAGTCGCCCGTTTTTGTTTACACCGACACTTGTTTATAAAGCTCACCGAGATGATCGGCTGTGGCTTCGGGTTGGCCTTCTTTGGCGGCGAGTTCCGCTACCTTGAGCAGGCGATCTACTGTGCCTTTGGCGATGATGCCCTGCTTGAGCGGACGGTCGAGGTAAAGCGCACCGAGGCCAGCAACGGGGATGACGACCACGCCGCGCAGGTTGTCAAAGTTGGTCTTGGTGTGGGGGGCATTGGCGGCATCGCGCACGGCGTTGTTGGTGATGACGGGTTGACCGGTGGTGATGGCTTTTTGCACGACTTCGGTCAGGCGTTCAGAGAGGATCTCGGTTTGATCGAGATTAACGCTGCCGAGGACGGCTAACTGAGTGTCGCAAATCATGGCGCGATCCGCTTTGGTTTGATCGATAGCAATCTGCATCAAGTTGGCGAGAAGCGTTGTATTCATTGATATTACAGCCCTCATGATCTGTGATCTCCCTATATCTTATGTATGGAAGTGTTTGTCGTCTATAGGCAATAGGTGTCAGCCGATTGAATGTGCCGGGTTGAAAATGAGACGGTGCAGCTTTATTGCACAACAGAGTAATGTCGTGGGGAGTCCATTCTTCGACAAGAATGTGACTATTTGGTGGGTGAAAGGTGAGGGCTGGTAGAATAACGCGCAATTGAGCGACGCAATTTACTCTATAAAGGATTGGTTATGGCCGAGTCACCCGTACTGATTATTTTGGCTGGTGGTGCATCGTCACGCATGTGGCCTTTACGCGAGAAGTCGTTGATTAAGTTTGGGGCGCAGCCGCTGCTGGTCACACAGCTCCAACAGTATGCCGCGCTCGGCTTCCGCGAGGTGATTATCGTGGCGAACCTCGAAAACCGCGTGGACATCGCGGGGTTGGTCGAGGGGATGACGGACATGAAGATCGAGATCGTGGTACAGCCAGAGCCGAAAGGGATGGGTGATGCCATCTTGAAGGCCGAGCCAGTCCTCGCGAACCGGCTGGATACACCTGTTTATATCAACCAGATTCACGACGTAGTGGAGGACAAGCTGCACCTCGATATGCTGGCAGCACACGCGCGGAATCCGGCTGCGAGCTATCTGGCAGGGTACGAGATGACGGAGTATTTCCCCGGTGGCTACTTGGTGGTGGACGCGGCGGGGCGCATCAGCGGCATGGTGGAGAAGCCGGGGGCGGAGAACCGACCGAGCAATCTCGTCACGTTCGTCGCACATTTGCACACGAACGTCGGGCAGTTGTTCGAGGCGATCAAGGCCGAATACACGAAGGACATCCCCAGCGACGACCACTACGAACGGGCGATGGACGCGCTGATGAAGGGGATGACGTACCAAGTGGTGCGCTACAGTGGGCAGTGGAAAGCGCTGAAGTTCCCGTGGCATGTGCTGGACATCATGAACGTGTTCCTCGACCAGTTAAAGGGCAAAGGGCAGCAGGTGGCGGAAAGCGCATTCGTCGCTAAGACGGCTTCATTGGTGGGCGACGTGTACATCGGCGAAGGGGCGAAGATATTCCCCGGCGCGGCGGTGGTTGGACCCGCGTATATCGGCGCGGGGGTGATTGTGGGGAATAACGCGCTGGTGCGGAACTCGATGGTACTGAGCGGGAGCAACGTGGGCTTTACCACCGAGGTGGCGCGGAGCTACGTGGCGGAGCATGTGGATATGCACGCCTGCCGTGTGCTCGACTCGGTGCTGGCTTCCGGCGTGAACTTCTCGGCGGGGTGTACGACGGCGAACCTGCGGATTGATAAGGGCACGGTTAGCAGCCGCGTGAAGGGCAACAAGCTCGATACGGGGCGCGACAAGCTGGGGGCGATCATCGGGCAGGGCGCGTTCATCGCCGTTGACGCGATGACCATGCCGGGGGTGAAGATCGGTGAAGGCGCACAGATCGGGCCGGGGACGCACGTTATTCAGGACGTGGGCGACGGCAAACGGGTGTATGTGAAGCAGGAAGTGGTGGTGAGTGATTAGGTTGCGAAAATTGAGAGAGGGTTTGCCAGCGGCAAACCCCTACACAACTATCGGATTTAGTCGATGATAGCCTGATAGGCGAGGTTGCGGAACAGGTCGTTGAAGGGGTAGGGCGAAAGCGGCAGATGCTGGGTCATCATCAGGCCGATGAAATCTTCGGCAGGATCAACCCAGAAGTAGGTGTTGGCCGCGCCGCCCCAACCGAACTCGCCGACCGAGCTTAAGCGGCGGGATTGCCCAAGATCGACGGTGACGCGGAAGCCTAAGCCGAAGCCGTGATCGCGCTGTTCCAAGCCCATATAGATTGGCATGATCGACGCGGGAATGTGGTTCGCCGTCATCCATTCGATGGTCTTGCGGCTGACCAACCGACCACCTTCATACGCGCCCTTATTCAACAGCATGTTACAGAACGTCAGGTAATCGGCGAGGGTGGAAACCAACCCCGCGCCGCCGAGGGGTGTTTGGGTGGGTGTGGTGACATCGGCGACACCCATCACCTCGGCAGGTGGAACGGGTGTGATATTGTAGAGTTCTTTAGAGGTGTAGATTTGCGCGAGGCGGCTGACTTTATCCGCCGGTACGGTGAAGGCGGTATCGGTCATGCCCAGCGGCTTGAAGATGCGTTCCTGTAAGAAATCACCCAACGGCATATCGGCGACGACTTGCACTAAGTAACCGAGGACATCGGTGGCGAGGCTGTAGCGCCAGTTCGTGCCGGGTTGGAACAGCAGCGGAAATTCGGCGAGGCGGTTTATAAAACTTTCCAGCGGGTCGTTACGGGTGAAGGTTATTCTGCCGGATTGACGGTAGAGTTCCTCAACCGGCGAGTCGAAGAACGAGCCGTAGCTGAGGCCAGCCGTATGCGTCAGTAAGTGCTGAATGTTCATGGCGGGCTGCTGATCGACGAGCTTCATGCCGCTGACACTCATGCCATCGTAAACCTTTGTTTTGGCGAAGGCGGGAATGAAATTGGAAACGGGATCGAAGATATTGAAGCGCCCTTCTTCCAGCAGGATCATGGTGGCGAGGCTGGTGATGGGTTTGGTCATCGAATAGATGCGGAACAGTGCGTCTTCCTGCATCGGCTTGTTGGCGGCTATGTCCATCGCGCCGAACTTGCCGAGGTGGACGACTTTGCCGTGCCGCTGAACGAGCGTCAGGATGCCGGGGAGCTGATTATCGGTGACGCAGTTCTCCATCAGGGCGTTGATGCACTGCAAACGGTCACTGGACATGCCAGCCGATTCGGGTTGGGCGAGGTTCATGGGACACTACTTTCGATAAGAAATGCTTGTATTTCGGGTAAGTGTCCCTCAGATTTCAGGAAAAGCCAAAGCGATTGGTCAGCGGCGGTTCGGCAGTATGAAGGCGAAATAACAAGAGGAAAACTCTTTCAGTGACAATCCCTATTGTAGTTCAAGCAGACCTGCGTTTTCATCTTGATCAAAATCGAGTAGCGCATCTACGTGGTCGATTAGTAATCTAAAAATAGTATCTGTGGTGCAATTCCCAAGTCGAATCCAAATGACTTTTGGTGGGAAGCCCTTAGCAACTAAGAGTTCATTAAAATCGGCATCCTTCGTGACGAGACAGTAACCTTCAACTTTTGCAAAATTCCATACTTCAATGTCTGATGCTGTATCTAAACTAAGCAAGGATACATGGTTGGAATTGGGAAAGTGTTTGACTAGTCTCTACACCAATTTAGGTGAAAGGTTATTGTCGAATAACAGCTTCATGAATGCAGGATGACAGTATAACGCTCACGGTCGGCAACATAAGCTAAAGAAGCCAAAATGTCATCATTTGTAAGTGATGGGAAATCACTTAAAATTTCTTCATGAGTCATTCCCGCAGCTAAGTAGGAAAGCACATCATAAACGGTAATTCGCATACCACGTATACACGGTTTTCCGCTGCGTTTACCGGGTTCAAGTGTGATGATTTGCGAATAATCTTGCTGCATTAGGCTATTCCTTGCATCTCGTTATCAATTTAGTTTAACAGAGATTGAAGTGAAAGGGCTTGCCGCGGACAAACTCTTTGCTCATTTATTCCTCGTAGCCGCAGAAACGCAGGGCGGTGAGGGCGAGGGTGCGGACGACGACGGCGAGGTCATTGACTGGCACGTACTCATCCGGTTGATGGGCTTTGCGGACGTTGCCGGGGCCGAACATCAGGGTAGGCGTATCGCCGTTGTTGATGAGCAGCCGCATGTCCGCGCCATAAGGCATCCCCTGATAGGTGGGGGCGCTGCTGGTGATGTCGGTAAAAGCCTCGCCGACTGTGGTGACAATCGGGTGATCGGCGGGAATTTGTGCAGGTTCGAACTGCCCACCCCACCACTCAACGGTTGGCGGATGTTCGTGCAGCCACTCGTCGGCTTGGGCGGCTTGGGCGATCACCGCCTCAAATGATTTCCGCGCGGTTGGAATATCCTCGCCGACAGCGATGCCGTAACGCCCTTCAAACGTCAGGCTTTCGGCGACGGTGGATGCCCAGTTGCCGGCTTGCAGTGTCCCAACACAAATCGGGTACGGGATGGGATAATTGAAAAGCGGGTCATCGGACGGCGGATTGCGCTCGGCCTCAAACTTCATGATCGCCTGATAGATGGGGATGAACTTGGCAATCGGGTCAACACCTTCAATCCGCACCGCGCCGTGCGCCGCGAGACCGGGGATGACGATGCGGAAGTTCAGCGCCCCGGCATGTGCGGGAGCGATCTTAAGCTCGGTTGGCTCCATAATAACGGCGGCATCCGCTTTATAGCCCCGCGCGACGGTCGCCAGTGTGCCGACACCGCCGTCCTCCTCGGCGATGACGCTCTCGATCATCAGCTTGCCTTTGAGGTTCACACCCGCGTCGTGGATAGCCTTCGCGGCGAAGATGGCACAGGCGAGGCCGCCTTTCATGTCGAGTGCGCCGCGCCCATAGACCTTGCCATCGGCGACGGTGGCTTGGAAGGGCGGGTAATGCCAGTTGTTGAGGTCGCCAGCGGGAACCACGTCAATATGCCCATTAAGGATCAGTGACTTACCCTCGCCGCTGCCCATCGTGCCGACCACGCCCAACCCTTCGGCACGTTCGACCTCGATGCTGTAGGCCGGATGCTGGCTGAGGGCGGCAAAGTCTATATCCCAAACATCGACTTCCATGCCAAGTGATTGAAAATAACCGGCTAGAAAGCGTTGAATATCCGATTCGTTGCCGCCGAGGCTGGGGAAACTGACCATCTGGTTTAAGAAGGCCAGCAGGTCATCCATATTAATCGCGGCGAGGACACGTTCTTCGACGGTTGGCATAAGTCGTCCTTTATTGTGGTCGGAAAGTGGCACGGTAGGAAATAAGCGCGGGCTGTCCGCTGTTGGCATCGTTGCATGGACCCGCGACCAGCGCTTGTGACGGGTCAGATCGTCCGGTGACTTGCACGGTGTAAGACTTACCCGCGTCCATCTGGAAATCGGCATAATCCGCGCCACGTTCGGGCTTGAGACCGGTAACAAAGGTACTCGAACCGCTGTCCCAATTGACGGTGACGGATGTGCCGGGGATACCCTCGCCGTTGAAATCCTGAACGCGAATTTCGATGATGCCTGAGAGTTCAGCACTACAGAAGGTGCGAACATCCGCGAGTACAAAATCGGCTTGCGGCTGAATGGTCGGGATGACGATGGCCTGCACAATAGTCGGTGTGGCTTGCAAGATCGGTTCCGGTGTCGGGGTCTTGGTCGCGGGTGGGCGCAGTGTCGGGGTGGAGGCTTCGATGACGAGGCCGGGAGTCGCGATTTCGCTGGACGCGAGCAGGGTATCCGCGCAGCCGGTACGCCCCTGCAACTGGTAGAAGGTCATCATACTGCGGACGGCCCGCTGCCCGCTGCTGTTATCGATATAGCTGCTGCTGGCGAGTTTACAGGCGGTATCGGCAACGGCTTGAATGGGGTCGCCGGGGAGCTTAAGCACCAGAAGGCGGTTGACGGCGCGGGTGAGGTCGCTGTCGTAGGTGTATTGAAGCGTAATCCCGGCAATATAACTGCTGCGGTCGGCTTCGTTGAGCTGCCACGGTTCGGTATCGAACTCGACCCGTTGATCGACATTCCACGCATAATAAAGACCACCCGCGATGCCGATAATCAAGCCGAGGATGACGGCACGCGGCGAGAACGGGTAGCGCGGACGGCGATATTTGCTCTTTGAGTCGGGGGCATAATTGCCGCTGTTGTCGTATCGGCTCATGGCTGCCCCGGTGCATGGAGTTGGGCGTAAGGCTGCATAATCGGTGTCAGACGACCTAAGCCTTCGGCAAGGGCGACGAGGTAAGCGATGTCGTTGGCATCCCGCGAGTTGCTGATGAAGCGTTCAGTGACGCTTTGAACGTAAGCGGGGATATTGCCCTGACCGAGAACACGCAGGCGATCCACCGCGCCGCCAAGATCACCATCTTTCAGATAACCTGCCGCGACCATGACGGTGTATTCATCTTTATAGCGGTCAGCAAGGCTTGACGCTGGGCTGTTGACATATTGTGTCGGAATGACCACCCATCCCATGTAGAGGCCGATAAGCCCACCGAGAATGATGGCGACGATAAGCGAGATCAAAAAACGAATCATAAGTTAGTCTGTAGTCGATAGTCTTTAGCCAATAGTTTAGTCGGTGATCTGTTATCTCCATCGGCAAACATAAACAAATGGGATGCAGTATTACACCGACAACAGCGTCATTTTACCCTAATTTTTATAAATAGCCGCTGTAAGAATGTTAGTTGGTATTTAAATGTCGAAATCATAGGATAGGTAGTGGTCATTTCTGATATTAACCGGGCTTGGCTACGCAGGTCATAACGCGGTAAAATTGGTTTGACAGCACTAGTGGATTATGTTAATCTACGTTAGACTTATTTGTTCAAAATAGCACAATGTCCCGCAGGGAACACTCACTATGGCACTTAATGAATTTGCCCCGATAGGCGCACTTTTTGCCCTTGCTGCCCTTGTTTCATTTATTGTGGTGATTATTTCGTGGATTTTTGGGCCGCACCGCCCGACTTCGCGCAAAGGTTCACCCTATGAAAGCGGTATGAAGCCGATTGGCCCCGCGAACCGTCGCCTGCCGATTAAATTCTATTTGGTGGCGGTGCTGTTCATCATCTTCGACGTGGAAGTGGTGTTCTTCCTGCCGTGGGCCGTCCAACTGCGCGACCTCGGTATTTATGGTTTGATCGTAATGGGCGTGTTTCTCTTCATATTGACGATTGGCTTCATTTACGAGTGGAAGAAAGGCGCGATGGAATGGGAGTAAGTTCAAAACTCGGTAATCTCGGTGTCGTCACGACGACGCTGGATGCTGCCGTTAACTGGGGACGTACTGGCGCGATGTGGCCTTTGCTGTTCGGCCTAGCCTGCTGCGCGATTGAATATATGGGCACACAGGCTTCGAACTACGACCTTGCGCGTTTTGGTATGGAACTGAACCGTGCCAGCCCGCGTCAAGCGGATTTGCTGATCGTGTCCGGTCGGTTGACCCGCAAGATGGCTCCAGTCGTGCGCCAACTGTACGATCAAATGGCCGCGCCCAAGTGGGTGATTTCGATGGGCGACTGTGCCTCGTGTGGGGGTGTGTACAACAACTACGCGGTGGTGCAGGGCTGTGATGAAATCATTCCGGTGGATGTCTATGTTGCCGGCTGCCCGCCCCGCCCTGAACAACTGCTGCACGGCATTCTGACGCTGCATGAGAAGATCAAGGGCGAAAGCATTCGCAATTGGGCGGATGACGAAAAGTGGAATGCCGAAAGCGCGATACGGGTGTAGCGACAAACCTCACCCCCACCCCTCTCTATTGATGGAGAGGGGCTTATGATGTTTCTTTGAGAACTCTTTTGAGGATGATTTATGAGCGTAGCACCAGCACTTGACCCGATTGAAGCGGTGAAGAACGCATACCCGCAAGCTGTTGAAGATGTGGTCGAATATGCCGGGGAAATTACACTGGTCTTGAACCCGGATTACCTTCCGGCGGTAGCGCGTTACGTGCGCGATACGGCGGGGTTGGTTTACAACTTCCTTTCGGACATCAGCGCCGTGGATTACTTCCCTGACTACAACCGTCCGGGGCGTTTCGGCGTGAGCTACCACCTGCTGTCGATGCTGTACAAGCGCCGCCTGCGGTTGAAGGTGTACCTGCCGGAAGATGAGCCGTCGGTCGAGACGGTGACGAGCGTTTGGCCGGGGGCGAATTGGCCGGAGCGCGAAGTGATGGATATGATGGGTGTGGACTTCAAGGGACACCCTGATAAGCGCCGTATCCTGATGCCGGAAGACTGGAACGGGCATCCGCACCGCCGTGATTACCCGCTGGGCTATGAGACACCGATGTTCTCATTCAACGTTGAAGAAATCATGAAGCATAAGCCCAAAGCACGGGAATAGTTTCAAGTAGTAAGTTAAAAGATAAGACAGCAGCTTTACGCGGAAGACATAAGCCATAACGTCGAGTTGGCGGAGTAAATTACGATGGCGATACAAACGGCTGACGATAACGTAAATGAGATGAATGAGTGGCAGGGTGCGCTGGACGAACTGAAAGGTTTGGTTTCCGAGCGTGCGCTGACGGGCGAGACAATGCTCCTCAACATGGGGCCGCATCATCCCAGCACCCATGGCGTGCTGCGGCTGCTGCTGGAACTGGACGGTGAAGAAGTCGTCACCTGCTTGCCGGACGTGGGCTTTTTGCACACCGGCATCGAGAAGAATATCGAATCCAAGACCTACGAGAAGGCCGTCACGCTGACGGATCGTATGGATTACCTCGCGCCGATGTCGAACAACATGGCTTACTGCCTCGCGGTCGAAAAGCTGGTGGGGTTGGACGTGCCGAAACGCGCTCAGATTATGCGCGTAATCTGCATGGAAATGACGCGCCTCAACAGCCACCTCGTCTGGTTGGGTACACATGCCATCGACATGGGCGCGATGAGTGTGTTCCTGTATGCGTTCCGCGAGCGCGAACTCCTGCTCAAGATGTTCGAGACTTTGGCAGGGCAGCGCTTGATGGGCAGCTACATTCGTCCGGGTGGAGTCTGGCGTGATTTTCCACCGGAATTCATGCCGCAATTGGAGGCTTTCCTCGAAATCTTCCCCGCCCGCGTGGATGATTACGAGAAGCTGCTGACCAATAACCCGCTGTGGATTGACCGCACGCAGGGTATCGGTGTGATCGAGCCGGAAAAGGCGCTGGCGTGGGGTATCACTGGTCCGAGCCTGCGCGGCAGCGGCGTGGCGTGGGACATTCGTAAGTCGATGCCGTACAGCAGCTACGACGAATTTGAATTCAACGTTCCGCTGGGCGAACACGGTGATGTATACGACCGCTTCTACGTCCGTATCCTTGAAATGCGCGAGAGCATCAAGATCATCAAACAGGCGATCAAGAAGCTGCCCGCGACGGGGCCGTTCCGTTCGGAAAACCGTAAATTCGTGCCGCCGCCGCGTGGTGAACTCGGCCGCAGCATGGAAGCCGTCATCCACCACTTCAAGCTGTGGACAGAAGGTTTCGCCGCGCCTGACCAAGAAGTGTTCAGCGCGATTGAAAGCCCGCGGGGTGAAATTGGCGTGTATATTCATGGTACAGGCGGGAACAAGCCGCGCCGTGTACACTTTAAAACGCCGTCGTTTATCCACATTGGTGCGCTGCCCATTATGACGCATGGGCATATGATCGCCGACCTCGTGGCGATTGTTGGCAGCGTGGACGTGGTGTTGGGCGATTGCGACCGCTAGCTAAAATGTGTTAAAAGTTGAAAGTTAAAGGTCGAACGTTGGCTGTAAACGCTGACCAATCCCTTTAACTTTGAACATAAACGTTCAATCAGGACATAATTATGGCTTTAACAGAGAAGTACGCCGCGCAGATTGAGAATACGTTCAGCAAATATCCCGATAAGCGTTCGGCGGTGATGCCGATGCTGCATCTGGCACAGCAGGAATACGGATGGGTGAGTCCTGAAGGGATTCAGGAAGTCGCCGAAATCTGCGATATGGACCCGACGCAAGTCAAGTCCATCGCCGGTTTTTACACCATGTACTCGGAAAGTCCTAAGGGGAAGTACTGGTTGCAGGTGTGTACCGATTTGGCGTGTGCGCTGCGTGGTGCGGATAAGTTCTATGAGGACTTGAAGACCGAACTCAACGTGGATGACGGCGGAACGACTGAGGACGGCGTGTTCACCGTCGAGCATGTAATGTGCTTGGCAGCCTGTGACAAAGCCCCGATGCTGCAATGCAATTTCCACTTCATGGAAAACCTGAATATGGAAAAGATGCGTCAAAAGCTGGACGAACTGCGCTCGGAATCGGAATCGTAGATGCGGACTTTAACGGAAGTGCGGAGAAAATAATGAACATTCTTTTACGCGGGCGTGACATCGCCGACCTGCATAAACTCGATGTTTATGTCAAGAACGGTGGCTACGAAGGGCTGAAGAAAGCACTTTCGATGAAGCCGAGCGAAGTGATTGATATTGTCAAGGCTTCGGGTTTGCGTGGCCGCGGCGGCGCAGGCTTCCCGACCGGCATGAAGTGGAGCTTCATTCCGCAGTCCGAACCCGTCAAATATGTGACGGTGAACTGCGACGAAAGCGAAACCGGTACCTTCAAAGACCGTGAAATTATCGAAACCAACCCGCACCAATTGATTGAAGGTGCGTTGATTTGCGCTTATGCCATTCAAGCGAAGGCTGTTTACATTTACCTGCGCGGCGAGTTCTGGGATCAAGGACACGCGCTGGACAGCTATATCGAGGAAGCTCGCCAAGCGGGTTACGCCTTCGATAACATCGCCGGCAGTGGTTGGTCATGCCCGGTGTACACTCACCTCGGCGCGGGCGCGTACATTTGCGGCGAAGAAACGGCGCTGCTGAACAGCCTCGAAGGGACACTCGGTCAGCCGCGCGTGCGCCCACCGTTCCCTGCCAATAAGGGTGGTGGTCTGTACGGCGAACCGACCGTTATCAATAACGTTGAAACCCTGACCAACGTGCCGTGGATCATGACCAACGGCGCGGATGCGTTTAAGGCCATCGGTACCGAGCAAAGCGCCGGAACCAAGATTTTCTGCGTCAGTGGTATGGTCGAGAAGCCCGGTAACTTTGAGCTGCCGATGGGTATCACCATGCGCGAACTGATCTACACCCACGCCGGTGGCATCAAGGACGGCAAGCAGATTAAGGGTATTCTGCCGTCGGGCGGTTCGGGGCCAATCATCCGTGTCAACGGAAACGACGACCCGGTTTTGGATACGAAACTTTCCTATGAGGATATGGCGAAAACAGGCTCGATCCTCGGTTCGGCTTCGGTCATCGTGATGGACGAGTCGGTTGATATGACATGGGTGGCCTCGAAAGTCACCAAGTTCTTCAAGCATGAAAGCTGCGGTAAATGTACCCCGTGCCGTGAAGGAACGTACTGGCTCGACAAGGTTGTGGATCGCATCATGGCGAACGAGGCACAGGCCAGCGACATTGATCTGATTACCAACATCGCCAAGAACATGCAGGGTGTGACCCTGTGTGCGCTGGGTGATTTCGCGGCGAACCCGATCATCCATACGGCAAAGAACTTCCCTGAGGACTTCAAGAAGCACATCGTAGGGCAATCGGCGGCTCCGGCTCAACGCGGCGCGGCTGGGGACTGAAAGCTAACTTGAACCGCAGCGATGCCGAGAATCCAGATGTTAGCCATTTGGATGCGAACGAAATTGATGAAAACGGGGTTATCGAAGCACAAGCCGATAACCCTTCTCCCGTAAATGATGTTGAACTTCCGGTTACTGAGGCGGTGGCGCATACGGATGCAGCACCAGAAATGGTTGCTGCGCTGGCGGAGCCAGAATCGGTAATCGACGTTCAAGCACCAGTTCCTATTGAGAAGCCAGATTTCTGGCAGCGCGTCCGCAGTGTTTTTGCTGCCAGTCCTAGCGATAGGGTGGCACGCTTAACGCAGTTAACTCGCGCCATAGAAGATGCACCGGAAGCCGCCGTGAATTATGTCCTACGTGGTGAGCTTTACATGGATATGCGCGAGTACGCGCTGGCACACGTCGATTTCCAACGGGCGTATGAGGTGGCAGAGGCGCACTTCGAAATTGCCGACTGGGGTTTTATGGAACAGGTGATGCGCGACCGTGCGCTTGCTGGATTGGATAAGGCGCGGCGGCGGCTGAAATGATGAAGCGATGGGGCTGTTTCGGCCTCTTTTTGCTGATCGGTTTCGGGATATGCAGTGTGGTATCAGTGGTCGGTGGCATTCTGTTGTTTCGTGGGCTGCTGGACAGAGGGCGGGAAGTCGGCGACAGGGCGAACGTGTTTATGATCGCGCTGCGCGACGAAAAGCTGGATGATGCCTACACGATGTTTACCCCTGACCTGCAAGAACTACAAAGTCGGGGGAACTTCAAAGAAGATTTTACGGGCAACAGTTTTAGCGATTGGAAGTTTAACAACTTCTCGGTGCAGGATGATGTCGGGTATGTCGCCGGTACAGCGGTGGATGAAGAGGGCAGCCACTTCGTCGCTTTCCAACTGGAGTACCGGAACGGGGCATGGGCCATCAGCGGTTATAATATGGGGACGTTCGGCTGGGTCGGCACGGTTATTGCGCCGGTGGATTAGAGGAGGTCAGTAAAGATGGTTTTAAAACCGCTCGAACGACAACTCTATAATGATGACGATTTCGAAGCCTTTTTGAAGCTGCCCGAAAACCGTGAACACCTATTTGAACTCATTGAAGGTGAGATTGTTGAAAAGATGGTTACGGTTGAACACGGAATTATCGCGGCGCTCTTTGCCACCTTTATCAACCTGTATCTCTTTAACAATCCTATCGGATGTGTCGCGGTTGAGTCCCGGCATAGACCCGCGAAGGATAAACGGAATGATCGTTTACCGGATGTATCATTTAGTCTGAACGAACATCCGATTACAACACGCGGCGCTGCGCCTTACATCCCTGAACTGTGTATCGAGATTCAGTCACCGGATGACAGCGCGAAACAGTTAGCAGATAAGGCGACGTTTTACTTGGCAAACGGCGCAAAAATGGTCTGGTTGGTGTATCCGAGCAAGCAGTTGGTGGAAACCTTGACACTCGATGACCGCGAATTACTAGGGGTTGAGGATACGATTGATGGTGGGGACTTACTACCGGGATTTAAACTACCGGTTAAACAAGTTTTCCCAACCGTACAATAATGGCAGTACCAACGTTAAAATTGGAAATTCGGTTCTCGTCTTTTGGGCAGAGATTAGCTACACTAGAAATGCTCTAGTTTTTATGCGAGTGAGATAACTGATGGTAGCGAACATGACTCAAACAGTCACGATTTTTATTGACGACAAAGAATATCAGGTTCCGGCGGGGCAGAATCTGGTGGATGTCGCCAAGTGGATCGGTAACGACATTCCGGTATTCTGTTACCATCCGAAGATGGCTCCGGTCGGCATGTGCCGTATGTGCCTTGTCGAGATGGGTTCAGCCTTTGACCCCAAAGAGAAGAAGATTGTGCGGGATGATGCCGGTACGCCGCAGATCAAGTGGCAGCCGAAGATGCAAACCGCCTGTACCAACAAGGTCAGCGAAGGCTTGGCGATCCGCACCAATACCGATGCGGTCGTCGCCGCGCGGAAGAACGTGGTCGAGTTCATCCTCACCAGCCACCCTCTCGACTGCCCGATTTGCGACAAGGGCGGTGAATGCCCGCTGCAAAACCTGACGATGGCGCATGGCCCCGGTGGCTCGCGCATGGTCTTCAGCGACAAGCAGCACCTCGACAAGCATGTGCCGCTGGGCGACCTGATCTTCCTTGATGAAGAACGCTGCATCCAATGTGCGCGCTGTGTCCGTTACCAAGCGGAAGTTGTCGGCGATGACGTGTTGGCCTTCCACGAACGTGGCCGCCGTTTGCAGATCATCACCAACAGCAACCCCGGTTTCGATACCTACTTCTCCGGTAACACAACCGATATTTGCCCCGTCGGTGCGCTCACGACTGCGGACTTCCGCTTCGGTGCGCGTCCGTGGGAATTGTCGGAAGTGCCGAGCATCTGCCCGTTCGACGCGGCTGGCAGCAATATCAGCCTCAGCACGCGCCTCGACCGCGACTTCGGCGGCAAGGCCATGATTAAGCGTGTGATGCCCCGTCAGAACGAATATGTCAATGAAATCTGGATCAGCGATAAGACCCGCTTCGGTCACCACTTCACCCGCGATACCGAAACCCGCTTGCTGGAACCGCTGGCAGGCAAGGGCGACAGCTTGTCGCAGGTGAGCTGGAACGAAGCGCTGCAATTGGTCGCTGACCGGATTAAGACCGCTGGCGATGATGTCGCCGCGATTGCTGGCAGCAGCCTGAGCAATGAAGACCTGTATGCCCTGCGCCAATTGGTGCAGGGTTCGGGTGGCAAGCGTTTGGGTGCATGGCCTCCAACCCACGCGGGTGCGGATTTGGTCGCGCAGGTGGGTGTTGGTGTCGGCACGAACCTGAGCAAACTCGGCAAGGGTGACGCGGTACTGGTTGTCGCCAGTGACCTTGAAGAAGAAGTGCCGATTTGGCGGCTGCGGATTAAACAAGCCCACGACCGTGGCGCGTATGTGGTGGTCATGAACGCTCGCCCGACCCGCATGGACGACTTCGCCACTGAAAGCATTCGTTACGATTACGCTGAGGCGGCAAACGCCTTTAGCATCCTCCGCGAGAAGTACGGCGACTACGCCAAGAAGCTGACCGAAGCGGCGAACCTGATCGTCGTCGCGGGTGCGGAAGGCTTGACGCTCGAAGCCAGCGGTGCGCTGATGCAAAGTGCGGTCAACTTCTTGATCGAAAGCGGTCATGTCGGCAAGGCCAATAACGGCCTGCTCTCGCCGCTGCCCGGTGCGAACGGCATGGGTCAGCACTACTTCGGCTTTACCCCCGAAGTGACACAGGACATCATCAACAACCCGCCGAAGGTGTTGATCGTCGCACAGGCTGACCTGCTGCTCGACGACCCGACTGCCAAAGTGTGGTTGAGCAAGGTCAAGAACGTCATTTACCTGAGCCTGTTCAAAGACGAAGCACCACAGTGGGCAACCGCCGCGCTGCCCATCCAGAGCTTCGCCGAACGTGATGGCTCCTTCGTGAATGGTGAACGCCGTGTTCAGCGGTTCTACACCGGACAAGGCCCGCTCGGTGAAGCCCTTCCCGCGTGGCAAATTTTGGGGCGCGTCGGTGAGAAGCTCGGACAGGGCAAGGTCAAGCTCTCGGCGGCGAGCGTGATGCAAGAAATCGCCAAGTCTATTCCAGCCTTCGCGGGCTGCACCTACGCCGATATTTCGAAGGTTGAACGTCAGTTCCCGGATGTCGGCGGGCATGACCTGTACTACGGTGGCACGGCTTACCAGAACAAGGGCGGCCTCGGTGTCCAAATCCCGACGACTGCTGATAAGGGCGAGTCGGTGACTCCGGCGGCGCGTGGTGGTGCGGGTGCGGGTCTGCCAGCGGGGCAGGTGATGGTTGTTCCGGTGACGCGCCTGTACAACCGTGAGCGTGTGTTCCGTCCGGCGGAACTGGTTCACCCGCGCGTTCCCGACTCATTCGTTGAAATTAACAGCGCCGATGCCAAGACAATGGGCATCAATAACGGCGACACGGTTCACATTACCGTTGGCGAAGCGCAGCCCGTGGTGGCACGCGCCCATGTCAACGGGGGTGCGCCGAAGGGGACAGTCGTCCTGCCGCGTCACTTGAGTGATGTGCCTGTACCGCTGACCATTTCGGCGGGGTCAGTCACCAAAGCGTAAGTAATTTTAGGGGTGCAGCACGCGCCCCTGCATGTTGATCTAAGTTGTGTGTGTTTAAGAGAGAGTTGAAGGGGCTTTTGATGGCTGAATCAACAATGGATAATCGTCCAAGCTCAGGATCAGGCGGCGGTTCCCGCATCCATCCTGCGATGATTGTTGGTGGTTTGATTGCGTTAGCGGTCGTTGGTTTGGTGGTCTACGATGTCGTGAATTTGCTTTCGGGCAACGGCGGCGTGATCTTCACCATCGGCGACTCGATACTGAATTTCGTGTTCAACCCCTCACGGCGCGTTGATCCGGCAAAAGTGGTTATTTGCAGCACCAATTCGGCCTGCTCGACCCTTCACGCCTTCCTCTACTCGGCGGTTTTGCTGCTGGTGGTCATCACCGGCTTCGCTTATACCACGCTGCTCGAGCGGAAGTTTATCGCGTGGTTCCAGCAGCGCGTTGGCCCGAACCGTGTCGGCCCGATGGGTTTGATGCAGCCAGCGGCGGACGCGGTCAAGCTGATTACTAAAGAAGATATTACCCCCGCAGGTGTTTCCTACTGGGTGTGGTTTATCGCGCCGATGATTAAAGCGGTTCCTGTGCTGGTCGTGCTGGCGGTCATTCCGCTGGGGCCGGACATTATGGTGCCGTGGTTTGATGGCCTGTGGTACCAAGTGCCGCTCGGCCTGTCGGATCCCAGCGTTGGTGTGTTGTACATCCTCGGCATCACCAGCATTGGCACTTATGGTATCGTGCTGGCCGGTTGGGCGAGCAACAACAAGTACTCGATGCTGGGCGGTTTGCGGGCTTCCGCACAGATGATTAGCTACGAACTTACCCTCGGCCTCGGTATGGCGGTTCCGGTGATGATCGTCGGCAGCATGGCGCTCGGTGACATCACCAAAGCACAGCCAATGATCTGGAACTGGTTCATTTTCCAGAATCCGTTAGCGGCAGCGGTGCTTTTCATCGCTCTCTTGGCGGAAGTCAGCCGTGCGCCGTTCGACCTCGTTGAAGCTGAACAGGAATTGACCGCAGGCTTTATGACCGAATACAGCGGTATGAAGTTCGCGCTGTTTATGATGGCCGAATACCTCGGTATGATTGCCATTAGCCTGATCTTCTCGGCGCTGTACCTCGGTGGTTATCAAGACGGCTTCGGCCTGACGAACAGTGTGCCAATCCTCGGCCCGCTGGTCATGATCGGTAAGACTATTCTCCTGCTGATTTTCATGGTCTGGATTCGTGCGACCCTGCCGCGTATCCGTTACGACAGGCTGATGCAGTTCGGTTGGAAGATACTGCTTCCACTGGCGTTGGTTTCAGTGCTGTGGACGGCCATTTCGCTGGTCGTGGGCGATGCTTTCCAAAGCACCTTTGCTTACGGTATCGCGGCGGCTATCCTGTTCGTCGTCGTGGTGGGTGGTGCGTGGTTGTACCTGCGTAACCTCTCCAAGACGGAAGAGGTCTCACCAGTCGAAGACATGGCGGACGATCCAATCGTGTCTGGCGCTCAGACCGGTATTGGCTGGAGCATCCTGACGTTCGTCGGTGCGCTGCTCGCCATTCCGTTCTCGCTGCTGTCCTTCCTCATCGACCAACTGCAAAAGATCGCGGCGACCAGCCCGAATTATGTCGAGCCGAAGCCCGCGCAGAAGCCGGAAAACCCCAGCGTCACCTTTGCCAAGCAGTACGGGACGTTCGGTGGCGAGGCGCTGCCCGCCCAAAAGACGATTGCCGCGCCAGCCGCACCGAAGGCTGTTCCTGCCGCTACCGAAGCGGTCATCGAAAAACCGGCAGCGGTTAAGGCCGAGGCGGTTAGCCAAGCCAATCCTGCGGACACTGCCGCAGCACCCAAGCCAGCCGCTGGCGGTAAGGCCAAGTTCGACAAGGAAGCCATGCTCGCCAAAATCCGTGAGAAGAAGGCCAATAAGTAGAGTTTATTCTCTTGGTTGAAGGTGTGATGTCATTTGGTTGATGTCACACCAATATCCAAAGCATTGAGCAAGAATTGTGAGAAATATGAATGCATGTCCAACCTCCGAATATCATTGGCAATTGTTTTATTATTAATTGCTTGCATTCTAATTGGACGGAACTTAGCGTTCGATCAGAAAGCAAATTCTAGGTTGTTAGATTATAGTGCAAGCATTTATTCAGAAGAAGAATGGTTGAATATTGCGCGTAAGGCTGTAGAAGGTTTTGGTATGATAGGTGAACGAGAGCGTGAGGAATGGGCGCTCATGACTAGAGGTTCATACTTAACATTGTTAGGTGGTGGTGGGATGCCTCAAGATCGAGAAGTCCCTCTATTTGTATATAAAGCAATTGGTAATGTCCCTGTATTTTTTATGTATGGTGGGGTAGATGGATCTGCAAGGAATATTGGCGGAATATCTTTAGTGTATGATGGAACAACAGGGTTGCTTTCAAGTTTTGTAGCCTATCCTAATGATAATGTCGCAAGAGGCGAGACTGGTCCAAACTTGAGTTTTATCCCAAGAGACACTGGTTTTAATCCTGATTTGTTCTACCCGATACCGACATTAGGTCGCTAAATTGGGCGTTGCACTTTTGTAGTAAATGGTGAGGAGTGTTTTAGAAGATGAACGTCATACGCGGTTTTGCAACAACATTTAAGCACCTGCTGGAAACACCCGTTACGATTCAATATCCAGAACAGGTGCAGGAATTTTCCGAACGTTATAAAGGGCGGCATGAACTCAAGCGCTACGACAACGGCTTGGAGAAGTGCATCGGCTGTGCGCTGTGCGCGGCTTCTTGCCCTGCGGATGCCATCTGGGTTGAAGCGGCAGAGAACACCGACGAGGCGCGTTTCAGCCCCGGCGAACGCTATGCCAAGACCTACGAAATTAACATGCTGCGCTGCATTTTCTGCGGCTACTGCGAAGATGCCTGCCCGACCGAAGCGATTGTGTTGGGGCATGAACACCGTTTGAGCTTTACCGACCGCCGCGATGCGATCTTCACCAAAGATATGCTGATCGACCCGCCGCCGGAAGGGATGCCCGATACACCCCAGAAGGTTGAACCGGGTGTCTTTAACCGTTCGATACCGGACATGAAGAACCCGCTGTAGCTGATGAACCGGCAACGCTGCCTGACGCAGTTTTCACCATGTCATCCCGAATACGCGGGGGCGTGGTTACGAGTGTCTCTAAATGATTGAGGAATAACGGGGGCGGTGTTAAAATCCGCCCCTAATTGTGTGTTTTGAGATTTGAAGTCTGACGTAGTTTGCGCTAAACTGCACAAACGTTGGCAGTCAGCATCCAATAGTGAGAATGACATATGGAAGCACTGTTTATAATTGTGATGCTAGTGGCGGTATTTGCTGCGGTAGCCATGCTCCTCAGCGATAACGCCGTACACAGCGCCTTGTTCCTCATTGTGAACTTTGCCTGTGTCGCTTTGATGTACCTGATGTTGGACGCACCGTTCCTCGCGATGATCCAAATTGCGGTCTATGCGGGCGCGATCATGGTGTTGTTCCTGTTCGTCATCATGCTCCTCGGTGCCGAGAAAACCACCTCGCCGGTGCGCCGTTTCCGCTGGTTGGAAATTGTCGCGACCGCGTTGGGCGTGTCTTTCGCCGTCGTGGCCTTCTACAGCATCGGTGCAGGGCGGATCGACCTGAATGGGACGATCACACGCCAACCCCAACTGCGCGTCGTCCACGCTGCGCCGTATGCCGGTGCGGTGGATGTCTATGCCAATGGTGAACTGTTTGCCAGCAACTTGGAGTTCGGCAAGGCGACAGGCTTTGAAGCAGTTGCCCCCGGCGACTACACCATCACCTTGAACCCCACAGGCACAACCGATGTCGTCCAAACAGTGAACTTCTCACTGAACGGTCAAACCACACGTCAGGCAAACACCTATACCGCAGTCGCTTACGGCGGCACGGATAGCACGCCGCCGACGGTCAGCCTTGTCGAAAGCAACCTTGAATCCGTGAACTCGCGTACCGCACGTGTGGCGGTGTTCAACGGCTACAGCAAGCCCGTCAACTTGATCGACTTTGGCGCGGACTCGGATAACGCCGAAACCAATCTCGCCCTGCGTGATGACCGTGTTCTCCTGTCGGATATTCAACCCGGCGCGTTGGTCGAACTGCCGCTTTTGAGCGAAGATGCAAGCCAGCGTTCGTGGGTGTTTACCGAAGTGAATGCCAACGAGCCGGATTTCGGCAAACTGCCACAGGTTGCTAACCTCAATAATCTTGATGTCTACACAGTCACGCGGGACACCTCACAAGTGCTGGTACTCGGAACCGAAGAACTGCTCGACGGCAGCACTCGTAACGTGGCGATCCCGCTGGTTGATAAAGCGGTCGAGCCATTCGGCAGCCCGCAGTCGATTGGTAACCTGCTGTTCAGCAAGTACATGCTGCCGTTCCAATTGATTGCCATTCTGCTGCTGGCCGCGCCCCTCGCGCTG
>Ga0102832_1000767_pt1 | contig 36126 bp, 34 predicted proteins | sample EBPBio282013_DNA_FD_88942 | JGI IMG/M metagenome (GOLD analysis project Ga0102832, IMG submission 88942) | Wastewater treatment Type I Accumulibacter community from EBPR Bioreactor in Madison, WI, USA - Reactor 2_5/28/2013_ DNA (Illumina Assembly) | ecosystem: Engineered > Bioreactor > EBPR >... | reverse complement strand
TCATGCCGACCTGTTGGCTCATCGCCGAGAAGTAGCCGACGTTGTAGTCGCCATCGCTGAGGACGATGATGACGCCCTGCTCCCCGGCCGGCAGCGCCGCCTTGGCCTTGTCGATCGCCTCGGCCCCGTAGCTGCCACCCGATATGGAGGGCCCGAGGTTGGGGCCCACCAGCAGGGTCTGCCCTCCACCGGCGAACTCCACGCAACCCCTCTTGGTAGGGTAGTTCCCGACGGCGACAACAAGCGGAGAACTGACGGCCAGGCGGCCCGCGCCATCGTTGTAGGTATCGTCGAGAGTTGTCCCGACCTGGTACGTGATGCCTGCGGACAGGTAGGGGGCGACGGCCGGCTGCGTGCCGCACGAGGTTGGCGTCATGCGCCACTGCGACGCCATGCCGGGGAAGATCATGAGACCGACCTTCACCTGCGCGGTCGGCAAGCCCTTCAGCATCGCCTGGATGGCGGACAAGGCGCACTGGATCTTGGTCGGGCTCGCGATGTCCTCGATCGTGCACGTGTCCGGCACGGCCATCGATCCGGTCACGTCGAGCACGAACATGATGTTGAGCGGCCGCTTCTCGCCGCCGGCCTTCGCCGCCGCCACCGTGGCGGCCAGGGACAAGGAGGTCCTCCCGAGGGCCTTCAGGAAGTAGGTCGGCACGCTCGCCGTCTGGGTCACCTTCACCACGTTCGGATTTGCCGCGTTGCAGGCGGGCAGCCCCGTGGTGGTCGAATCGCAGACCAGGCTGGTGGTCATGCCGGCGACGGTCAGGCCGGCCGGCGGGTTGGCCTGCTGCCAGGCCGAGATGGCGGTCGCGACCGTCGCCGCCGTGCCGTTCGGCTTGGCCAGCGCGGCCGCCCCGGCGAGCGCTGCCGCCTGGGTCGCGTCCTGGAGCTGCCGCTTCGCGACATAGGCGCGACCCACGTCGACGGACAGCCCGACCACGCCCAGCAGGACCGGCGTCAGGAAGGCGACCAGCAGGGCGATCGTCCCGCGGCGGTCGCGCGCGAGGGCGTGCATCGACCGGCGACACGACGCCTTCAGGGGCTCCAGCATGGCGTCGTTCTCCTCATTGAACCATCTGCGTCGACTTGCCGGTCAGGGTGCAGCGCGCGAAGTAATTGACCCCGAGGACCGCGAGGTCGCAGGGGTAGGTGATCTCGACCTGCGCGCTCGCGCCCTGCACGAGCAGGGCCTTGCAGTCGGTGTCGCTGGCGCAGGCCGCGCCGCCGACCTTCAGCGTGGTGGTGAGCGACGACGCCCGCAGGGAGGGCGCGGCATTGGTGATCGCCGTGGTCGTCCGCGTGTAGGGCGTGGCATTGCCGCGCGAGAAGGCGAACACCGTGGCGGCCTGCGACGCGGCATTGGTCAGCCCGATGTGCTGCTGCATCGCGATCCCGAACTTCAGCCCGCCCACGATGATGAGCAGCAGCACCGGCGCGGCGATCGCGAACTCGATGGCCGGCGTGCCCCGATCGTCCCGGCACAGGCGGCGGACGACACGCCAGCAGGCGCCGGCGACAGCCAGGGGACGGGTGAACGCGGACGGCATCATCACGGGCTTCTTCCCGAGAAACAATTCTCAGGTTTTATGTGATATTAGAAATACAACCCGTTGGTAGGCCGCGCAGCCGAACCCGTCAAATCTCTCTGCGCTTCTGATGCGCTTTCACACCGGCCAACAGAAAAGGCCCGCACCTTGCGGTGCGGGCCCTTTCTTGTCGCCTCGACCTCAGCCTAGTTCGGCAGCAGGCGCGGCTTGGTCAGCGTCGTGGTGATCGCCTTGAACAGGTCCGGCAGCTGGCTGGGCGGGTTGGCCGAGCCGTTGATCTTGCACGCCGTATTGGTCGTGAAGAACTTGGTCGAGTCGGACGCGATCGCCTGCATCGCCGTGCAGGGATTGTAGGTGTCGCCCGAGCTGCAGCCGCTGCTCGGCGCCCCGTAGGCGACCGAGTAGACCACCGTGCCGGCGGCGGTCGCCGCCTTCGCCGCGTCGACCGCCTGGCCGCACTGCTTCGAGACCTTGGCCGTCTGGTTGCTGAGCTCGCTGGCCGACGCGCCGTAGTCGCCGTCGCTCAGCAGGATGATGACATTCTGGACGCCGGTCTCGACCGGCAGGGCGGCCTGTGCCTTGGTCAGGACCTCCGCCGCGTACGAGCCCTGCCCGCCCTTGTTGGTGAGGCACGGCGTCAGGCCGCCGGACGTCGGGTAGATTCCGACCGCCTGGACCAGCGGCGACGCGCTGGCGAGCGCACCGGCGCCGTTGTTGTAGGTGTTATTGAGGGTGGTGCCGATCTGGTACTTGATGCCGGTCGACAGGTACGGCACCGAGTTCGGCTGGGTCGCGCAGGGGTGCGAGGTCGGGCTGAACTGCGTGCCCATGCCCGGGAAGATCATCACGCCGGCCTTGTCCATCGAGGTCGGCATGACCTTCAGCACGCTCTGCACCGAGTACAGGGCGCACTGCCAGCGGGTCGGGCTGCTGATGCCCGGCACGGTGCAGCCGGTGTCGGTGCTGCCCATCGAGCCCGTGGCGTCGATCACGAACATCACGTTGAGCGGCTTGGCGACGCCGCCGGCCTTGGCCGCGGCGACCGTCGAGCTGAGCGCGAAGGAGGTCTTTCCGACCGCCTTCAGGAAGTAGGTCGAGGTGCTGGCGGTCTGCCGCACCGTCACGACGTTGGGGTTGGTACCGTTGCACGACGGCAGGCCCGTGGTCGTGGAGTCGCACGAGAAACTGGTCGTCGTGCTGGTGATGGTGAGACCGGATGGCGCGTTGGCGGTGTTCCAGTTGGTGATCGCCGTCGTCGCCGTCGTCGTGGTCCCGCCGGTCTGGGCCAGGGCATAGGCGCCGGCGAAGGCCGCCGCCTGCGTGGCGTCCTCGAGCTGCTTCTTGGCCGCGAGCGCGCGCCCGACATCGATCGACAGGCCCGTGACACCCAGCAACCCGGGGATCAGGGCGGCGATGATCACCAGGGTCGATCCCTTGCGATCCCGCAGCAGGTCGCGAAGCGGCTTCCGCCGCCACGCCTTTACTCGCTTAAGCATGATGGCCTCTCTCCTCACTGAACCATCTGCGCCGACTGCGCAGACAGGGTGCAACTGGTCTTGAAGTTCCGGCCCATGACCGACAGGTCGCAGGGATAGGTGGTGGTGACGCGCGCCGTCGCGCCGGCGGTCAGGAGCGCCGCGCAGGCGGTGTTGGTGGCGCAGCTGGTGCCGTTGACCGTAACGGTGGTCGTGATCGACCCGGCCGTCAGGTTGGGCGCCGCGTTGGAGATGGCGGTGGTGGCCGTCGTGTAGGGCGTGGTGCTGCCGCGGGCCAGGGCGAGCGCCGTCGCCCCGGTCGAGGCGGCGCTGGTCAGCATGATGTACTGGCTCATCGCCAGGGCGAACTTCATCATCCCGATGCCGATCAGCAGCAGGACCGGCGCACCGATGGCGAACTCGACGAGTGTGGCGCCGTTGCGATCCTCGGCCAGACGTCGGCGCAGGCGGCAAACGGCATCAACGCTGCAGAAATGGCGCAGCATGTGTGGACCCGATCAATCAATGGCGTCCCCGGAGGGACTGAATAAGCTTTACGAAAATCTACAAATCTATCTTAAGCGTCAGTGCAGGAAGGCAAATATTTCAATTATGTCAATTGTAGCACCTGCAACACCGCCGGCGCGACGAGCACCGTGATCAGGGTCGGCAGGATGAAGACCATCAGCGGCACGGTCATCAGCGCCGGCATGCGCGCGCCCTTCTCCTCGGCCTTCGACGCCCGGGTCTGGCGGAATTCCTGGGACAGGATGCGCAGCGAGCCGGCCAGCGGCGTGCCGTACTTCTCGGTCTGGCGGAGCGCGTTCACGAGCGCGGCGATGGCCTGCGAGTTCGAGCGCTCGGACAGGTTCTCCAGCGCCTGCTGGCGGTCCGGCAGGTAGGTCAGCTCGATCGCCGTCATGTCGAACTCCGTGGCCAGTTCGGGCATCGAGCCCTGCATCTCCTTGGAGACGCGGCGGAAGGCGGCGTCGATGCTGAGACCGGCCTCGACGCAGATGGTCAGCAGGTCGAGGCCCTCGGGCAGCACGTAGTTCAGGATCTCGCGGCGCTTGGCGGCCTTGTTCTTGAGGTAGGCGTCGGGCAGCACGAAGCCGGCCAGCACGCCGCCGACGCACAGCGGCAGGACGAGGTCCTCGGGCACGTCGAGCACCAGCGACGTGAGCACGACCATGATGAAGCCGAGGCCGAGCGGCAGCGCCAGCTTGACGAACACGTAGACCACGCTGGCGTCGCGCGCGTAGTAGCCGGCCTGGCGCAGCTTGCGCGAGGTCTGGTCGGCGGCGTTGCCGCGCAGCAGGTTCAGGCGGTCGGCGACCGAGCGCATGAAGCCGAGCGGCGAGTTGGCCGCCGCCTCCGCCGCCGGCGCGCCGGCCTTGCGTTCCTGCTCCTGGCGCCGCTTCACGCGGCGCGAGGCGAGCGAGTCGATGCGGACCTGGATCGGGCGCTGCCACGACAGGGCGGCCCAGCCGGCGAACAGCACGATGAAGGTGGCGACCGCCACCATCGACACGAAGATCTTCTCGGAGAGCTCGCCATCCATGTCGTCACACCTTGATCGTGGCGATCCGGTTCATGATGAAGACGCCCATGCCCATGCTGCACGCCGCGGCGAGCGCGATCATCTGGCCGGTCTCGGTCGAGAACAGCGCGCCGATGTAGTTGGGCGAGATCAGGAACAGGCCGCCGCCGACCAGGAACGGCAGGCCGACCATGATCATCATCGTGGTGCGGGCCTCCGAGGTGAAGGCGCGGATCTTGAGGCGCAGCTGCTGGCGGGCACGCAGCAGCGCGCTGAGGTTGGCCAGCGTCTCGGCGAGGTTGCCGCCGGTGTCGCGCTGGATCGACAGGGCGACGATCAGGAAGTTGAACTCGTTGGTCTGCACGGTGCGGGCGGCGCGCCACAGCGCGGCCTCGATCGGCATGCCGAGCTGGACCTCCTGCTGGACCCGGCGGAACAGGCTGCCGATCGGCTCCTTGATGTCGCGCGCGACGTTGCCGATCGCCTCCTGCACCGGCAGGCCGGCGCGCAGCGCGCGGACGATCAGGTCGACGGCTTCGGGGAACAGCAGGTTGAACTTCTGGCCGCGCCGCTTGGCCCGCCAGCCGACCCACACGTTGGGCAGGCCGAAGCCGACCATCGCCGCGCCGGCCAGCGTCGGACCCGGCGACATGTCGAACACCAGGAACAGCACGAAGGCGATGCCGATGGCGAGCGACAGCGACGCGAAGGCGTAGTCGCCCAAGGTCATGTTCGTGCCGGTCGCCGCCAGCTTGGCGCGCACCGACGAGGCATTGGGGAAGAAGCGCCACAGCAGCGCGTCGAGGGTCGGCAGGCGGCCCTGCTTCTCGACCCGGCGCAGCGTCGCCATCTGCAGCGTGCGCGGCCCGCTGCGCGCCCTGCCCTCGACGTCCTCCATGCGATCGCGCAGCCGGCGCTCGGCGAAGAAGCCGCCGAACACGCCGTACAAGGCCATGAAGGTCAGCAGGAAGCCGCCCGCGATCAGGAGCGACATCGTGTTGACGTCGAGCGCCCGGATCATCCCATGGCCTCCATCAGGACCTTGTCGAGGCCGTAGTAGGCGGCGCGCGGCATGAAGTGCGGCCGCAGGCCGGAGCTCTTGAAGACGCCGGCCAGCTTGCCGTCGACGGTCTCGCCCTGGAACTCGTAGGTGAAGAGGTCCTGGGTGATGATGACCTCGCCTTCCATGCCCATCACCTCGGTGATGTGGGTGACGCGGCGGACGCCGTCGCGCATGCGGCTGATCTGCACGATCAGGTTGAGCGAGCCGGCGATCTGCGAGCGGATCGCCTTGGGCGGCAGGCTGGCGACGCCCATCGTCACCATGTTCTCGAGGCGGGTCAGCGCCTCGCGCGGACGGTTGGCGTGCAGCGTGCCCATCGAGCCGTCGTGGCCGGTGTTCATCGCCTGCAGGAGGTCGATCGCCTCGGGACCGCGGACCTCGCCGAGGATGATGCGGTCGGGCCGCATGCGCAGGGCGTTCTTCACGAGGTCGCGCATGTTGACCTCGCCGTTGCCCTCGAGGTTGGCCGGCCTCGTCTCGAGGCGCACGACGTGCGGCTGCTGCATGCGCAGCTCGGCGGCGTCCTCGATCGTCACGACGCGCTCACCGTTGTCGATCATGCCCGACAGGGCGTTCAGCATGGTGGTCTTGCCCGAGCCGGTACCGCCGGAGACGACGATGTTGAGGCGGCAGCGCGCGGCGATGCGCATCACCGTCGCCATGGCCGGCGAGATGTTGCCCTGGTGCGCCATCTGGTCGAAGCCGATCTGGCGCTTGCCGAACTTTCGGATCGAGACCGAGGCGCCGTCGATCGCCAGCGGCGGGATGATGATGTTGACGCGGCTGCCGTCGGCCAGGCGGGCGTCGCAGATCGGGCTGGATTCGTCGACGCGGCGGCCGATGCGGCTGACGATGCGGTTGCAGATGTTGAGGAGGTGCGCGTTGTCCTCGAACGTGACCGACGACAGGTCGAGCTTGCCGTGGCGCTCGATGTACACCTGCTTGGGCCCGTTGATCATGATGTCGGTGATGCCCTCGTCCTCGAGCAGCGGCTCGAGCGGGCCGAGCCCCATCATGTCGTTGACGATCTGGTAGACGAGGTCGTCCTGCTCCGGCCGGTTGAGCTGGAGCCGCTGTTCGCCCAGAAGCTCGGCGACCACGCCCTCGAGCTGGCGCACCAGTTCCTTGCGCGGCAGGCTGACCGCGGCCGCGAGATCGATGCGCTGCATCACCAGCGGCTGGATCGTGCGACGCGCCTGGTCGACCTTGCTGCGCGACAGCCGGCCGCCGGACTTGTCGACGACGGGCTCGGCGCGGGCCGGCCCGGTTTCCATCAGGCGACGGGCCTGGGCATCGCGATCGGCGGTGACCACTGCCCCCTGCTCCGGCGGCTTGGTCGCGGCCGGGGCCGGCCCGGCGGTGGCGGGCGGCGCCGCGGCGGCCGCGGCCGACGGGGGCGCAGTCGGGGCTGCAATCGGGGTCTCGGGTTGCGGGCTCGCCGCGGCGCGCTCGTCCTCGGACGGGGGCGCCGCTTCCCGCGGCTCGGGCTCGCCGTCCTCGGACGGGCGCGCGAAGGTCTGGGCCGGCAGCAACGGGCGCACGAGGCCGGCGACGTAGCCGCGCAGCTCGAGCGGCGCCAGCGCCACGCCGGCGGATCGGAAATGGGCCTGGGCGAGCAGCCCGGCCTGGCGGGTCACCTCGCCGGAGGCTGCGCCGCCCTTCAGGAGGGCGCGCAGGCGCGGCGCGACGGACTCTTCCAGCGCCGCCGCCGCCGCGGCGATGCGCGCGTCGCGGTCGCCGCTGGCCTCGACCGGGCGGGCCTTGGCCTCGGACGGCCCGCGGCGCATCAGGCGATCCATCGCGCCCGGGGCTTCCGGCTGGGTCTCCGACTTGCTTCCCTTCAGTCCGAACATCTCGATCACTTCTTGCGAAGGCCCTGGCGGAACCGGGCGATGACGCTCGTGGCGCCCTTCCGGGCGGCCTCGCTGTCGGGCGACTTGTCGAGTGTCGCCACCAGCGGACGCAGCGCCTTGACGACGGCGCTGCCCTGCACGACCTCGGGCAGCGGCTTGCCGAAGTTGACGGCCTGCAGCGCCGCGGCGGGATCGGACGGGATCTGGCAGTCGATCTTGCGCTTCAGCGAGCGCTCGACGTCGGCGATCTTGACCGCCGACCGGCGCGAGTCGATGGCGCCGCTGGTCGCCAGCAGGAGACGCGCGCCCGGCGCCACGTCGTGCACCATCTGCTGCAGCCGCAGCGCGTCGCGCACCCCGGGCAACGTCAGGTCGACGATCAGCAGCACGTCGGTCGCCGCCTCGAGCACCTGGCGCTGGATCACCGGGTCGCCGCGCGGCACGTCGGCCACGATCCAGCGGAAGCGCCGGTGCACGGCGCGCAGGAAATCGCTGGCCGCGTGCGGCCGCGCCTGGAACCCGGCGTTGGGCGCCTCCTCGGCGCCCATGGCGTAGAGGTGATCGCCCTTCTTCTGGGCGACCTGCTGGATGAACAGCGTGTCGATGCGGTCGGGCTGGTCGAGCGCCTCGCGCAGCGCGTCGATCGCCTCGAGGTCGAGCGCCAGCATCAAGGTGCCGTAGTGCAGGTCGAAGTCGATCAGCAGCACGTCCTCGCGGATCGCGCTGCCCAGCATCGAGCCGATCGCCACCGCCGTCGTCGTGGTGCCGACGCCGCCGCGGGCGCCCAGCACCGCCAGCGTCCGCGGCTTGGTCTCCTTGCCCGGCGCCTGCGGCTGCGGCGCCACCGCGCCGCCCCGCTCGCGGACCTCGAGCGCCCGCTCGACGGTGCGTCCCATGACGCCCTCGGCGAACGGCATGGCGAGGTAGTCGGCGAAGCCCACCGTGATCAGGTCGCGGTACAGCGCGACGTCGTTGATGCGGCCGATGCCGATCACCATGCAGCCGGCCGGCGTGGCGGTGCGCAGCGCGGCGGCGTCGGCCACAGGGTCGGCCGAGTCGGCCAGGTCGACGATCAGGATGTCGAGGTTGCGCGGCCATTCGCTGATCGCCAGCGCGTTGTCGATCGAGCCCTCGCTCACGTTGGCCTTGCCCATCGTGAGGTTGAACAGGTCGGCCGACACGCGTCCCAGCGTCGTCGAGTCGGAGACGAACGCCATGGCGCTGACGGACCGGCGCGGCTCGCCGGCGACGGCGACCTTGGCTTGTGCGGAACTCGCCATGGCCGACCTCAGTTCGAAGCGCCGGCGCCGACGCCGCCGGTTCCGCCGGTGCCGACACCCGTACCGCCGCCGGTGCTCACCGGCGTGTTGCCGATCAGGCCCGTGGTGTTGAGCGCCGGGACCTGGCCCGCGCGGTAGCGGGCGATCGCCGCGGCGGTGACGGTGGCGTCGGCCGGGCCGCCCGGCCGTCCGACCGCCGCATCGCGCGGCCGCCACAGCATCTGGCCCATGTTGTAGGCGTTCGAGCAGCCGAAGCCCGGCATCGCCGCCTCGTTGGGATTGGCCGACGTCGCCGGCATGAAGTCGGGGCAGTCGCGGAAGCCCAGCAGGTACTCGGAGCGCACCACCACCACGGTGTTCGGTCCCATCGCCATGGCCGGCTCGACCGAGGTGCTGACCCAGCGCGCGCCGGCGTTGGACAGCGCCTGGCCGACCCGCTGGGCGCGCTGCAGCTGCAGGGCGCCGCCCGAGCCGTCGGAGACGACAACGAACTCGTCGCGCTGGGCGCGGCGGCCGACCTCGACGATCGATCGCAGGTTGCTCACCTGCCCGCTGTCGGGGCCGGCGGCATTGTTGCCGAACTTGACCGCCACCATCGTGTCGGCGCGCGTCGGGTCGAACCGGGTATCGACGGTGGACTGCTGGACCACCGGGCTTTCGGCGCAGGCGGCGAGGAGCGCCGCGGTGCCGAGGATCACAAGGAAGCGCATGATCACTCCTAGTCCAACTTGAAGCCGGCGGACGGGCCGGTCGGCGTCGGGGCGGCATCGCGGCCGACCGCGAGGCGCCGTGGCGGCGTCGGGTGGTTGTAGCGACCCATCACGATGCGGTCGTAGTCGGTCGGCGGGACGCGGCCGGTCAGCGGCGTCTGCAGCTTGTTGTTCGTGGCCTCGACGAAGAACGGCGTGATGATGATCACCAGTTCGGTCTCCGAGCGCTGGTAGGCGTCCGACTTGAACAGCGCGCCCAGGACGGGCACGTCGCCCAGCCACGGGAACTTGATGATGTCCTGCTGCGAGCTCGACTGCAGCAGGCCGGCCACCGCGAAGCTCTGGCCGCTGCCGAGCTCGATGGTGGTCGCCGCCTTGCGGGTGCGGATGCCGGGGATGGTGATCGTGCCACCGGCCACCGGCACGCTGATCGAGCCGGCGGCGGACAGTTCGCTGACCTCCGGCGCGACGCGCAGGTTGATGCGCTCGCCGATGATCGTCGGCGTGAAGGCGAGGCTGACGCCGACCTGCTTGTACTGGATGGTGACGGTGCCCGACGAGGTGCCGCCCTGGGGCACGATCAGCGGGATCTCGCCGCCGGCCAGGAAGCTGGCAGTCTCGCCCGACATCGCGATCAGGTTCGGCTCGGCGAGGATCGTCGCCTGGTTCTGCGTCGCGAGGAAGTCGACCAGCGTGTTGAGCGTGCCGTCGCGCGTCGCGACCTGCAGCGCACCGCTGGCGGTCGTGCCGCCGATCTGGGTGATCGTCCGCACCGCACCGCCGGCCTGCAGGTTGCCCAGGCCGAACAGCGCGATGTTGTTGATGTTCTGCCAGTTGATGCCGACGCGCTTCAGCGCGTCGCGCTTGACCTCGGCGACCTTGACCCTGAGCTGCACCTGGGTCGGCGCATCGACCCGGATGTTGCTGATCACCTTGTTGGGGTTGTTGTTGACCTGCTGCAGCGCCAGCCGGCGCGCGTCCTCGGCGATCACGCCCGAGCGCACCGTGCCGGTCAGCACGATCGTCTCGCCCTGGTTGTCGAACATCACGCCGTTGTTCGGGTGGATCTGGTCGAGCGCGCCCTTGATGCGGCTGAGCGGCGAGGTCACGCGCACGACGGTGTTGAGGAGCACGCGGTCCTGGGCGTCGACGGCGTAGAGCACGGTGTCGCCCGGCTTCTTGGCGAAGACGTAGACCATGGCGGGCGAGCGGACCTGCACGTCGGCGATGTCCGGCGCGGCGACGAACACGGTCGAGGCCGGTCCCGGCAGCTTCACCGCCGTGCCCTTGTTGATCTCGATCGTCAGCGTCGGCTGCTCGGTCGGCACGACCTGGCTCTGGCCGAACGGCCGGCCCGGCGCGCCGGTGATGTTCGGCTGGCCGCCCGGCGCGGCGGCCGGCGGCTGGATCGGCACCGGCATCGGCGGCTGGGCCTGCACGACCTGCGGCGGCGCGGCCGGGCGCGGCGGCTGCGGCGTCTCGGTCACCGTGACCGGCGGCGGCGGCGTCGGGACGCCGGGCTGCCCGAGGTCGACGTTCGGGGTCAGCGAGGCCTTGGTGATGCCGGGCCGCGGCGGGATGGCGGCGACGGTCGGCGGCAGGTTGTCGGCGCCGGCCGGCGCGACATCGACGGCGCGCGAGGTCGGCACGGCGGCCGGAACGACCACCGGCGACGGACCCGCCACGGGAGCGGCGACCGGGGCCGCGCTCGCGGCCGCCGGCGGCGCCGTCATCGACCGGACCACGCCCTCGGCGCGCTCGGCCTCGCGGCGATTGAGATCGTCCGAGACGTTGTCGGTCGCGGTCTGCTTGCGGACCTTCTTCGGCGCCGGCTTGGGCTTGGGCGTGGCCTGGACCCGGTCGGGATCCTGGACCTGGACCTGCGCCAGCGAGAAGGTGGGCTGCAGCGACAGCACCAGCGCGGCGGCGATCGCTAGCGTCGACCCGGCGTGTCGCCACGCCGACGGTGCGGGAGAAGCGTGATGCTGGCTCATTTGGTGCTCGAGGGGGTTGTGGGGGCTTTTTGGTTATTGGTGTTCGGCTTGAGGACGCCGACGTCCGGCACGACGGGCGCCGGGTTGAGCTCGGCGAACGGGCTGCCGTCGAGGTCCTGGCGGAGGCGCTGGCTGCCACGCAGCACGAACAGCGTCGCCTTCGGCGGCGCATCCGGCGCCTTCTCGGCGCTGGCATTCGGATCCTTGAGAAGACGGCTGACCTGGGTGTCCTGGGTCGAGCTGAAGCCGAGCTCGGCGGTCGCGTCGTCGCCACCGGTGCCCTCGCCCTCCTCGTCCTGCAGGCTGCGCAGCGCCAGCGAGAGTTCGCCCATCTTGTTGCCGAGCGTGACGATCTCCGCCTGCTTCGGCGTCAGCTCGAGGGTGGCGTTCTTGGCCACCTCGGGCTTGTCGCCGGGCACGAAGTCGGCCTTCTGGTCGATCGCGATCACCCGGGCATTGCGCAGGATCGTCTCGGTCGCGTTGTGCTGGTCCTTGCCCTCGTTGGTCGAGATCGCGTGGGTCAGCAGCACGTCGACGCGATCGCCGGCGTAGATGAAGCCGGAGACGCCGCTGGTCGCGGTGAGCGGCAGGCTGACCGCCCGCATGCCCTGGCGCAGCACGGCGGCGAGGAAGCCGCGGGTGCCCGGCATGACGATGTCGTTCTCGACCAGCGGCTGGCCGGCATAGACCGGCAGGCGCACCACGGCGCCGACGAAATCGGCGATCGGCCGCTTGCCCTCGACGATGTAGGCGGCGGGCAGGTTGCCCTGCGGCCACGCCTGCCAGCGCAGGTCGTCGGGCTTGAGAATGTGACCGGCCCGCAGCGCGTTCTTGACGACCAGGACCTGCAGCGTGGTCTTGGGCGCCTCGGCCGCGACCGGCTTGGCGCCACCCGACAGCTGGGCGACCAGCGCGGCGCGCTCGGCCTGCAGCCAGGCCCGCGCCATCATGGCGGTGCCGCCGGCGACGATGACGGCGATCAGCAGAAAGAGGATTCGCTTGCTGTTCATGACGCTATTCTTTCCGGGTCAGATCGGGGCCAGCGAGAAGGCGACCCACAGGCCGCCCAGCGCGATGGCCGGCCCGTAGGGCAGGTTGTTGCCGAGGCGGGCGCGGACGCCCTGCTCGCCGGCGGTCACCGGGCCGATCGGGGCGCCGGCGAGGATGGCGAGGCCGAGCAGCCCGCCCGCCACCGCGACGATCAGGACGAAGTCGAGGAGCAGCGCCGGGCCGGCGAACAGCGCGGAGACGGCCGCGAGCTTGACGTCGCCGCCGCCGAGGCCGCCGGCGGCGAAGGCCAGCGCGCCGGCCAGGAAGACGCCGACGCCGCAGGCGACGGCGAGGCCGAGCGAAACCAGGGAATAGGTGCCGGCGGCCAGGCCCGTCCCGGCCCACGCCGCGAAGCTCGCCGCGATGCCGATCGACAGGCCGTCGGCGATGCGCATGCTGCGCAGGTCCTGCCACGCGGCAGCCAGCAGCATCAGCGCAAAGGCGATCAGGCAGGCAATCTGGACAGCAGCAAGCATCGACGTCCATCCGACACTACGGACCGCGGCCGACGGGCTGGATCCCGCCAACGACGCTCCTACTGCTGCCCTTCGATTGTTCGTCTGGAGTCAGGCCGGCAAACACGGGCCGGAAAACGCGAAAAACACCTTGTTTCCAAACGACTGAAGAAAAAAACGACAAACAAAAGACAGCAGATAATATCGTTACAGATGTTACTTAGGGCCAAACCTTAAGTCAAGGCCATAGAGCGTTAATTTAAAACGATAAATAGAAGCCAGGAAGTTTCAGTCCCACAAAAGAAAGGGCGGCCCGTGGGCCGCCCAAGTCCTTCGTCGCGCTTCTTCTAGTTCAATGTCGGTGACACGCTACCCATCAAAACCGAGACCTTGCTGCCGACGCTACGCATAGAGGCGATGGCCGCCACGGCGATCAACGAAACGATCAGGGTGCACTCGACCGCGGTGGCGCCGTTGTTGTTCAGCATCAGTCGACGAAAAAACGACAGCATCGATCTCTCGACCTTCACAAGGGGGACATGCCGGCCCTCTGGCGGGGCCGTTCTGGGTACAAACGTTACCCGCCACTGAATCTACCGTCAACGAGAACATTAAGAGAATTAGCTAAGTTTTTGATTCTCCTGACTCTTGTATGCCTCCAAGACGCGGGCCACCGCGGTCCAGCCGCACAGCGCCGCGAAGACCGCGGCGAGCGCCGGGAAGGCCTGCGGGAACAGGCAGAACAGCACGAAGGCGGCGATCGTCTCGCTGCCCTCGACCAGGCCGGCCGAATGGAAGAAGGACTTCTTCCCCCGCGCCCCGTCGTCGGGCTCGCCGCGCTGGGCGGCCAGCATCGCCCGGCCCATGAAGGACGAGGCGGTGCAGACGAAGGACGCCAGCACCAGCGCGGCCCACACGGCGTTCTCCGGCCGGGCCAGCGCGAAGCCCACGGGCACGGCGGCGTAGAAGACCATGTCGCACATGATGTCGAGGTAGCCGCCGAAGCGGGTTGGCCCGCGGTGGCGTGCTACCGCCCCGTCCAGGCCGTCGACCAGCCGGTTCAGCAGGATCGCGGCCAGCGCGAGGTCGTAGCGGCCGGCGGCCAGCAGCGGCACCGCCGCCAATCCCACGCCGAGTCCCAGTAGGCTGTAGCCGTTCGCCGGCAGCGGCCCGCGGGCGAGGAAGGCCCCGGCCCGGTCGAGCGGCGGATCGATCCAGCGCCGCAGGACGGGATCGAGCATCCGGCCGGGTTACTCGCCCTTCGGCGGCGGCGTCGGCTCGACGGCCCGCAGGTTCACGACCTCCCCGGCGGCGACGGGCTGGCGCGCCTGCCGCTGGTAGCTCATCCAGCTGAAGGGAATGAGCGAGCAGTAGACGAGGCCGAGCAGCGACAGGCCGATCCACGGCGAACTGGCGAGCACGCCCATGGCCAGCGCCGCGCCGAGCAGCAGCGGCAGCACCATGTGGCGCGGCACCCTGCCCTTCTTGAAGGAAAAGGTCGGCAACTGGCTGACCATCAGGCCGCCGACCAGCACCAGCACCGTGCCGACCACCACCGGGTGGCGCGGCCATGCCGCCTCGATCTCGAAGCTCAGCATCAGCGGCATCAGGCCCAGCAGGGCGCCCATCGGCGCCGGCACGCCGGTGAAGAAGGCGCCCGTCCAGGCCGGCGGCGGGGTGTCGGAGACCAGCGCGGTGTTGAACCGCGCGAGGCGCAGCGCCGAGCACATCGGGAACATCAGGGTCACGATCCAGCCCAGCGACCCGGCCTCGCGCAGCGACGACATGTAGAGCACCAGCGCCGGCGCCACGCCGAAGCACAGGAAGTCGGACAGCGAGTCGAGTTCCGCGCCGAACCGGCTGGTCACGCCGAGGCGACGGGCGACCCGGCCGTCCAGCGCATCGAGCACCGCGGCCACGAAGATGGCGATCACCGCCAGCTTCATCTGGCCCTGCAGGCCGAAACGGATCGCCGTCAGCCCCGAGCACAGGGCGGCCAGCGTCAGCATGTTGGGGATCAGGCGGTTGATCGAGAAGCCGCGCAACCGCCCGCGGCGGCCGTTGAAGTCGTTGTCCATCGCGATGCTCCGGTCTACCGGGCTAGAACTCGATCACGCGCCGGGGTTCCGCCCGGGCGGGCGCGAGTTCGGCCATCACCGTCTCGCCGCCGATCATGCGCTGCCCCGGCGCGACCAGCAATCGCGCGCCGGCCGGCAGGTAGAGGTCGGTGCGGCTGCCGAAGCGGATGTGGCCGAACCGCTCGCCGGCGGCGATCGGCTGGCCGGGCTTGATGTAGCAGACGATGCGCCGCGCCACCCAGCCGGCGATCTGCACGCAGCCGATCGTCAGGCCGTCGGCGCGCTTGAGCGCGATCGCCATGCGCTCGTTGTCCTCGCTCGCCTTGTCGGCGGCGGCGTTGAGGAACTTGCCGGGGCGATAGGCCACCACTTCGACCGTGCCGGCGCACGGCGCGCGGTTGATGTGGACGTCGAACACGCTGAGGAAGATCGACACGCGCAGCAGCGGCTGCTCGCCCAGCCCGAGCTCGGCCGGCGGCACCGCGGGCACGACCATCTGGACCAGGCCATCCGCCGGCGCGACAAGGATGTCGTCGTCCTGCGGCACGCCGCGCGAGGGATCGCGAAAGAAGTAGATCGACCACAGGGTCAGCACGAACAGCGGCCAGAACAGCCAGGCCAGGCCGGTCAGCGCGGCGAGCAGCGTCAGGCCCGCGAAGATCGCGATGAAGCGCCACCCGTCGTCGAGGATCGGCACGAAGAAATTGGCAAGCATCGAAAGACTTTCCCTGTCGCCGCGGCCCGGGACCCGACCTAGTTCACCTTGGGCAGGCTGAAGACCTGGCCCGGATAGATCAGGTCCGGGTTGCGGATCTGCTCCTTGTTGGCGCCGAAGATGACGGTGTGGTGGTACCCCGTGCCGTAGTGGGCGCGCGCGATGTTCCACAGATTGTCGCCGCGCACAACGACAAGCCTCCGGAACTCGCGCGTTCCCGGCGGCACCTCGACGCGGTCGAACGGCATCTCGAGGCGGGCCACCGGCTTGCCGTCGCCGGCCAGGCGATCGAGCCGCAGGGTGTGGCGGCCCACCGGCACCGGGTCGGCCGGCGCGAGTTTCCAGCGGCCGTCGGCCGCCGCGACGCCTTCCGCCGCCAGCCGGTCGTCGATGTAGACCCGCACCGCGGCGCCCGGCGTGGCCTGGCCGCTGACCGTCAGCGAGCCGCGGTCGTCATAGTCGACGGTCGACAGCACGAGATCGCCCGAGCGCGGCACACCGGCCACGGTCGGCGGCTGCACGACGGTCGGCGCGCCGACCGACGGCGCGATCAGCACGAGCGTCTCCTCGCGGCTGGCGCCCGGGGTCCCCGCCGGGGGCGGGCTGGCCGCGGCCGTGCCCGGCTCGGGTTCCGGCACGACCGCCACCACCACCTGGTCGGACGTCACCGGGGCGCGGCCCTCGATGTGCTGGACCACGCGCAACTCGTGGTGCCCCGGACCGAGCGGCGGGTCCTGGGCCAGCACCACCCATTCACCCCGCGCATCGGCCTCGCCGCGCGCGATCTCCTTGCCGCCGTCGAGCAGCACGATCCTGGCGCCGGGGGCCGCCCGGCCCGCCAGCACGGCCCGCCCGTCGCGGCCAATCCGGGCAATGTCGAAGGTGGGGACGGCGATCGCAGGGGCCGGCGTGGCCGCGGGACCGGCCGACGGCGTCGACGGCGCGGCCGACGGCGTCGACGGGGCGGCCGGCGCGGCCGGCTTCTCGCCCACCGGTCCCTGGCTTACCGGGATCTGCCCCACTTGGCCCAGCACGGCACGCTCGTCGCGCTTGCCCTGCCAGGCAATGCCCAGCCCGGCCGCGATCACGATGGCGCCGCCAATCACCAGCCAGAGTACTGTCCGCGACATCGCCCTCCCGATGGTGCGACCACCACTCCCCTTGGCGTCGCGCCTTGCATCTGCGAAATGATACCATGCCTCTTCGGTCCGCAAAGACATCGGATCGCCTGTAAATAGGACGTTTTCCGACCTGACCGTGCAGACTCCAGTTCCCCCCGCCTTCCCCGCCTCGCTCTGCGTCTTCTGCGGCGCCCGCTTCGGCACCGACCCCGCCGCGAGCGACGTCGCCCGCGGGCTGGGCCGGTTGATCGCCCAGCAGGGCATCACCCTGGTCTATGGCGGCGGCGGCGTCGGCCTGATGGGGCTGGTCGCCAACGCCGCGCTCGACGGCGGCGGCAAGGTGATCGGCGTGATCCCCCGCTTCCTGCTGCAGCGCGAGGCCGGCCATCCCGACCTGCACGAGACCGTGGTTGTCGAGACCATGCACCAGCGCAAGCTGCAGATGTTCGAGCGGTCGGACGCCTTCGTTGTCCTGCCGGGCGGCATCGGCACGCTCGAGGAGCTGTTCGAGGTCCTGTCCTGGCGAACGCTCGGCCTGCACAGCAAGCCGATCGTGATCGTCGACCAGGGCGGCTACTGGAAGCCGCTGGCGGACCTCCTGCGCTCGATCGTCGGCCGCGGCTTCGCCGAGCCCAGCCACCTCGACCACGTCGCCTTCGTGAGCGAGTTGTCGGAGATCCTGCCGGCGATCGCCGCGATGCCGCGCGAGGCCGGTCCCGGCGGCCGGCTGGACCGCGTCTGACCGCCCTTCCGGAACGGCCATAAACCCAAGCGGAATGCTTGGAAAAGCCCCCGCCGAGCACGTTGCCTTTGCTTGCCGGCGGTGCAACAAGACGGGCCGCAGTCAGCCCTTGATCAACCCAGCCGACCCGAAAGCGGCGCACGGAGGTGCAGGTTATGTCAGATCTCGAGATCGTCTGGACGAAGGTCGATGAAGCGCCCGGTCTGGCCACCTACTCCCTGCTGCCGATCGTCGAGGCCTTCGTCGGCACGGCCGGCGTGAAGATGAAGCTGAAGGACATCTCCCTCACCGGCCGCATCATCGCCAACTTCCCCGAGAAGCTGAAGCCCGAGCAGCGGATCAACGACGAGCTGGCCGAGCTCGGCAAGCTGGCGATGAAGCCCGAGGCCAACATCATCAAGCTGCCGAACATCTCGGCCTCGATCCCGCAGCTCAAGGCGGCGATCAAGGAGCTGCAGTCCAAGGGCTACGACATCCCGAACTACCCGGACAGCGACGCCACGCCGGCCGACAAGGAAATCCGCGCCCGCTACGGCAAGGTGCTGGGCAGCGCCGTCAACCCGGTGCTGCGCGAGGGCAACTCCGACCGCCGCGCCGCCGGCGCCGTCAAGCAGTACGCCCGCAAGCACCCGCACAAGATGGGTCCCTGGACGAAGGACTCGAAGACCCGCGTCGCCACCATGGCCGGCAAGGACTTCTACGGCTCGGAGGTCGCGACCACCGTCGCCGCGCCGACCAGCGCGCGCATCGAGCTGGTCGCCAAGGACGGCACCACCACCGTGCTGAAGCCGAAGATCCCGCTCAAGGCGGCCGAGGTCATCGACTGCTCGGTGATGAACGTGAAGGCGCTGCGCGACTTCTACGCCGCGCAGATCGAGACGGCGAAGAAGGACGGCATCCTGTTCTCGCTGCACCTCAAGACCACCATGATGAAGATCTCCGATCCCATCCTGTTCGGTCACTGCGTGTCGGTGTTCTTCGCCGACGTGTTCGCCAAGCACGGCGAGACGCTGAAGAAGATCGGTGTCGATCCCGACAACGGCGTCGGCGACATGATGACCCGCATCGAGACGCTGCCGGAGGCCGAGAAGGCGGCGATCAAGGCCGACATCCAGGCCGAGTACGCCAAGCGGCCGGCCCTCGCCATGGTCAACTCGGACCGCGGCATCACCAACCTCCACGTGCCGAGCGACGTGATCATCGACGCCTCGATGCCGGCGATGATCCGCGAGTCGGGCAAGATGTGGGGTCCCGACGGCAAGCTGCACGACGCCATCGCCGCCATTCCCGACCGCTGCTACTCGACGCTCTACCAGGCGGTGATCGAGGACTGCAAAGCCAACGGCGCGTTCGATCCGAAGACCATGGGCACGGTGCCGAACGTCGGCCTGATGGCCCAGCAGGCCGAGGAGTACGGCTCGCACGACAAGACCTTCGAGGTCGCGAGCGCCGGCACGGTGCGCGTGGTCGCCGAGGACGGCACCGTCCTGATGACCCAGGCCGTCGAGGCCGGCGACGTGTTCCGCATGTGCCAGGTCAAGGACGAGCCGATCCGCGACTGGGTGAAGCTCGGCGTGCGCCGCGCCCGCCTGACCAATACCCCGGCGGTATTCTGGCTCGACGCCAAGCGTGCGCACGACGCCCAGCTGATCGCCAAGGTCGAGAAGTACCTCAAGGAAGAGGACACCAAGGGCCTCGACATCCGCATCATGGCGCCGGTCGAGGCGATGAAGTTCTCGCTCGAGCGCATCCGCAAGGGCCTCGACACGATCTCGGTCACCGGCAACGTGCTGCGCGACTACCTGACCGACCTGTTCCCGATCATGGAGCTGGGCACCTCGGCCAAGATGCTGTCGATCGTGCCGCTGCTGGCCGGCGGCGGCCTGTTCGAGACCGGCGCCGGCGGCTCGGCGCCCAAGCACGTCGAGCAGTTCCAGCACGAAGGCTACCTGCGCTGGGATTCGCTGGGCGAGTTCCTCGCGCTCGGCGCCTCGCTCGAGCACCTCGCGCAGCGCACCGGCAACGAGGACGTCAAGGTCCTCGCCGAGACGCTGGACGAGGCCAACGGCAAGATCCTCGAGAACAACCGGTCGCCCGCCCGCAAGGTCGGCGAACTCGACAACCGCGGCAGCCACTTCTACCTGGCCCTGTACTGGGCGCAGGCGCTGGCCCGCCGCGACAACTCGACGGCGCTGTCGGCCCGCTTCAAGCCGCTCGCCAAGTCGCTCGAGGAGACCGAGGCCAAGATCAACGCCGAGCTGATCGCCGCGCAGGGCAAGCCGGTCGACACCGGCGGATACTACGCGCCGGACTTCAAGAAGACCTCGGGCGCGATGCGGCCGAGCGCGACGCTGAACGAAGCGCTCGCCAAGCTTTGATCGTCGCGGGCGCCGACGGCTGCCACGAAGGCTGGGTCGTCTGCCGGCGCGACGCGTCGGGCGCCCTTGATGTAAAGGTCATCGAGCACAAGACCCTCGCAGTCGCCTGCGAGGGTCTTTCGATTCTGGCGATCGACATGCCGATCGGATTCGTCGACCGGCCGAAGCCGCCGCGGGCCTGCGAAGGCGCGGCACGCAAGCGGCTGCCGGGCAAGACCAGCTCGGTGTTCCCGACGCCCTGCCGTCCGGTGCTGGCCTGCCAGACCTACGAGGAAGCGAACGCGCTCAGCCGCTCGCTGGGCATCGGGCTACCGAAACAGACGTTCCACCTGCTCAAGAAGATGAAAGAGGTCGATTGCCTCCTACGGCATGAGCGGCCCGACCTGCAGGCGATCGTGCGCGAGGCTCATCCGGAGGTTTCCTTTGCGGAGATGAACGGCGGCCGGCCGGTGCTGAGCAAGAAGCGCAAGCCCGAGGGCTACGCGGAGCGCCGCCGCCTGCTCGAGGCCCACGGCTTCCCCTGCCCGGTCGATCGCCTGCCGGGCGCGGCGCGCGACGACATCCTCGATGCCATCGCGGTCTGCCGAACCGCGCTGCTGATCGCCGAGGGGAAGGCCGAGTGCCTCGGCGCCCGCGACGTGCGCGACGCCGCCGGGCTGCCGATGACCATCTGGTACTGACTACTCCGGCTTGACGCCGGCCGCCTTGAGCACCGGCCCCCACAGGTCGGCCTGCACCGCGGTCCAGTCGGCCAGCTGCTTCGGCGTGCCGCCCATCGCGACGAAGCCGCGCTTGCGCAGTTCCTCGCGCATCTCGGGCGTGGAGACCGCCGCGTTGAGCGCCTCGTTCAGCCTGGCGACCGCGGCCGCCGGCGTGCCCGGCGGGGCGATCAGCGTGTAGACGATCGTACCGTCGACGTCGCCGAAGCCCTGCTCCTTGAAGGTGCGGATATCGGGCGCCATCGCCGCGCGCTCCGGCGCCGCCATGCCGTAGGCCTTGAGCTTGCCGCTCTGCAGGTGCGGCAGCACGCTGGTCACGCTCGACATGCCGAGCTTCACGTGTCCGCCCAGCAGGTCGGTGACCAGCGGCCCGGTGCCGCGGAATGGCACGTGCGTCAGCCTTATGCCGTTCAGCATGGCGTAGCGCTCGGTCGACAGGTGCATCGGCGTGCTGACGCCGGCGGTGCCGTACTGCACCTCGCCGGGCGCCTTGCGCGCCGCTGCGGTGATCGCGGCGAGGTCGGGCCACGGCGCGTCGGCGCTGCCGACGAACACCGATTCCTGCTTGGCCACGAAGCCGACCGGCACGAATGCCTTCGGGTCGAAGGTCAGGTGGGCCACCAGGAACGGGAACAGCATCTGGTTGTTGCTGCTGATCAGCACCGTGTTGCCGTCGGGCGGCTGCTTGGACACGAACTCGTGCGCCAGCGCGCCGCCGGCGCCGCCCTTGTTGTCGATGATGACGTTCTGGCCGAGCGCCTTCTGCATCGGCTCCTGCACGGCACGGGCCAGCGCGTCGGTGCCGCCGCCCGGCGGGAACGGCACGACCAGCCGCAGCGGCGCGCCTCCCTGCGCGAAGGCCCTGCCGCCCAATGCCGCCGCGCCGAGGACGAACGGCGCGGCGACGAGGGTGCGACGCTTCATCGGTCGGTCGAGGCGCGGATCGCGGCGGCGCCGCCCACCGTGTCGATCTTCTGGCCGGTGTCGCTGAGCTTGCCGTCGTCGTTGCGGAACACCTGGATGTTCTTCTGGATCATGTTCTGGACGGCGACCGTCTTGCCGTCCTTCGAGAACGACGCGCCCTGCGACCAGCCGCCGATCGGCGCCTCCCCGGCCTTGGTAAGCTTGCCGCCGTCGAGCCGGTAGAGCACCACCATGCCGTGCGGCTTGAACTGCGGCGCGTCCTTCGGCCGGGTCGAGCCGGCATGGGCGACGCCGGCGACCCACTTGCCGTCGCCCGACATCATCGCGCCCTCGAGGTTCTCGTAACCGATGTCGACCGTGCCGACGATCTTCGGCGCATCGCCCGCGAGGTCGATCACGGTGAACACGCCGTTGCCCTTGGGATCGCCGAGGCTCGCCACCACGGCGAACTTGCCGTCCGGCGTGATCGACACCGCGTAGGGCCGCGGCGCGACGTCGAGCGTCGCCTTCTCGGCGACCGAGTCGGGACCGAGCCGCACCACCGTCGCCTTGGCATCGCCGTTGCGCGTCGCCACGCCGGTCGTGCCGTCGGGCGACACCGCGACGTGGCTCAGCAGCGCGTTGGCCGGCACCAGGTCGATCGTCTTGACCAGGCTCACCTTGTTGCCGTCGAGCGCCAGGATCGACACCGAGCCGGCCATCCGGTTCGCGACGTAGGCGCGCTTGCCGTCCTTGCTGAGCGAGATGCCGGCCGCGCCAGCGCCGGTGCGCAGCGTGTCGAGCACCTTCTGGCCCTTGAGGTCGACCACGCTGACGCGGTCGTCGGGCCTGGTCTTGGTCTTGTCGGCGGGGTCGATCATCGTCGACGACGCCACCAGCGCCAGCGATTCGTCGGGCGTCACGACCACCGAGGTCGGCGGGCCGACCACGCTGCCCGGCACGTTGGCGATCGTGCCGACGACCTTCACGGGCACCTGGCCGAGGTCGAGGATGGTGATGCTGTCGGGCGTCGGCGCATCGACGTTGCCGGTGACGCCGTTCTCCTGCTTGACCTTGTGGTCGTTGGACGAGACGGCGATCTGCGCCCAGGCAGGCGCGCTGGCCAGTCCAAGGGCGACGCAGCCGGTGACGATGGATTTCCGCATGATGTTCCTCCGGGCCGGCCCGCTTCGGTGGGGCCTTGCCGGAGGAACCCTAGCGCCGGGCAGGCCGACGCGTCATCACATTCGGGTCAGCGACCCTCAGATCATACCCAGCGCGTGCTTGTAGGTATCGAGCAGCGCGTCGGCCTCGGCGCGGTCGGCCGAGTCCATCGCGCGCAGCGAAACGATCTTGCGCATGGTCTTGACGTCGTACCCGACGCCCTTGGCCTCGCTGTAGACGTCCTTGATGTCGCCGCCGATCGCCTTGCGCTCTTCCTCGAGCTTCTCGATGCGCTCGACGAAGCTCTTCAGGCGATCCGCGGAGATCGGCCCGGCCTTGGTCTTCTTCGAAACTGCGCTGCCGTCCGGCATGTCCCTACTCCATGATCGCGACGGCGCGACCATAGGAGCCGGGGGCCCATCGGCTCAACGATCCTGAGCCGATGAATGATGGGGATAACGGGGAGCCCTTCGGCCCTGCTTCCTAGCCGTGGTTCGGGAAGGACTTCTCGAAGGCCTTCTTCTGGTCGGTCGAGGCGTCCTTCTGGAACTTCGCCTTCCACTCGTCGTACGGCATGCCATAGACGACCTCGCGGGCCTTCGGGTCGGCGATCTCGATGCCCCGCGCCCCGGCCTCCTCGCGGTACCAGCGCGACAGGCAGTTGCGGCAGAAACCGGCCAGGTTCATCAGGTCGATGTTCTGCACGTCCGTGCGGTTCTGCAGGTGGGACACCAGCCGGCGGAACGCGGCCGCCTCGAGCTCGGTACGGGTCTTGTCGTCCATGACCATCTCCGGTGTGGGGCCATCCGGCCCGCGATGACTGTCGCCGCGACCGATATAGGGCGGTCAGGCCAGCGCCGCCACCACCGCCGCCGAGAGCGCCGGCGCCAGCCGGCGGCCCCAGGCGCGGGCCTCCGCCGGTGTCCCGACCAGGTCCTGCCGGATCTCGATCGAGGCATGCGGCAATCCCCGGGGCCGGGCATGGGCGGTCAGGGTGTACTCGTAGGAGGCGCGCGCCGAGTAGGGCTCGTTGTCGCCCACGACCAGCGACGGGTCCCGCCGCAGCTCGGCCAGCAGCGGCACCGGCAGGCGCGGATCGTCGTTCCACAGCACGCCGACGTGCCACGGCCGCTGGAACCCGGCCATCACCGGCGTGAAGGTGTGGACCACCAGCATCGCCACGCGGCGGCCGGCCGCCGCCATCCGGTCGAGCTGGCGGTCGACCTCGCGGTGGTAGGGCCAGAAGCAGGCCTCCGCGCGGGCCTCGACGGCGGCCGCCGACAGGCCGGCATTGGCCGGCACCCGGGTGCCGTCGCTGACCTCGGGGGTCGAGCCCTCGCCGCCCGGCCAGCGATTGCAGTCGATCACCAGCCGCGAATAGCCCGAGGCGACCAGCGGCGCGTCGAGCGCCTCGCTGAGCGCCAGCGCGGCCTCGAGGCCGCCGATGTCCCAGCCGATGTGGCGCGACAGCTCGGCCTCGCCGATGCCGAGGTCGCCCAGCGCGCGCGGCACCGCCTTGCTCGCGTGGTCGCACAGCAGCAGGAGCGGCGCCCGGCCGCCCTCGTTGTGCGCCGTGAAGGACGGCGGATCGCCGGGGCCCAGCAGTTGTTGCATCGCGCCCCTATAGTGCGAGAATTGCCCGAATGAAAGATGCCGACGCCCGCGCCCTGCTGCGCGACCTGTTCGATGCCGCGCTCGCGGCGGCACGCCCCGCGACCTGCCTCGCCCCCTACATCGATGCGCTCGAGCCGCCGCGCGGCCGCACCATCGTGATCGGCGCCGGCAAGGCGAGCGCGGCGATGGCCCGCGCCGTCGAGGACCGCTGGAAGCACCCGCTAGAAGGGCTGGTGGTCACCCGCTACGGCTACGGCGAGGCCTGCGAGCGCATCGAGATCGTCGAAGCGGCCCATCCCGTGCCCGACGAGAAGGGCATCGCCGCCGCCGGCCGCATCCTGCAGCGCGTGCAGGGCCACACCGCGGACGACCTCGTGCTGTGCCTCGTCTCGGGCGGCGCCTCGGCGCTGCTCGCCGCGCCGGCGCCCGGCCTGACGCTGGCCGACAAGCAGGCGGTCAACCGCGCGCTGCTCAAGTCCGGCGCCAACATCGTCGAGATGAACACCGTGCGAAAGCACCTGTCGGCGATCAAGGGCGGCCGGCTCGCCATCGCCGCGCAGCCGGCCCGCGTGCTGAGCTGGCTGATCTCCGACGTGCCCAACGACGATCCCGGCGTGATCGGTTCGGGTCCGACCGTGCCCGATCGCACGACCTTCGCCGACGCGCTCGCGGTGCTGGCGAAGTACCGCATCGAGCCGCCCGCCGCGGTGCGCGCCCACCTCGAGAAGGGCGTGGCCGGCGGCATCGAGGAAACGCCGAAGCCCGGCGATCCCCGGCTGGCGCGCGTCGAGACCGTCATGGTGGCGACGCCGCAGCGCTCGCTCGACGCCGCGGCCGCCGTGGCGCGGGCACGCGGAATCGAGGTCGTGCAGCTGGGCGACAATCTCGAGGGCGAGGCGCGCGAGTTGGGCGCCGCGCACGCCAAGCTGGCGCTGGAGATCAAGGCGCGCGGCGGCAAGCCGACCGTCATCCTGTCGGGCGGCGAGACCACGGTGACGGTGCGCGGCAAGGGCCGCGGCGGTCGCAACGTCGAGTACCTGATGGCCGAGGCGATCGCCGCCGGCGGCGCGCCCGGGATCTTCGGCCTGGCCGCCGACACCGACGGCGTCGACGGTGCCGAGGACATCGCCGGCGGCGTGTTCGCGCCGGACACGCTGCAGCGCGCCCGCGCGCTTGGCCGCGATCCGCAGGCGATGCTCGAGGACAACGACGGGCACGGCTTCTTCGGCCTGCTGGGCGACAGCCTGGTGACCGGGCCGACCCGCACCAACGTCAACGACTTCCGCGCCACGCTGGTCGTGCCGTGACCGACTTCGCCGGCTCCTGCCACTGCGGCGCCGTGCAGGTCGTGCTGCACAGCAGCATGGCTCCGGAGGCGATGCGCGTCGGCCGCTGCGGCTGCAGCTTCTGCCGCCGCCACGGCGCGCGGACGATGGGCGACCGCAACGGCGCCGTCACGTTCCGCGCCGCGCCCGGCAGCCTCGCCCGCTACCGCTTCGGGCTCGGCATCACCGACTACCTGCTGTGCCGGTCCTGCGGCGCCTACCTCGGCGCGATCATGGACGACGAGGCCCGCACCATCGGTATCGTCAACGTCAACGCGCTCGACATCCGCGACCGCTTCGACCCGGCGCCGCCGCTGCACGACTACGACGGCGAGGACGAGGCCGGCCGGCGGGCCCGGCGGCGAAAGTTCTGGATGACGGCAACGGTCGTGGCCTAGGGTCGAGGCATGGCAATTCTCGGAGTTATCGCCGACGACTTCACCGGCGCCACCGACATCGCGGGCATGCTGGTCAAGAACGGCATGCGCACCATCCAGACCATCGGCATCCCGGCGCCCGGCGCGATCGCCGCCGACATCGACGCCGTGGTGGTGGCGCTGAAGTCGCGCTCGATCCCCGCGGCCGACGCCATCGCGCAGTCGCTGGCGGCGCTCGACGCGCTGAAGAAGGCCGGCTGCGTCCGCTTCTTCTTCAAGTACTGCTCGACCTTCGACTCGACCGACGCCGGCAACATCGGCCCGGTGGGCGACGCGCTGCTCGACGCGCTGGGCGCGAAGCAGGCGATCTACTGCCCGGCCTTCCCCGAGAACGGCCGCACCATCTTTTTCGGCCACCTGTTCGTCGGCGACCTGCTGCTCTCGGACTCGCCGATGCGGCACCACCCGCTCAACCCGATGACCGACGCCAGCCTGGTGCGCGTTCTGGCGCGACAGACCCCGCACAAGGTCGGCCTGGTGCCGCTCAAGCAGGTGCAGGCCGGCTCGGCGACGCTGCGCGGCGCGCTCGACAAGCTGGCGGCCGACGGCGTGCGCCACGTCGTCGTCGATGCCGTTGCCGACACCGACCTCGGGATCATCGGCGAGGCGGTCGGCGACGATGCGCTGGTCACCGGCGGGTCGGGCGTCGCGCTCGGCCTGCCCGCCGCCTACCGCCGGCGCGGGCTGATCGAGCACAAGGCGAATGCCGACGCCCTGCCGGCGCTCAAGGGCCCCGCCGCGGTGCTGGCGGGCTCCTGCTCGGCCGCGACGCTGGGCCAGATCGCGGCCTTCACGGGACAGCACCTGGTGCTCGACACCGACGCCATCTGCCGCGGCGAACCGGTCGCCGACAAGGCGCTGGCGTGGGCGCGCGAGCGGCTGGGCGAGGCGCCGATCCTGCTGTCGGCCAGCCAGTCGCCGGAAGCCGTGAAGGCGCTGCAGGGCAAGTACGGTGTCGACGGCTCGAGCCACGCCATCGAGGGCACGATGGCCCGCCTCGCGCGCGGCCTCGTCGCCGCCGGCGTGAAGCGGCTGGTCGTGGCCGGCGGCGAGACGTCGGGCGCCGTGGTCGGCGCGCTGGACGTGACGGCGCTGCGGATCGGGCCGGAGATCGACCCCGGCGTGCCGTGGACGGCGTCGGAAGGCGATAAGCCTCTCCTGCTCGCGCTGAAGTCCGGCAACTTCGGCACCCGGGATTTCTTCAGCAAGGCCTTCACCCGTCTATGAGCACCCAGGAAACCAAGACCCGCGAAGCGATCTGCGCGCTCGGCGCCAAGCTGGCGGCGCGCGGCCTCTGTCCCGGCACGTCCGGCAATATCAGCGCGCGGATCGACGACGGCTGGCTGATGACGCCGACCAACTCGTCGCTGGGCGAACTGACGCCCGGCCAACTGTCGAAGATCGACTTGTCGGGCAAGCACGTGGCCGGCGATCCGCCGACCAAGGAAGCGCTGCTGCACCGCTCGGTCTACGACGTGCGGCCCAAGGACGGCGCCATCGTCCACCTGCACTGCACGCACGCCGTGGCGATCTCCTGCCTCGACCCGTCGTGCCACCACAATGCCGAGACGACGCTGCCGCCGATCACGCCCTACTTCGTGATGCGCGTCGGCAAGCTGCCGCTGGTGCCCTACTTCAAGCCAGGCGATCCCAAGCTGGCCGACGCGATCCGCGAGTACGCGCGCGGCCACCGCGCCGTGCTGCTGGCCAACCATGGCCCGGTCGTCGCCGGCACCTCGCTGTCGGCCGCCTCGGCCTCGATCGAGGAGCTGGAGGAAACCGCCAAGCTCCACCTGCTGCTCCAGGGCTTCAAGGTCCGGCAGCTGTCGGACGCCCAGGTCCGCGAGGTCGAGGAAGCCTACCCGTCTTGACCGGTGCGGCGATCGCCGCCGCCGCAATGAGGATCTGACCGAAGATGCCCAAGCTCGCCGCCAACCTGTCCTGGATCTACCAGGAGGTCCCGTTCCTGCAGCGCTTCGGCGCCGCCGCCGCCCATGGCTTCAAGGCGGTCGAGATCCTGTTCCCCTACGAGGCGCCGGCGGCCGACATCGCCGGAGAGCTGAAGAAGCACAAGCTGACCCAGGCGCTGTTCAACCTGCCGGCCGGCGATGCGAGCAAGGGCGAGCGCGGCTTTGCCGCCCTGCCCGGCCGCGAGGCCGACTTCGCCGCCGCGCTCGACAAGGCGCTCGACTACGCCCAGGCGCTCGAGTGCCGCACGCTGCACGTGATGTCGGGCATGATCGCGCCGGGCGCCGACGTGACGGCGATGCACCGCACCTTCGTCTCGAACCTCAGGATGGCCTGCGACCGCACCGCCAAGAGCGGCCTGACGCTGGTGCTCGAGCCGATCAACCACCGCGACATTCCCGGCTACTTCACCAACACCACGGCGCAGGTCGAGCGGATCATCGAGGAAGTCGGCGCGCCGCACCTCCGGCTGCAGCTCGACCTCTACCACCTGCAGGTCACCGAGGGAGACCTGCAGAAGCGCATGGAGCGGCTGTTCCCGCTGACCGCGCACGTCCAGATTGCCGGCAACCCCGACCGCAACGAGCCCGATCTCGGCGAGGTCAACCACCTCTACCTGCTCGACGTGCTCGACCGGCTGGGCTACGCGGGCCATGTCGGCCTCGAGTACAAGCCGCGCACCACCACCGCCGCCGGCCTCGGCTGGGCGGCCAAGTACGGCATCAAGGCGTAGCACCATGTCCGACAAGAACACCCCCGTCGTCGCCTTCGTGGGCCTGGGCTCGATGGGCCTCGGCATGGCGAAGAACCTCCTGAAGCACGGCCACAAGGTGATCGGCGTCGATCCGAGTGCCGCCGCCCGCGACGCCTTCACGGCAGCCGGCGGAACGACCGCGGCGACGCCCGCCGAGGCCGCGAAGACCGCCGACGTCGTCGTGCTGGCGGTCGTCAACGCGGGCCAGGTCGAGGCCGTGCTGTTCGGCGACGGCGGCGCGGCCGGAGCGCTGCGCCGCGGCGGCCTCGTGATCCAGTGCGCCACCGTGCCGCCGGCCTTCGCCCGCACGCTCGGCGAGCGGCTGGCCACGGCGGGCCACGACCTGCTCGACGCGCCGATGTCGGGCGGCCGCGCCCGCGCCGAGTCGGGCGAGCTCACCTTCATGGCCTCGGGCGCCCCGGCCGCCTTCGCCGCCGCCGAGTCGATCCTGTCGGCGACCTCGGCCAAGGTCTTTCGCCTGGGCGACGCGCCGGGCATCGGCTCGCTGGTCAAGACGGTGAACCAGCTGCTGGCCGGCGTGCACATCGCCACCGCCGCCGAGGCGATGGCGCTGGCCGCCAAGGCCGGCGCCGACACCCGCGCGGTCTACGAGGTGATCTCGGCCAGCGCCGGCAATTCGTGGATGTTCGGCAACCGCGTGCCGCACATGCTCGACGACGACTACGCGCCGCTCTCCGCCGTCGAGATCTTCGTCAAGGACCTCGGCCTCGTGCTCGGCACCGGGCACGAGCTACGCCTGCCGCTGCCGATGGCCGCGGCGGCGCACCAGCTGTTCCTCGCCGCGGCGGGCGCCGGCTGGGGGCGGCTCGATGACGCCGCCGTCGTCAAGGTTTACGAGGCGGCAGGCGACTTCAAAGTATCATCGCCGAAGAAGTAGACTATGGGCATGCATCGCGACCGCTTCACCAAGATCGTCGCCACGCTTGGCCCCGCCAGTTCCAGCCCGGAGCGCCTCAAGGCGCTGTTCGAGGCCGGCGCCGACGTCTTCCGCCTCAACTTCAGCCACGGCACGCCGGATGACCACCGCCAGCGGGTCGACATGCTGCGGATGCTGGAGAAGGAGTACCGGCATCCGGTCGCCATCCTGATGGACCTGCAGGGGCCGAAGCTGCGGCTCGGCACCTTCGCGAAGGGGCCGGTCGAGCTGGCGAAGGGCCAGCGGCTGCGGCTCGACATGCAGGCGACGCCGGGAACCGACAAGCGCGTGCCCCTGCCCCATCCCGAGATCTTCAAGGCGGCCCGGCCCGGCGGCCTGCTGCTGATCGACGATGGCAAGGTGCGGCTGCGCATCGTCGCGCACGACGACGCCACGATCGACACCGAGGTCGAGGTGCCGGGCACAATCAGCGACCGCAAGGGCGTGAACCTGCCCAACCTGGTGATCCCGCTGTCGGCGATGACCGCCAAGGATCACCGCGACCTCACCTTCGGCCTGTCGCTCGGGGTCGACTGGGTGGCGCTGTCGTTCGTGCAGCACGCCGTCGACATCGCCGATCTCAAGAAGCTGGTGGCCGGCCGCGCCGCGGTGATGGCCAAGCTGGAGAAGCCGGCGGCGATCGACCACCTCGACGAGATCATCGAGCAGAGCGACGGCATCATGGTGGCGCGCGGCGACCTCGGCGTCGAGATGCCGCCCGAGGCCGTGCCGCCGCTGCAGAAGCGCATCCTCGCGGCCTGCCGCGTCGCCGGCAAGCCGGCCATCGTCGCCACCCAGATGCTCGATTCGATGGTCCACTCGCCGACCCCGACGCGCGCCGAGGCGTCGGACGTGGCGACCGCGGTCTACGACGGCACCGACGCGGTGATGCTGTCGGCCGAGTCTGCGTCCGGCGACTACCCGGTCGAGGCGGTCACCATGATGGACCGCATCCTGAAGAGCGTCGAAGGCGACCCGCTGTACCGCAAGCTGATGGATGCCAGCCGGCGCGAGCCGGACGCCACCACCGCCGACGCGATCAGCGCGGCGGCGCGGCAGTGCGCCCACACCCTGTCGGCGGCGGCGATCGTCACCTACACCAACACCGGATCGACCACCCTGCGCGCGGCGCGCGAGCGGCCCGACGTCCGGATCCTCTGCCTGACGCCCAACCTCGACACCGCCCGGCGGCTGACGTTGGCCTGGGGCGTGCACGCGGTGCACGGCGCGGACGCCCACAATTTCGGCGACATGGTGGCACGGGCCGTGCGGGTCGCCCGCCAGGAAGGCCTCGCGAAGGAAGGCGAGCGACTGGTGATCACCGCCGGCGTGCCGTTCGGCACACCGGGGGCCACGAATATCCTTAGAATCGCCTACGTCTGACCGCGAAAAAGCACGGGGATGGGGGCGACGTTGCAGCCGTAACGTCGTGAACCCGAAGCATTCCCGAGGCGAACCGTGAAGCGCAAAGCAACGGCGGCGACCCGCCCCTTCCGTCCCGACGCCCTCACCTGGATCGATTACCTGGTGATGGGCGCGATCGCCCTCACCTTCCTGGCGATCGCCAGCACCACGGTCGGCCACGCCAAGGCGAATTCGACCCTGGCCCCCGCGCCGCAGAGCCAGTCGCAGCCCATGGGCGCCAAGACGCGCTAGTCGCGCGGCCGCTTGTCGATCACGCGGCGCGCCTTGCCCATCGAGCGCTCGACGCCGCCCGGTTCCACGATCTCGATCTCGGCCGACAGGCCGCACATCCCCTTCAGGTGTTTCGCCAGCCCCGTCGCCGCCTCGGCCAGCGCCGCCGGGTCCAGCGCCTCGCGCGCCTCGACCCGGACCTTGAGGTCGTCGAGCGCGCCGGTCCGGGTCAGCTCGATCAGGTAGTGGCCGGTCAGGCGCGGGTCGCGCAGGATCTGCTCCTCGACCTGGCTGGGGAACAGGTTGACGCCGCGCACGATCAGCATGTCGTCGCTGCGCCCGGTGATCCGCGCCATGCGGCGCATCGCGGTCACCGACCCGGGCAGCAGCCGCGTCAGGTCGCGCGTGCGATAGCGGATCACCGGCATCGCTTCCTTGGTCAGCGACGTGAAGACCAGCTCGCCGGGCTGCCCGTCGGCCACCGGCTGGCCGGTCTCGGGATCGACGATCTCGGGATAGAAATGGTCCTCCCAGACCGTCGGGCCATCCTTGCTCTCGACGAACTCGCAGGCGACGCCGGGCCCCATCACCTCGCTCAGCCCGAAGATGTCGACCGCGTCGATGCCGGTGCGGCTCTCGATCTCGCGCCGCATGCCCTCGGTCCACGGCTCGGCGCCGAAGATGCCGATGCGCATCGCGGTGTCGCGCGGGTCGATGCCCTGGCGCTCGAACTCCTCGGCCACCGCCAGCATGTAGGACGGCGTCATCAGCACGACGCGGGCGCCGAACTCGCGGATCAGCTGGACCTGGCGCTCGCCGAACCCGCCCGACATCGGCACCACCGTGCAGCCCAGCCGCTCGGCGCCGTAGTGCGCGCCCAGCCCACCGGTGAACAGGCCGTAGCCGTAGGCGTTGTGGATGATGTCGCCCGGCCGCGCCCCGCCGGCATGCAGCGAGCGCGCCATCAGCTCGGCCCACAGCGCGATGTCGCGCGCCGAGTAGCCGACCACGGTGGGCCGCCCGGTGGTGCCGCTCGACGCGTGGATGCGCACGCACTTCTCGCGAGGGATGGCGAACATGCCGAACGGGTAGGCGTCGCGCAGGTCGGCCTTGGTGGTGAAGGGAAAGCGGCGCAGGTCGTCGAGCGTGCGCAGGTCGTCGGGATGCACCCCCGCGGCGTCGCAGCGCGCCCGGTACGGCGCCTGGTTCTCCCAGGCGTGACGCAGCGCGCTGCGCAGCCTCTCGAGCTGCAGCGCCCGCAGCGCGTCGAGCGACAGGTCGGTCTCGGGGAACAGCGTCCTGGTCATGGCTTACCCGAAGCAAGGCGACGATAGGCATAGCCCAGGCCGATCAGCGCGGCGCCGAGGCCGAGGAAGGAGAACACGCGCAGCAGGCCCTTGAGGCCCGCCATGTCGATCACGAAGACCTTGACCACCACGAGGCAGACCAGCGCCATGCCGGCGTGGCGCAGCGCCGCCGTGCCGCGCCGCAGGCCGAGCCCCAGCAGGGCGACGCCGAACAGCAGCCATACCGCCGAGTAGGCGTAGAGCTCGCCCGATCCGATGCCCCGCCGCGACAGGGCGGGATCGAACAGGTGGCGCACCTCCAGCGTGATCCAGACGAAGGCCAGCACCAGCGCCGCCGCCTCGGTGAGAACCGCCGCCGGCCGGGCCGGCTCGCCGTCGATCCAGCGCCGCGCCACGACGGCCAGCGCCGCCGGCGCGGCGTAGGCCAGCAAGAGCGCGTTGAGCAGCGGCCACGATCCCACGTCGGTCTTCACGAAGACCGGGTTGCCGACCAGCACCTGGCCGACCATCACCAGCGCCAACGCCGCGCTCCCGGCCAGGCGCCACGCCCACAGCGTCACCGGCGATGGCCGGGCGCGGTTCATCCAGAGCGCCGCCACGGCGAAGCCGCCCCAGACCAGGCCGTAGACGGCGCGTTCGAGGAACTCGGCCCGCGGCGTGTCCATCGCCGCGCCGTGGAACAGGCTGCGCACCTCCAGCGTCGCCAGCGTCAAGGCCAGCAGCGCGATCGCCGCCTCGGTGGCTTGCAGCAGGCGCGGATCGTTGCCCGTCGCCAGCGCTCGCCGCCCGACCCACAGGGCGGCGATCGCCGCGCCGTAGCCCCACAGCATCCAGTTGACCACCGGCGTCACGCCCAGCGGGTAGCGCAGCACCTCGGGATTGAGCACGAAGCGGACGACCACCGCGGCGAGCAGCGGCCAGCACAACCGCCGCATCGCCTCGAGGTCGAGCCGGCGCGCGATGTGGGCGACCGCCGCGAACTCGACGGCGTAGGCCACCGTGATCCATTCGCGGCGCAGCTCCAGCGCGATCGCCACGGCGACGAAGAAGGCGACACCGGCCGCCAGCAGGCCGATCGCCTCGGCCGCGCCCGGCATGGCGTCGCGCCAGCGCACCAGCCGCTCGGCCCCGACCAGGAACGGCGCGGCGAGCGCGATCGCGATCAGCCCCCACGGCGTGCCGGGCGCGCTGTCGCGCAGAACATACCAACACAGCAGGAAGTGGCCGAGCGCCGACCCGACCGACAGCGCCGCCCAGAAGCCCGGCCGCGCCGCGTTCCACAGCAGCGCGAACGCCGCCGCGGTCCACAGCCCGCCGAGCAGGCCGGCGGTCCAGGCAAATCCCGCGAGGTCGCGGCAGAGGACCAGGGCCGCCAGCGACAGCAGCGGCGGCAGGACCGCCACCACCTGGAAGCGCGGCGTCCAGCGCGCCAGGGCGTAGAGCCCGATGCCGTGCGCCGCCAGCGCCAGCCAGCCGACAACCTGCTCGCCCTCGTCCTGCGCCACGAGGCCGACCAGCAGCCCGCCGGTGACGCCCAGCGCCAGCCAGACGAGCAGCGCGACCTCGCTGCGCGGGTTGTCGTTCTCCTGCAGCCGTCGCCAGGTCGCCCAGGTGAACAGGCCGGCGACCGCCACCTCGAAGGCACAGACCCACGCCAGGCCGCCGGCCCACGACTGCATCCAGGCCAGCGTCCACAGCACCGTGCCCGCCAGCACGCCCCAGCCGAGCGGCCACCAGCCGCGATGGCGGATCACCGCCAGCGTGCCCGCCGCGATCGCCAGCAGGTAGCCGAACAGGACCGGCGTGTTGGGCGACTGGCTGCCGATGATCGCCGGGCTGGCGAAGCCGCCGACGAAGGCGAGGCCGGCGACGAAGATGCCGTGGCGCAGGGCGACGCCGATCGCGAAGGCGGTCAGCGCCAGCGCGCCGCCGCCGGCCACCGGGCGCGAGATCAGCTCGTAGAGCGCGACCGCCGCGAACAGCGCGCCGTACAGCGAGGCGACGCCGGCGCCGGCCAGCGCCTGCGCCACCCGGTCGTCGCGCGCGCGCAGGCGCTCGGCGCCGGCGATCAGGGCGAAGCCGAACACGGCCGCCAGCAGCACGCGCACCGGCGGCGAGAGGTAGCCCTGCTCGATCGAGTAGCGGACGAGGAAGATGCCGGCGAGCGCCAGCGTGATCGCGCCCAGCCAGACGAAGACCCGTGCGCCCAGCTTCTGGTCCCAGCCGCTGGGTCCCGCCGCCGGCAGCGCGACGGCCGGCGCGACTGGGGGGAGCATCGGCGGCAGTTCGAACGGCGGCGGCAGCTCGGGCGTCGCGACAGGCTCGGGCGCCGCGGCCTCGACGGCCGGCGACGGTTCCGCTGCCGGCAACGGCATTGGCAGCGGGGTGACGGCCAGCTGCCGCTTCAGCCGGCCGACCTCGTCGGCCAGCCGTTCGTTCTGGGCCTTCAACCGCGCGGTCTGCACCAGCGCGATCATGGCCATCAGGGGCGTGCCGATGGCCCACGCGATCCCGACCAGGATGAGAAGGATCTCCTCCACGGGATCGCCGCTGCCGGCCGCCGCCTGCCCGCCCTACTCCGCGGCGACGCGGTTGGCCTGGCCGGCGAAGGCGGCGCGGTTGTCGCGCGCGACCTGGCCGCGCTTCACGACCAGCCGGTGGTTCTCCTTGCGGGCGGCGCGCTTGATGTCGGCCAGCGCATCGCCGTCGCACAGCACGAGGTCGGCGCTGTTGCCCTCGCGGATCCGGCCCTCGTTCGACAGCCGCATCAGGTCGGCCGCGCTGGCCGTCGCGAAGAACAGCGAATCGCGGGCCGAGATGCCGATCTCGCACATGTACTCGAGCTCGCGCGCGTTCTCGCCGTGGCGGTTGTGCGGCGTGCCGGCATCGGTGCCCATCGCGATGCGGCCGCCGGCCTTGTAGTACATCTTGATCGAGGCGATGTGGCGGTCGAACACCCGGCGCGCCTTGTCGATCACGTAGTCGGGGATCGAGCGGTCGCCGTCGTCGTAGCCCTTGAGGATGTTCTTCACCGCGGCCAGCGTCGGCACCAGCCACACGCCGCGCTCCTTCATCTCGGTCACGCACTCCTCGGTCATGAAGATGCCGTGCTCGATCGAGTCGATGCCGCCGCGCACCGCGTTGAGGATGCCGAGCGCGCCCTGGGCGTGGCTGGCGCAGCACTTGTGGAAGCGGTGCGCCTCGCTGATCCCGGCCTTCATCTCCTCGGCCGAGTAGTGGGCGTCCTCGGGATTGACGCCGGGCGTCATAACGCCGCCTGTCGCCATGATCTTCACCAGGTCGGAGCCGGCATGGACCTGCTCGCGCACCGCCTTCACGACCTCGTCGATGCCGTC
>Ga0102832_1000763_pt1 | contig 36691 bp, 29 predicted proteins | sample EBPBio282013_DNA_FD_88942 | JGI IMG/M metagenome (GOLD analysis project Ga0102832, IMG submission 88942) | Wastewater treatment Type I Accumulibacter community from EBPR Bioreactor in Madison, WI, USA - Reactor 2_5/28/2013_ DNA (Illumina Assembly) | ecosystem: Engineered > Bioreactor > EBPR >... | reverse complement strand
GATGCGGATTTTATCGGCGCGATTGACGGATTAGTCTCCGAAGTTTGCGTGCCTATCCGCAACCGGCAGCAGGTGATCGGCGTGTTGAATGTCGAAACCCGCGCCCCGCAGCGCTTGACGAGCAATGACCTTGACCTCATGTCGAGCCTCAGCGAGCATATCGGTTTGGCGCTGGAACGTGCCGAGCTGTATTCCGCCGTGCAGGAAAGCAACCAGAAATACCACATGGTTGTCGACAACATCAACGAAGTGATATTTCAGGTGGATGTCAACGGCTACCTGACGTTCTTAAACCCCGCTTGGTACAAACTCTCAGGACACACCGTTGAAAGCAGCTTGGGCAAGCATTTCGCCAACTTCATCGTACCGGGCGCGATTGACGCGCTGACGCAAATGCAGCAGCTACTGACCAGCAGCCAGCGCTCCGAAGCCCGCTTCCAATCGCTGCTGCTTAGGCCGGATGGCAGTGGTGTTCCGGTTGAAGCCCGTATCCAGCGCACCTATACCCCCGATGGGCAGTTCATGGGCTTAGGCGGTACGGCCTTCGACATCAGCGACCGCCTGCAGGCCGAACAACACGCCCGCGAAGCGCAGCTTATGGCGCGTGTGCAGGAAGCGATTTCAAGCAAACTCGGCCTCAAAGATATGATCCGCAGCATCGTCGAAGTGACCGCCGAAACCTTTGGCTATGAACTCGTCAGCGCTTATCTGGTGGAAGGTGATAATCTGCATCTTCAACATCAGGTCGGTTATGACACGATCATTCCAAAGTTCCCGATTACAAAGGGTGTTGCTGGACGGGTCGTCCGCACGCAAAAAGCCGTTTTGGTCGAAAATGCTGCCGACGATCCTGATTTCTTATTCGCCTTCCCCGGCATCAGCTCGGAAATCTGCGTGCCGCTCATCAACGATGGTCAAGCCGTCGGCGTGATGATCGTTGAAGCCCGCGAGGGTAAAACACTCACCCAAAATGATTTACGAGTGCTGATTATCCTCAGCGAACATTTAAGTGTAGCTGTCGAACGCGCCCGCTTGTACACCGCCGTGCAAGAAAGCAATCAGCGTTACCAGATGGTCGTAGATAACGTTCACGAAGTCATCTTTCAGCTTGACCCGCACGGCATCATCAGTTTTCTCAACCACTCGTGGATGGAACTTTCTGGTTACGCGCTTGAAGAAAGCATTGGCAAGCATTTCTCAAGTTTCATGCCGCCGGAGGATACGAATAAAGCCGAGGCGCTCGGTGAATTGCTCTATGCGGGTGAGCAAGAGGATGTTCGCTATCAGCACTCGCTGGTAAGGATTGATGGAACACTGGTTCCGCTGGAAGTCCGAATGCAGCTCGTTCACTCACCGGATGGTGAAATCGTCGGCATCGGTGGCACGGCGATTGACATTCGCGAACGGTTACAGGCCGAGCAGCAAGCCCTGAACCTGCTCCTTCAAACACGCACGGTTGAAATGCTTCGCAGCTTCCTCAGTAATGTCTCCCACGACCTCCGTACGCCGCTGTCAATTATGAACACGTCGTTATATTTACTCCGCCGCAAAATGGGCGACGACGCGAACGGCAATCGCTACCTTGAAGCGCTCGATAAGCAGACCGAACATATGCAGCATATCATCGAAGACATGCTCGATATTTCGAAACTCGATGACGAAAATACACAGCTCAATTTGATGCGCGTGGACATCAACGGCCTGATAAACGACCTGCTCGTCACCTTAAATGCTGCCGCAGTAGCCAAAGGTCAACAGTTGACCTTTGTTCCAGCCACCGACCATTCGATCATCCTGTCCGACCAAACGATGCTCGGCAAAGCCATCGCCAATGTGATTAAAAATGCCATCCAATACACGTTGGAAGGGGGCAAAATCAACATCACCACCACGAACGGCACTGCTTCGCTGTTCACCATTCGAGTACGCGACTCCGGCATCGGCATCAATGCCACCACCCTGCCGCACATCTTTGACCGGTTCTATAAAGCGGATACCGCTCGTCCAACCAATCAGGGCGGTATGGGTTTGGGACTCACCATTGCCCGCAAGATAATTGAGCTGCACGGGGGGACAATCAGCGCGATCAGCAATGTTGGTGAAGGCAGTACGTTCACCATCACGCTGCCAATGGATAGAAATTAGGGAGCAGGTTAGCCCTACTCCCTGACGCATTCAGGCTACTTGTGGTGGTAAGTTGACCAGCCGAGATACTTATTAAACGCCTCGTCAATCATGTTCGCGACATGCGACTGGTTGACCGATACATGATGCTCGAAGCCGTTCTCGCAAATGTATGCCAGCAGTTCTTGGAAGCGCGGCACCTGCACCACCCCATACCCGCCGAACGTATCAATCGGGTCGTCCGTGAAATCGCCCTGCCCCGTGTACGCCACAACCTTGCCGCTGAAATCATCGGTTGAAAGGCGCAGGTAGGTGAAGGGGTTCTGCTTCACCCGCCCATAAATTGTGCCGTAGGTATTATCCCTGCCGACCGTCTTGGAAATAATCTCCTGATAATCCATCACCGGAATATCCTCGACGAAAATATCCTTCGGTAGGTTCGAACAGTGGAATACTACGCCCTTATCGGGGTCTTCGCCGTAGTTGTTGTTCCAATCCACCAGCGCCGACGGACGACCGGAACCCAATTGCAGCGCCAGCATCGCCAAAGCGCCCACGATGTCGGTTTCACAGGCCGAGGGGTTGAGCTTGTTGCTGCTCATACTCATCAGCGTACATGGCACAACACCGAAATATTCCTCCATCGAAGTCCAGCATTGGATAGCCGTCGCGTCCAGCGCGTTGTCGTCCATCCACCCATCCAGCACCACGCCGAACTTCGCCATCCGGTACAACGACACCTCAGGAATATTGCTGGTACGCGCGTAACCCCGAATCGCGCCGAGTTTGCCCTGCACTGTCGGGTCGTTGTCCTCAAGCCGGTTGATGCGCCCGAACACTTCCGAAAGATCAAGCGTCTCGACGCTGATACCTTCATGGTCGAGAATCTTCTCGCTAAAGCGCACCGTCTTGAACGCTTCCGGTCGTGCGCCCATCATGCCGAGACGTGCTGTCCGCATCCCGCGAACGATGCGGCAAATTCCTGCAAACGTTTGCAAATCGTGCATAAAAGCAGGCGCGTTCGGGTCCATGGTGTGGTTGCTGGTGATCGAATACTTGATGTTGTACTGGCGCAGGTTGTTGCAGGCGCTCATCTTCCCGCAGAAGCTGTCCCGCCGCCAATTGATGTCCATCTTGGTCGCGTCATCAGGGAACGCATGGATCAGTACCGGCACGTTCAAGCCTGATAGGCGAATGGTGTTCGCAATCGCCCGTTCGTCACCGAAGTTCGGCAGTGTCACCAGCACGCCGTCAATCTCGTCGCGGTGCTGCCGGAACAAATCGGCACACATCTGCGCTTCTTTCAGCGACTCAATCGCGCCGTTGTTGGTGTCTGCTTCCGGCGTGATGATCGCGCGGATGCCCGCCTTCTCCAGCACCTGCAAGATGGTGTTACGGCCTTCACCCGCGAGGTGCGCCGGAAAGAACCCACGGTTGCCGACGATCACCGCCAGCGTAACCGGACGGCTGTTCAACGCGGCGGCGGGTGTCGGTTGGGGTTGTGCAAGAACCATTTTCAAAACTCCTTTATAAAAAATCTTTCGTCGTTAATCTTTCTATCGGGGCGAACGGTCGTCCGCCCCTACGGTCAATCCTATTTAATGCGCCGGCTCCTTCGTCATCTTGCCCTTGTCGGCGGCAGAGGCGTTCGCCCGCGCTTGGGCAGCCTGTTCCGCCATCTCCTCGACCGACTTGGTATGCAGCCGTGCCGCGCCTTCCGTCTGTCGCAGTTGGACGCGCTTGCCGCTGGCCTCGGCGGCTTGGAGGCGCTGCTGCGCGGCGGGGATCGCATCCGCGTACTGCGGCAGCCATTGGGCCTGTGCCACCAGCATCTCATCCGCCATCTGCCAGACTTCTTCAGGGTTGCACACCGCGCCGATCAGCGGGTCGTGCAGCATCGCCTGTTTGAGCAGCGTCACATCACCGTGTACCGCCGCTTCCATGCCCATCTGCTGCACCCTTACACTCGCCGAGCAAGTCGCAGCACACGCCAGCGGTAGGTCGCCAATCACCGGCATGTTGATGCCATTCTTATCGACATAACCCGGCGTTTCGATAATGCAGCCTTCCGGCAGGTTCGGGATCTGGCCGTTGTTCGGCAGGTTGAAGTGACCGCGATACGTCCGTCCAGTTTCCAGCGCCTCGATGATATACGAACCGTGTTCCTCGCTGCGCTTTTCGCCGCTGATAACGGGCGGGGTTTCGCTCATCCAGTTCGGGAAGTCGTTCTCGAACCAGTTACGCCCCTCGGTACACACCCGCAGGTAGCCACCGGTTTCGCCGTTAATCCAGCTTGAAAGGTCAATCCACTGGTTGATCTCATCCGTGCGCTTGCGGTACCACGGCAGGTACTCGCTCAAGTGGCCGTTCGACTCGGTGCTGTAGTAACCGAACCGCCGCAGCACATCAATCCGCACTTTCTCGGTCGTCGGGTATTCATCATGCCCTTCGAACAGTTCGAGCATCTTTGGAATCAGGTCGATACCCCGCCACTGCGCCTTTACGAACCACGTCTGATGGTTGATACCGGAAGCCACCACATCCACCTCGCGGCGGTGCAGCTTCACATCTTGGTCGATCAACCCCTCACGCTTCGCCCACTGCTCGACGCAGCGCGTAATCTGCCAATGTGCGCCCTGTACGCCGTGGCACAGGCCGATGGTGTTCACCCCGCCGTAAGTGGTACACGCCCACACGTTCATCGCCATCGGGTTCGAGTAGTTCAGGAACAGCGCGTCCGGCTTGGCAACCTCACGGATGTCCTTACAAATGCTCAACAGCGCCGGTATCGTCCGCTGGGCGTACATGATGCCGCCCGCGCACAGCGTATCGCCGACACATTGGTCAACGCCGTACTTCAGCGGAATATCAATGTCCGTCTGGAAGGCCGCTAACCCGCCCTGCCGGATCATGCAGATGATGTAATCGCTGTCAGCAATCGCCTCGCGCTGGCTGGTGGTCGCGCTGACGCTCGCGGGCAGTTGGTTCGCCTCGATGTCGCGGCGGCACAACTGCGTCACCATATCGAGGTTGCGCTGGGAAATATCCATCAGCGCGAATTGGGTATCGGTCAATTCCGGTATCGCCAGAATGTCGTGCATCAGCCGCCGCGTGAAGCCAATTGACCCCGCGCCGATCATCGCTATCTTCAATGGCATAGTCTTAGAAAATCTCCTTATAAAAAATTCTCAAAAGCCCATCTAAAAACCACAGAGACACAAAGTTTCTCGGTGTTCTTTGTGCCTTTGTGGTAAAAATCCGTATTGCCTTTACTCGCCGCGTGCCTCGCGCCGGATGGCTTTCAGCCGCTTCATCACATCATTGGTGCCGCGCCCGAAATAGTCGTACAGCGTCTTGTACTCGCTGTACAGTTGGTCGTAGATGGCTTGGTTCGCCGGAATGGGGTTCACAACCACATCCTTGACCTTGCCCATCACTTCCGCCGCCGCGTCGATATTCGGGTAAACACCCGCCGCCACCGCTGCGTGCATCGCCGAACCCAGCGCCGGAGCCTGTGATGACCCCGCCAACTTCAACGACCGTCCCGTCACATCGGCGTAAATCTGCCGCAGCATCGCGTTCTTATCCGGCAGGCCGCCCGCACAGATCAGTTCCTTCACCGGTACGCCCTGCTGCTCGAACGCCTCGATAATGACGCGCGTACCAAAAGCCGTCGCCTCGATCAACGCGCGGTAAATATCCGGTGCGCGTGTCCCCAGCGATCCACCGACCAACACGCCGGTCAGGTCAGCATTCACCAACGTCGAACGGTTGCCGTTCCACCAGTCGAGCGCGATCAAGCCATGCTCGCCGACCTTCTGCTTGGCGGCTTCATGTTCGAGGTACTGGTGAATATCCATCCCGGCTGCCTTCGCCGCGTCGTAGTATTCCGGCGGCACGGCGTTGTTGACGAACCATGCGAAGATGTCGCCCACGCCGCTCTGCCCCGCTTCGTAGCCGTAGTAACCGGGGGTGATGCCACCGCGCACCACACCGCACATCCCCTCGACCGTTTTCAGTTGGTCGCCGTTCAGGATGTGGCAGGTGGACGTACCCATAATCATGACCATCGTGCCGGTTTTAGCCTTCACCGCCGGATAGGTAACATGCGCGTCCACGTTCGCCACCGCGACCGCTGTCCCTTCCTTCAAGCCTGTCCATTGCGCTGCCTGTGCCGTGAGACCGCCCGCCTTCGAGCCGAGTTCGCCAAACTCACGCTGCATCTTGGTATCGACCACATCAGCAAACGCGGGGTTGAGTGCGCCGAAGTAAGCACGGTCAGGATAGCCTTCGTCCTGTACCATCGCCTTGTAACCCGCTGTACAAGCGTTGCGGACTTCGTTACCCGTTAGCTGCCAGATTACCCAATCGCAGGCTTCGATTAAACGGTCAGCCGCCGCGTATACTTCCGGCGCTTCGTTCAGGATTTGCAGCGCCTTGCTGAAAAACCATTCCGACGAAATCTTGCCACCGTAACGCTGCAACCAGCCCTGCCCCATCTTCCGCGCCGTTTCGTTGATGAAATCGGCCTCCGGTTGGGCGGCGTGGTGCTTCCACAGCTTCACCCAGCTATGCGGGTTGCTTTTCCACTGCTCCACCCCGCACAAGGGGGTGCCGTCTTTCAGGGTCGGCAGCATCGTGCAAGCCGTGAAGTCAATCGCCAAACCGACGACTTCTTCCGGCTTCACACCGGCTTGCTTCAGCACCGCCGGAATCGTCTGCTTGAACACTTCGATATAGTCAAATGGGTTTTGGAGCGCCCAATCCGGCGGCAGGGGTTTGTCGCTGCCGGGGAGGTGCTGGTCAATCACGCCATCGCCGTAAGCATGTACGGCGGATGCCACTTCACGTCCGTCGCGCACATCCACCAGCAGCGCACGGCCGGACTCGGTTCCAAAATCAACGCCAATCGTATACATATCCATCCAGCTTTCGTAAATAGTAAGTGCGTTTTGGGCGATTATAACACTTTTCTGTGACCGTTCACACATATCAATGACAATCGACAGGCATAAAAAAGGACGGTTCGCGAACCGTCCTTTAAAACCCTGCTGCGATCTTAATTTACGCGCCGGGTGTCACTGTAATCGTTGCCGTCGGTGTCAGCGTCGGCAGTACAACCGCAGTCGGCGGTGGTGGGGGCAGCGTTCCGGTTGGGGGGGGCGGGGGCAGCGTCACCGGCGGGGTCACTGGAAACGGTGTTGCCGTGACGATGATTGCGCCAATCGGTGTCGCCGTCACCACACCCGGCTGCACAATAATGACCGGGAAGCCGGGGGTCGCGGTCGCCACAGGCAGCGGCGGCGCAACAACAACCGGAAGTTGGGCGCATGGCCCCGTGACAGTCACCACAGCGGCGGATACCCAACCCTGTGTCGTATCATTCTGCACCGTGAACCATTGGCCGTTCTCGCTCTGGCCGATCACCTGAATGGTTTGCCGCGCTTGTAATAGCGCCAGCCGTGCATAGTTCGTGCCGGGGCCGCTGCGTAAGTTCACATTCCGCGAGCTGCTCGCCACACATAGCCCTTCGACCACCGAAGGCGTAAACTGCGGTGTAGCGGTCGGCGGAATTTCCACCGGAACGGTACCGAGTGTACACGGCGCGTTGCTCAACGTCAGGTTGATCGTCCCTGCCACTTCCGGCGCGGCCACAATCGAAAGTTCCAGCAGTTGGTCACCTGCCCCAACACTGATGCAGGTGCTGTCGAGGTTGCTCCGCAGCGCCGAGATAATCTCGCCCGTGCCGTCGCGCAGTTCAACGTAAGCATCGACGCTGTAAGGGGTCGCGTCAATCAGCAGCGACGTAGCATAAAATGGATCGGTGTTGAACACATACGCTTGTGACGGGTTCGCCAGCGGGAAGGTGATACTCAGCGGTGTATCCAAGTCCAAGACCGTCAGCGGCACGGCGGGACGGCTGTCCAGTGTCAGCAGGAAATCCCCCGGTGTACCGTTGACCACGATGTAGTGCATCCCCGTTTCTTGTAAGCGGAAGACGATCTGTGCCGCCGTCGTGGTTGGAATGCTAATCGTATTATCATTGGTCGCCAGCAAGCTCTGCGCCGGACTCGCCAGCGACAGGCGCGGGTCAGATCCAACCGAAACACCCACAGCGCGAATCGTCACCAGATCGCCGAGGGTACCGTTGAACGTATAGATGACCGCGCTATCCGTAGTAGGCAGGTTATTCACCGCCGCGCTGCCATAGCCGATCTCGATGACATCCTGTGCTTGAGCGCCGACCATACTCAACGGCACAAGACAGCAAATTAATAGCGCCACTAACATCCATTTGGGGCGTATGCCTCGTTTCATATTGAAACCTCCTCAGGCGTTAAAATGAGCAGATAAATCGAGGTTTACAGAGCCGCTTCAATGAATGGGAAAAAAGAAAACGGCGACCCTGCGAAAAAATCCTTGACAAGCTCACAAGCTGCGATGGTATAAAACAGATAACATTTTGCTTTGTTGGTGTCATGGGTAGAGTGGACACTTAAAAATCCGTCGTGTCCTATAACCACCAAATGAACGCGACAATCCATGACATCCCGCATCAACAGCACTACAACGCAGAGGAGCGATGATGACGCGCACGATTTTCAAGAAAAAATCCGTAATGAAAGGCTCGCTCCAGCAGCTTTGGGACTTCCACGCCCAACCTAACGCCTTCGCCAAGCTCACCCCGCCGCCCATCTTCATCCGCGTGCGCGAAAATAAACTCAAATCGCTCACCGAAGGCACGGTCGACTTTACCATGTGGCTTGGGCCAATCCCGCTGCATTGGGTCGCCCAGCACGAAGCCGGGCCAACCGAGATGTCCTTCACCGACCGCCAGCTTGTCGGGCCAATGGCCTATTGGGAACATCAGCACAGCTTCCGTGCCGTGATGGATGGCGTAGAACTCACCGATCATGTCACCTTAGAACACAAACCGGGTCTCACCGGCTTATTCACCCGCCTGTTTTTCGATGGCATCCCGCTGCAAATTTTCTTCTTCTACCGTCACCTGCGGACGCGCTTGGCCTTAGCGAAAATGCTTTAAGCTATAATGTCGGGCATTGATTGACAGAATAACTAAAGGGTTGCCAGCGTGCGTGTAAACCGTAGTTTGCGAAATCTCGTCCCCGGAAACAAAGCGGCATGGTATATGCTGACGATGGTCATCGCCTTCGCCATCACCGTCGTCGGTACGCGCCTCTACCTCGATATTACCGGCTATCCGCAGTTGGGCAACGAAACCTTTCATTTCGCCCATGCGCTGTGGGGCGGCCTCCTACAAGCCGTCTCGGCTATCCTCATGCTGGTTTACCTCAACGAATGGGTTTTCTCACTCTCGGCAGCGCTGGCGGGTATCGGCATCGGCTTGTTCATTGACGAAATCGGCAAGTTCATTACCCAGAGCAACGACTATTTCTTTCCCCTCGCCGCGCCCATCATCTACGTGGCCTTCATCCTGTGTGTCTTTGCCTATCTCTACATCCGCCGCCACGAAACCGACGACACCCGCGCTACCCTTTACGGCGTACTAGAAGACTTGGAAATGCTGCTGGACGACAACTTGGATTCCAAGACCCATCGCAGTCTCATCAACCGCTTGGAAAGGGTAAACGAGGAAGCCGAACGTCCCGACCTCCAGCATTTCTCCGGCGCTTTACTCACTTACCTGCAATCCGAACAGGTGAACGTCAAACCGCCCCGTAATACGTACTGGACGAGGCTTGGCGAACAGCTCGCACGGTTGGAGAATCGCTTCTTACCGAAAGCCGTCACCCACAAATTGTTGATACTGGCCTTCGCCGTATTAGGGGCAATCTCGCTCATTAAAATTGGTGTGCTGTTCAGCATCGTGGTCGATCAACGTTCGCTCGATAACCCCTTCATCGCCAACCTGCTCGAAGACAATCCGCTGATAAAAGGCATTTACAGCTTCAACTGGTATGTCGTCCTGCTGACCATCGAAAGCGCCATCGGTATTCTATATGCGATTGCCGTCGTCAGCTTCATCACCAACCGCGACCGCGTCGGCTTACAAATTAGCTCGGCAGGCTTGATCTTATCCCTCACCATCGGCAACACCCTATCCTTCTACTTCAACCAGTTCTCGGTCGTGCTGGATAGCCTCTTATTATCGGCAGTCCTCATCTTGGTCATGCGCTACCGCCAGCGCTTCGACCAGATCCGCCTCAAGCCGCCGGTCGCCTTCCAACCGCTGATGCCCAAGCGCGACTAAGTAGCTTTACCGTCGAGGTACTCGCCTAACCCACCCCAAATCAAAATAGGCAGCCTATGGGTAATAGACTGCCTATTGATGTCGCTCAAAATGATGAATTAGGTAGTGGTATTCTGGAAGTTGGCGACCACACGCTGGTAGCTCTGCCAATCCTTATCGGGAACACCCTGCGCCAACCGCTTCTCGACACGATCAGCAATTGCCTGTACCTGTGGCTTTAACCCGTGCCCCTTCGCCGTCAGGTAAATTTTCACACTGCGGCGGTCGGTCGGATGCGTGCGCCGTTCGATCAGCCCCTTACGCTCGATCTGGTCAAGAATAGGTGTGAACGAGGTTGCCGCGCGACCCACCGCCTTTGCCAATTGGTTCGCCATCTGCCCGTCTTGTTCATAAAGTACCCGCAAGATATACCATTCGATAACCGCGAGGCCGATTTCCTGTGTTTCCTGCTTATAGATTTCATCAACACTTCGCAGGGCAATATCAAGATTGCACCATACGGAACCGCCAAAGCGTAATTCAGCCATCATTTATCCCCCAAGGATATTACTAAACATAAGAGGAATGAAGGAATTATTGTACATTGTACAGTTTATGCTATTTATTCCTGCATTCTATCTATAGAATATCCTGTGTCTCACCGCCCACCATGAGCCAGAGAGCGATATTTGAATAGGCCAACTGGGCAGCTAATTTCCCAGAGACCTTGCACAAAAGTCCTATTACAGGTTTATAATCAGCCTATACACCAATCGCGTGACGGTTTTTACAGATCACAATAATTGTCTAAGTTTAAAGCACCTGAAACAACGTTACTTGCAGCCCATCCGGCGCTTGCAACCGCGCGTTCTTATGATTCCACGGCGTAACCGTCGGCTCATGCACCAGCGTTGCGCCGTTCGCGAGAGCTTGTGCCACAACCGCATCAACATCCTCTACTTGCAGCGCGAAGCGAACCTGCCCGCTCACCCGTTTGCCTACCTCAAGCTGGTCAACCGTCGCCGCGCTGCGCTCATCAAGGATTTCCAGCGTCCCCTTCCCCATGTCATAGATCACACCCTTGTTGTTCTCCGCCGTCCAAATCTCGTCTGCCTCTAAACCCAGCACATCCTCATAAAACGCCACCAACCGGTCATAATCCTCTGCCGTCAGCGCGATGCGAAACTCTAAAATCGGTGAAGCCATCATCATCTCTTTCAGAAAATAGTCGGGTCGGTGTCTCCTAGAGGCATCTATCCAACACCTTCTTACACCAAAAAGGCCACCCCATAGGGCAGCCTTTCATGTTTACGGACTCTGGAAGCGCCACCTATGCCGCGCCGAACGGCACAGCCACAAACCGCCCATAAGCCACGAACGCCGCCAGTAACAGCAGCACCAAATTAACAACCGTAAAAGGTGCTTCACCCCGCCGGATGTGGGTAATGATCGCGCCAACCATTGTCAGCACCAGCCCCACCGCCGCTAACGGGGTCAGCACCGGCAGGATACCCGTGACCCACGGCAGGATAAGCCCAATCCCCGCCAGCAGTTCCAGTACCCCAATCACTTTAACCGTACTAGGGGAAAAATCTTCCACCCATTTCATCGTGCCTTGCAGCTTTTCCTTTGGCTGTGTTGACTTCATAATCCCAGCCCCCACAAACACCAGCCCTAGCAAGATTTGTACAATCCACAATGCCGTATTCATGCTCATGTCCTCTTATGATAAGCCCTTAGAACACAGTTGTTGACTAAACCACAACTGTTGCTTATCATAAAAAGGGAAACAAAACAGCACAACCAACAATAATTCGGATGTGTTGTTTAACCAACGCACTTTTAGAACTGCTGTTTAAGCAACAAAAGAGGTAATCTGTTGTCAAAAAAGATTAAAAACGAGAACGATCCGCGCAGCAAACGCACCCGCCGTTTATTGCAAGATGCACTCAGCGACTTATTGGGTACCAAAGGGTTTGGCGAGATCAACGTGGCCGACATCACCACGAAAGCCGAGGTCAATCGCGCCACCTTTTACGCCCACTATAATGACAAGTACGATCTGCTGAACGCCCGCATCCGCAGCACCTTCCAAGATTTGCTCGATAAAAAGCTGCCGTCCAACCCCACCTTCTCAATGGCGAATCTGTGTATTTTGACCCTAACCGCGCACGAATACCTCGCCGCCTTCGCAGGACATTGTGCAGTCGATACTGCCACGTCAGATAACGGCTTAATGGTGCAGCAGGTACACCGCCAGATCAACACGATTTTGTTGGAATGGCTGCACAACAGTCCCATTAAGCTGCCGCCATCCCCAACCATCGAAATCGTCGCCATGACCACCAGTTGGGCAATTTTCGGCTCGATACTCGAAGGCTCATGGAACGGTAATCGGCGGCCCCCCGCTCTACTGACTGCACAGGTCTTGGAACAGCTCGAACCCGGCCTTCGCGCCTACCTCGTCGCCGAAGCCGCCCACTAACACAATCCCCCTATCACTTGCACCATCGTGTAGGGGACCAAGGCTTGCGCCCTCTTGCCACCAACCACCCACGTTACCACGCCTGTAGGGACGTGAGACAGCACGTCCGCCTCAAAACCCTCGAAAAATCCTTAACTTGCTACCAATGGGACAACATCCTTGCTGTCCGCGCTGCTAACCCAAACCATTATCCTGTCTATAGGAATGGTCTTAGACCATTCCGTTTTGGCTTTATCTCCCTCTGTACCTTCCTATACCCAGATAGATCATCCCGACTCTCCACCCAAACGATTGACATAATCTTGGCGTGCTTGGCGACTTGGCGGTTAATCTGGTCTTATCGTTCCCCTACAACACCAACTCCCACGTCTCCCCCACCAAATCCTTCCCGAATCCGTGATAAGGGTCTTCCTCGACCAACACGAATCCGGTTGACTGGTAAATCCCCCGCGCCGCCAACAGCACATGGTTCGTCCACAATGTCATCTTCTGGTATCCCACCTGCCGCGCGAACCGGATGCACTCGTTCACCAACCGCTTGCCGATCCCCAACCCCCGCGCCTTTGGGTCAACGATCAGCAGCCGCAGTTTCGCCACCGCATCCGATTGCTTAACCACGAACACCGAACCGACAATCTCGCCGTTCATCTCCGCCATCCAGCAGCGTTCATACTTGTGGTCATAATGCTTGATGAACGCCGCCACGATCCCCGCCACCAGCCCCTCAAATGTCTCATCCCAACCGTATTCCGTGTTGTAGAGAATCCCGTGCTGCTGCACCACCCAACCCATATCCCCCGGTTGGTGCGGTCGCAGCAAGTACGGCACCGAGCGTTCCGGCGTGCTGCCTAACAGCGTTTCAATCGTCTGCATCGCCTCACCCAAGCGCCGCTGGTCAGCCGCCGAAAGCGTATCGAGCAACGCCCCAATTTCGTGCCGCGAACGGCTGTTAAGTGTAGCAAAAGCCGCCTGCCCTGCCTCCGTCAGCCGCAGCACCGTTTGTCTGCCGTCCGTCTCCGAAGGCTGCTTGTCGATCAACCCCTTCTTGCTGAAGTCCCGCACAATCCGGCTCAAATAACCCGCGTCTAACTTCAACTCCGCCGCGAGTTCCCCCGCCGTTGTCTGATCACGGTGCGCCATCTCGTAAATAACCCGCGCCTCCGTCAGCGAAAACGGCGTTTGCAAATGCCCTTCTTCCAGCACCCCAATCTGCCGCGTATAAAACCGGTTAAACCGCCGTACCGCCTCAATTTGTGCCGCCATATCGTTCGATGTCATAGTCTTAAACCTTTTCGCCCTACAACCTAATTTTTTTCCTGCCCAAAGTTTGAAAATTCGAACCACCAGATCAGAATTTTTGTGCTATACTTATTCTATCTTTTCTCTGTATTCTCTTGGCGTTCTTGGCGACTTGGCGGTTCAAAATGCCTTTCTCTGTATTAATTCTTTGCGCCTTTGCTTCCTTGCGCCTTTGCGTTTTGTTATTCGTCTTTGCACGTCCAGCGAAACCCTCCCGCGCATCCGCCGAACTGTCTGTCGGCGGCGGTTACACGGGAGCAATCTGCCGCATGAGCGCCATTTCAGCGGTGATAGCCGAGCCTCCCGCCGTCACAGAATCACCCCTCGGCGGCATCACGGGAGCGGTTCGCCCGCCATTTCAGCGGATGGTTGTGCAATTGACGCATTTTGTGCATTTTGCGAACAACCCGCACCATATCAGCAAGAATACGAATATTAATTGCTTTTGTCAACTATTTAAATGACAGAGGCATTTAAATTACAGATGGAGTTGCGTGGTAAAAACCCCATAGCTGTCAACTTAAGGATTGAGAAAAGGGAAGCAAGCCTGAGAAGATAGTGTTTACCAAGACAATATCAGTCAGGTTGCTTCACCATAAAAACAATAACGGAAGTCACACAAGAATTGCAAGCAGTGCTTTGGGAAGAGGCGGATCGGGCAGGACGGGAAGCAGGGTTCATCAAGCGCCGACGACGGTTGAGTGGCAGCAGCTTTGTGCAAACGCTGGTGATGGGGTATTGGAGCAATCCGCAAGCGACGACCAGCGATTTGAACCAGGCGGCAGGGGCGGTGGGGGTGCCGATTTCGCGACAGGGGTTGGAACAGCGCTACAGTCCAGAGGCGGCAGCGGTGCTGAAGCGGGTGTTGGAGGCGAGTGTCGAGCGGATGATCGGCGCGAACCCGGTGAATGTACCGGTCCTGAGACGCTTCAGCGCGGTACGGATCATGGATAGCAGCACGATCACCTTGCCGGCAGCCTTAGCGGAGGTGTGGTCGGGATGCGGGCTGGCGTGCAGCGGGTTGAAACTCTCGGTCGATTGGGATTTAAAGAGTGGCCGTTTGGATGGGCCACATCTGGCAGATGGACGACGACATGACCAAAAGTTGGTGGCAGAACATCAGGCGGTTCAAGCCGGGGAAGTGGTCTTGCGCGACTTAGGCTATTTCAATCTGGAGACCTTTGCCCATCTGGAAAGGCAAGGGGCATATTGGGTGAGCTACTACAAGCAAGGCACGATCATGACCACGACCGATGGAGCGCTGTTGGAGGAACGCACAATCTTGCCTAAGCGCGTGGGGGATCGTCTGGATATGACCATGTGTTTAGGGAAAGAGGAGCGCCTGACCAGCCGACTGGTCGCGGTTCGTTTGCCGGCGGCGGTCGTTCGCAAACGGCGCAAACATCTGCGCGAAATTGCCCGCCGCAAACAGCAGCCGGTCAGTGAACGCAGCTTGAAATTGGCGGCGTGGCTGATCGTGGTGACCAATATCCCGGCTGATTTACTCTCGCTGGATGAGGTCTGTGTCTTGTTGGGCTGTCGCTGGCAGATTGAACGCCTGTTTCGCTTGTGGAAAGAGGATGGGCAAATTGATGAATGGCGCAGTCAGAAACCCTGGCACATTTTGTGTGAAGTCTACGCCAAACTGATTGCGTGTATCCTTCAACATTGGATTATCCTGCTGGCTCTGTGGGACATTCCAGATCGGGCACTTCATCAAGCCAGCAAAACCATCCGCCAGCATGTCTATTGGCTGTCGGCTGTCTTACGTGATGAGTCAGCCTGTTCCCTCATGCTGGCTCATCTTTGTCGGACTTTACGCGCTGGTTGCAGAATGGGGCGCTCGGCCAACTCGCCCCATACTTATGAACGCTTGCTTGCTTTTGAATCCTTTTCCTTAAGTTGACAGCTATGGAGTTGCGTGGTAAAAACCCCTACCCTATGCTAATGTAGACAACCATATAACAGGTTATTACAAGCGGCTGAGGGGTAAAAATGGGCAACCAAGAAGCATTTTCGCAGGCGATCCAATCCGGTTACGCGACTCAAGGTGAGGCAATCACACTCGGCATCTCCATGCTCGACGGCGTACCCGTCTCCGGCGCACTAGTTACTGTCCCGCTCTCCACCATGAACCGACACGGCTTGGTCGCGGGGGCAACCGGCACCGGCAAGACCAAAACACTCCAGCGCCTCGCCGAAAGCCTCTCGGCCAATGGTGTCCCTGTCCTCATTATGGACATCAAAGGTGACATCAGCGGCATCTCCCAAATGGGTTCACCCAACCCCAAAATTGATGAACGCCAGCAAAAAATCGGTGTCCCGTGGAGCGCCAAGCAGTTCCCGGTCGAGTTCCTCACCCTCTCCGGTGCCAATGGCGTGCAGCTTCGCGCCACCGTTTCCGAATTCGGCCCCGTGCTGTTCAGCAAAATCCTTGAACTCAACGACACCCAGCAAAGCGTCGTCTCGCTCATCTTTAAATACTGCGACGACAAGCAGCTTCCCCTACTCGACCTCAAGGACTTCAAAAAGACCCTGCAATTCCTCACCAACGAAGGCCGCGACGACATCGAAAAAGACTACGGTGCCATCAGCCCCGCCTCCACCAGCGCCATCATGCGGAAAGTGATCGAGCTTGAACAGCAAGGCGCGGAGCAGTTCTTCGGCGAAACCTCCTTCGATGTGGAAGACCTCTGCCGCACCGATAGCAACGGCTTCGGCTATATCAATGTCCTCCGTCTCGCCGATTTACAGAGCAAGCCCAAACTGTTCTCGACCTTTATGCTCTGCCTCATGGCCGAAATTTACGAAAAGTTCCCCGAAGAAGGCGACATCGAAAAGCCCAAACTCGTGTTCATCATCGACGAAGCCCACCTTATCTTCAACGAGGCATCCAAATCCCTGCTCGACCAGATCGAAACCATCATCAAGCTCATTCGCTCCAAAGGCGTAGGCATCTACTTCTGCACCCAGAACCCCATCGACATCCCGCCCGCTATCCTTGCTCAGTTGGGCTTGAAGATTCAGCACGCCCTCCGCGCCTTCACTGCCAACGACCGCAAAGCCATCAAGCTCGCCGCCGAAAATTACCCCATCACCGAGTTCTATGATGTTGAGAATTTGCTCACCCAGCTCGGTACGGGCGAGGCGTTTATCAGCGTCCTCAGCGAACGAGGTATCCCGACCCCGCTGGCGCAAACCATGATCTGCGCCCCCGAATCGCGTATGGATACCATCACCGACGGCGAACTGCTGGATGCCGTCAATCGGTCTGCGATTAAGAGCAAATACAACGCCGTGATCGACCGTGACAGCGCCTACGAAATCCTCACCAAGAAATTGGAATCCGCCGCTCAGACCGAGGCTAATGCCAAAGAGGAAAAGAAGGCCGCCAAACAGCGCAAAGAAGATCCGTCGCTCATCGAGCAAATCGGTAAGAGCAGCGTCGCCCGTCAGGTCGGTCGCACCCTCACCCGTGAACTGACACGCGGCTTGCTCGGCATACTCGGCATCAAAAGCCGCTAACCTCTCAATAATCTTATCCATGATCGGGCGTGCCAAATCGGTACGCCCTTTTGTTTCCAAAGGTGGCACGCATGAACAAACACGCCGCGTTCAAACAAATCTACGGCCCGTGGGCGCTCGTCACAGGTGGCAGCGCGGGCATTGGCGCAGCCTTCGCGTGGATACTGGCGGAACGCGGCATCAACCTCGTGTTGATCGCCCGTAACCCCGAACGGTTAGAGGAAAAAGCCGCCGAGATCCAAACCCAGCACCCTAACGTGCAAATTATCACCCATGCCCTCGACCTCAGCCTATCCGACAGCGTAGCCAGCCTCATCAATCTAACGGCCGACCTTGAAATCGGGCTGGTGGTCGCCAACGCCGCGATGGAAACCAGTGGCGGCTTCCTCAACAGCTCGTTCTCCAACCAGCAGCGCCTCATCCAACTGAACATCACCACACCCGCTCACCTCGCCCACCATTACGGGCGGTTGATGCGCGACCGCAAACGCGGCGGTATCCTATTCGTAGCCAGCATCGCCGCTTACGGCCCGCTTCCCTACCTCGCCAACTATGCCGCCTCCAAAGCCTACCTGTTAAGCCTCGGTGAAGCCCTCCACTATGAACTAAAGCCGTATGGTGTGGATGTGCTGGTGCTGTCCCCCGGCCTCATCGATACCAGCATGGCTGAACAAACCGCAATTGATTGGTCGCTGGTTTACGCCCCTTATCGGGATGCCGACAGCACCGCCCTCGCTGGCATCCGTGCGCTCGGCAGAAAATCGAGTGTCATCCCCGGCACGACCAACTGGCTCGTCGCCTTCGCCCGCAAATACTTGCTCACCCGCAGCCTCAATATCACTCTATTTGGTCACCTACTTCGCCGCGCCATCACGTCTTCTCGGTTATAAATAGCACAGCCTCATCACCCGCCCATAGCAAAAACCCCTCGCGTAAGTTATCCTCGTTCTCTCAGGAGGGGAATTTATGCCAACCTTACTCAACACACCCGTTTGGGTTCAGCTTGAACAGCATTATCAAGCCATTCGTAACGTCCAAATGCGCGATCTGTTCGCCGCCGAACCCGACCGCTTTAACCGTTTCTCGCTCAAACTCGACGACATCCTGTTCGACTTCTCTAAAAATCGCATCAAAAGTGAAACCCTAAAACTGCTGCTCGATCTCGCCAAGGAAGCCAAACTCAGCGAGAAGATCGAAGCCATGTTCACCGGCGAGAAGATCAACCGAACCGAAAACCGTGCCGTCCTGCACACCGCCCTTCGCAACCGTTCCAACACACCCATCCTTGTTGATGGCGTGGATGTGATGCCCGAAGTCAACCGTGTGCTGGCAAAGATGCGGACGTTCAGCGATCAGGTTCGTTCCGGCGCGTGGAAAGGCTACACCGGCAAAGCCATCACCGATGTGGTGAATATCGGCATCGGCGGCTCGGATTTAGGGCCGAAGATGGTCACCATCGCCCTCGCCCCCTACACCAAGCGTGACCTGCACTCGCACTTCGTCTCCAACGTCGATGGTACTGATATTGCCGAAACGCTGCGGCTCCTTAACCCTGAAACCACGCTGTTCCTCATCGCCTCAAAGACCTTCACCACGCAGGAAACCATGACCAACGCCCACACCGCTAGAAAGTGGTTCTTGGATACCGCCAAAGATGAAAGCGCGGTCGCTAAGCACTTCGCTGCCCTCTCGACCAACACCGAGAAGGTGAAGGCGTTCGGCATCGACCCTGAGAATATGTTCGAGTTTTGGGATTGGGTTGGCGGTCGCTACTCGCTGTGGTCAGCTATCGGCCTGTCCATCGCCCTCGCCGTCGGCATGGATAACTTTGAGGCGCTGCTGGCTGGCGCGCATAAAGTTGACCAGCACTTCCGCACCACCCCCTTCGAGCAAAACATTCCGGTTATCATGGGGCTGCTCGGCATCTGGTACAACAACTTCTTCGGCGCACAAACGCAGGCCATCCTGCCCTATGACCAGTATCTCTCGCGCTTCCCGGCTTACTTCCAGCAGGGCGACATGGAAAGCAACGGCAAGAGCGTTACCCAGAGCGGCGAGAAAATTGACTACAGCACCGGCCCCGTTATCTGGGGGGAACCGGGGACGAACGGCCAGCACGCCTTCTACCAACTTATCCATCAGGGTACGAAGCTCATCCCGTGCGACTTCCTTGCCTCGGCTCAAACCCACAACCCGCTCGGCAGCCACCACGAAATCCTCATCGCCAACTTCCTCGCCCAAACCGAGGCGCTCATGAAGGGCAAAACGGCTGACGAAGCCCGCGCGGAACTCGTCGCCGCCGGTGATAGCAATCCGTCTGATCTGCTGGTTGCGGCCAAAACCTTCGCCGGCAATAAACCGTCGAACTCGTTCCTCTACAAATCGCTCACGCCGGAAACGCTCGGCTCGCTCATCGCCCTCTACGAGCACAAGATTTTCACGCAGGGCATCATCTGGGACATCAACTCGTTCGACCAGTGGGGCGTGGAACTCGGCAAACAGCTCGCCAAAGCCATCGAGCCGGAACTCAAGGGCGACCAACCCGTCGCCAGCCACGATGCCTCCACTAACGGCCTCATCAACTACTACAAACAAACCCGCAGCTAGGCATCCAGCACAAGAGAAAACAGGGGCGCACTTGCCCCTGTTTAACATCAATAGAGCAACAACTAAGGTGAAAATATGTCCATCGGCATACTTAAATTCAAATTAGCCTTAACCGCCTTCATATTGATGCTCTTGTTGAATACCTCGCTCGTCTCAGCCCAACCCGACACCATTTGTACCGGAATTTGTGACTTGGCTTCGTCGCCTACTGTTGAAAATTTATTCGGCGCGGTTAATGAGTTCGGACTATGGCTTATTAATACGAATGAGAGTGAAGCTCAATTTTTCTCACATGAAAATGCAATAAATTTGAGTTTTGACCCAAGTGGAAAATATGTCGCGGTAATATCATGCCCAAATTTAGCTATCCGCACATCCCCTTGCAAAGGTTCGCTATCCTTATTTGACCTTCAAGAGCAAACATGGCGAGAGCTTGGCAGCTATGACTCTGCCATTGAAAACGTCAAATTTAGTCCTGATGGCAAATACGTTGCATTTCAAAACGGATTCGGTAAATCGGGGGTTCAACTGATTGACTTAACCACTGGCGATACTTTTACCGTTGGGGATCAGCGCCTAACGAATATGATCATCGAATACACTTTTAATCCCCAAAGCACCCTGATTGCCATCAGCAACGGTGATATTGGTTATGGTGGGCATGTTTTCTGGGGACTCTCTATATGGAAAATTTCCGATCAGTCATTTCAGGTAAAAACGAGAGGCAGTTTGCTTGCCGCAGACTTGACCTTTACTGAAACTGAAAACAACATTGCTTTTGTGAAATACAATGCTGAACTCTATAGCTGGAATTACTATAAAGGCATTGTTTCTTCAGTGGATGATATAGTAGGTGATAACCTAAATCGGATAAGATTCTCATATCCCCCAACCTATTTACTTGCGACACTATCGGATGGTAGATTACCGATGGATCGGATGTTGTATGTATGGGATGTTCAATCGGGTGAACAAATCTTCGTTCTTGATAGAACTGATGATAGTTTCACCAATTTAATTTCAATTAATTCAACGGGCGAGTTTATTGCTTACGGCAGCACCGTTACTGAAGGCAAGATTGTCGAGGTATGGGAAAGGGCAACAGGCACGACTAGCCAATATACACTGAGTCAGTGAGGGAGCTTTCTAAAACTCCCTCCGCATTTATCGCTGTACTTTGAAGATTATTTTTTCTTATTCAAAAATGTCTCGCACCGGCAGCCTAAACCCCGGCAGCAGATCACCGCCATCCAAGAAATCATCTACACTGAGTGTTCGCGAACCATTTACGGTATGAACAACAACTGTCTGTGACTTACGGTAGACCAGCCAGATTAAACGTGTACCGTATTTGAGATATTGAGTCACTTTAAAGTGAACTTCCTCTGCCTCATCAGTAGGAGAAATAACTTCAACAGCGAGATCAGGAGCGCCGGGGAAGTAACCGTCAGGGAAGCCCTGTTCAGAGATACGAGTGACAGAAACAAACCCTACATCGGGCGCACGAACCGTATCTTTTCCATTAGGGTTTTTATATAGTATATAGCCGGTTTCAGCAGCAGTGGTTTCGCCTAATTTATGCTTATCTACAAATTCACTAATGAAGCGATTGAGCCTTGAAGTATCGCGCCCATGTTTAAAACTAGCAGGTGTCATCTCAATCAGCACCCCTTCGCTGAGTTCAAATCGGCGCAGTTCATTTGCTGGATCATGAGAAATCGCCCATAGGTCATCAACCGTATATAGCCGTTCGTGGATGGTCATCGCGTGTACTCCACTAAACCTCTGTCACAGATCATTATAGCCTAAAGTGCTTCAGCTAATCTCTCCGCATTAATCTTGGCGTTCTTGGCGACTTGGCGGTTCTATCCTGTATTCGCTTTGTGTCTTTGTGCCATTGAGCCTTTGTGTTAAATCTCTCCGCATTTCCTCTGCGCTCTTTGCGTCTTTGCGGTTCAATCGTCTTTGCTTATAACGCTTCCAAGTGCAGCATCGAGAGTTCTTCGCCGTTGAGCGTCACCACCGTTTTCATCAGGTCGGCGGTCATGCACGAATGCACCGGCAGGATGCACACGAGGCTGCCGATTGCGATGCGGTCAAAATCCTCCGGCGCGACTTGCAGCACCCCATGTTCCTGCGACAAGCTCACCACATAGGTGTCCTCGAACGGGTCGCTCCAACCGCTGTCGGTCGGCAGGCAAACCGCGCCGAAGGTCGCCCTGCCCTTCAGGTCAACGAAGGTATCCTTTGACAAATGCACACCACCGCCATACACCACAATCTGGTTACGCTCGGCATTCTTGGTCACCACCGGACAGGCCAAAGCGACCGCCACTTCATCTGCTGTGCAGGTGCTAATGACAACTTGCATCCAGTCGAAGTACACGAAGTTGCCGGGGCGCACTTCTTCCACCGCGCTCAGGTCTTGCACGGTTACGCAGCTTGGTGTATCACCGAGCGAGACTTCTAAACCTGTAAATCCGGTCGCTGCCAGATGGTCACGCAGGCTGTTGAAACGGCCTACGCTCTCGTCGTACACCGCTTTGATCTCGGCATGGTTGTGGCTCTTGTACGACTGACCGGAGTGCGTCAGCATCCCCCGCAGCCGCATCATCGGCGAGGCGCTGATTTGCCCCGCCAGCCCAACCGCCTCATCCTTGGCCTGCCAGTCGATGCCGGTACGGTGGTAGCCGGTATCGACATCCAACCAGATGTCTACTGGATGCTGCAAGTGCGAACCGAGGAAGCGCACCGTTTCGCGCGACTCGACAATCAGGCCGAGGCGAATACGGCTGGCGAGGCTGTTAATCAGGTCGATTTCACGCCAATTCGCGGGGAAGGCTACCAGAATGTCATCCCAACCCGCGTCGGCGAAGTAAGCCGCCATCCGCAGCGACGAAGCCGCGATGCTTGTCACGCCTTCTGCCCGTATCCACTCGCCTACCTTGGCTGATTGGTGCGTTTTGAAGTGCGGGCGAAAGCGAACGCCGCTGGCACGGGCGTGAGCCGCCATATTGGCGATATTCCGCTTACACTTGGCCTCGTCCAGCAGCAGCGTCGGGTGCGCGATACGCTCGTATAATTCTTGGGTTGTCATAGCAAATCACTTATCTCTAGTTAGATAAAATCCTTCGCCTAGAGTGTACAAAGGTTGTGAACGCCTGACAAACCACATGGTTTATGGGGATTTGTAGGGAAGGGATTGACCCCCTCCCCTTTTGAGGCTTTCGTACCGAAGGGCTAATACCCGTTGATCTTGGTCACCTCGATTACGTACATCTCGCGTTGTTCGTTAGCGTCCCCACGCGATTGATACACGGGGTTACCGGTGTACTTCTGCGAGAGCTTGTTGATGTGATCGCGCGCGCCGTGGGCCTCATCACGGGTTTCGCCCACATGCCCCTGCACCTCAAGCCAATGACCGCTGTTTTGCGGGTCAATAATGAGCAGCGAGAGTTTGTCGTTGCGCTTGATGTTATGCGCCTTCTTGGTATCAATCGGGCTGTTGATCCGCACATGCCCATCCTCATAATCACACCAGACAGGCACTGTATGGGGCTGCCCGTCAGGGTTGATGGTCGTAAACGCGCACAGAATCGGTCGGGTCAGCAGATCGTGGAACTTTTCGGAAATTTGCTCGGTCATTTTGAGTTATCCTTTGAACCTATGAGTTACAGTAAATCAACGTCCTACACCGTATACTCTAAGGATGAATACACCCTTACTGATGAGCCGACCAGCCATAGACTTTAGGCGCACTAGCCTAAATTTCTGTCCCGAAAAACGTGTTTGTATCATCATAGTTTCAGACAGGGGTTATTGTAGGGAGGAGGCGTGCCTCCTCCGTTAATGAGGTAATTTATAGCGCGTTGTTCGCGATGATGTCTTTGTAGTACAACGCGCTGCGCTTGGGGGTGCGCTTCTGCGTCGTGTAATCGACATGGGTGATGCCGAAGCGCTTGGTATACCCGTAAGCCCACTCGAAGTTATCGAGGAAACTCCACAAGAAATACCCCTTCAATTTCGCCCCGCGTTGGATCGAATCCTCAGCCGCACCCAAATATTCCTTCAAAAAGGCCACACGCTCAGGGTCTTCTAACACAGGTTCGGTGACGGTTTCCGGTTCGGGGTACGCCGCGCCGTTCTCGGTCACATAGATGGCCTTCGGGTTGTATTCCTGCTGGACGCGAACGATCATATCCGCCATAGCCTTACCGTTCACTTCCCAGCCCATGTCGGTAAAGGTCGATTCGGACGGGAACGCGAACTCACTTTCCTCCGGCTTACCCGGCACATGCTTGTGTATCCAGCGCATGTAATAGTTGATACCGAGGAAGTCCATCGGCTGCGCGGCTTCCTGCACCTGTGTTAAGTCCACACCTTCGAGGCCGCCCATCGACATGACTTCTTCGACAATATCCGGCGGGTATTGGCCTTTGAACACCGGATCGAGATACCAGCGGTTAGAAAAGCCGTCCGAGCGCCACGCCACACGAATATCGTCAGGGTGAGCCGTCGCCGGAAGCTGGGGAGTGAGGTTGAGGGTGATGCCGGCCTGCGCGTCGGGGATATTCTTACGGATGATCTTCATGGCCTCGCCGTGCGAGAGGAGCAGATAATGTGCCGCGAGGAACGCCCGCTTGGGGTCTTGCACACCCGGCGCGTGTACGCCATACAAATAACCGAGCGAGGCCGAACACCACGGCTCGTTGAGGGTGATCCAATGCTTCACACGGTCGCCCAAACGTTTGGTGACGAGTTCGGTGTATTCCGAGAACCAGCCGACAATATCGGGATTGCTCCACCCGCCCTTATCTTCAAGCACTTGGGGCAAGTCCCAATGGTAGAGTGTTACCCACGGCTGAATGCCAGCCTTCATGATTTCATCAGTCAGGCGGTCGTAAAAATCCAAGCCGAGGGGGTTCGTCTCGCCCGTACCCAGCGGGATTACACGCGGCCACGAGAGCGAATAACGGTAAGCCTGTAAACCCACATCTTTCATCAAGGCCACGTCTTGCGGGTATCGGTGATAATGGTCGTCCGCCACATCGCCGGTATCACCATTGGCTACTTTACCGGGTGTGTGGGAAAAGCGCGTCCAGATACACTCGCCGCGTCCCTCCCCCCTCGCTTCCCCTTCGATCTGGTAGCTGGCGGTCGCCGCGCCCCACAGGAAATCACTCGGAAATGACATACAGATAATCCTTAATCAAATATGCGAAATGGGCAGTTTTAGGCTACCCACATATCAAACGTATAGAGTGATGCCAGCATCCCCAACATCAACACACTAAACAACGTCCACGAACGGTCAAACACGGTGTTCCGCCCGAAGCGCGACAGGAATACAAACAGTGCCGGAACCGTCAGCACATAACGGATGATGCTTTGAGGCGATGAACTGGTGATGGATAACACCAAAACCAAAATGCTAAACAGGGTTAAGCCGGGGTAACATCGCGCCGTAAACAAACAGGCTATCACCGCGACCACTGCGCCAACCGCCTCGATGGCATAGTAAACGGTTCGGTCGGGGATGCTGCCATCGCGGAAGCTGGTCATCATCATGTCCAACCCGCGTGAAAGACCCGCCCAGTTAAAAAGGCCGCGCCCGAAGTGTTCATGCTCGATCAGAAAGGCTTTCTCGCCGAGGAAATAATTCCACGCGAGGTAGGCGAGAACCGGCAAAACGAGCGAGAGTAATGCGGTCACATTCAAGACTGTGAACCATGACTTAGCCGCGCCAGACGCTTGACCACGCAGAGACTTCCAATCAACTGTCGCCGCCCAACCGAGGAACAGCGGGAACAGCAGCGCCAGGCCAAGCGCTTTGGTAAGGGTCGCTAGCGCAGCCAACAGCGCCGCTGCCCAGAAGCGTTTGTGGGCAATCAACACGAAACAGCCGAGCGCCAAGCCGAGAAATAAACCTTCGGTATACACCTGCGCCAGAAAGAAGCCTGACGGAAAGATCAGCATATAGAAGGCCGTGCGTAAGCCGCCTTCCTCACCCAGTTCTTTGCGGGTCAGTTCGTAGATGCTGAACATCGCCAGCAGCGTACCGAGGAGCGAAATAATCACCCCGCCGAGCGCAGCCGCCGCGATGGGGTTCAGCCCAAACAGCTTTAAAGGAGCAGCCACAGCCGCCATCGCTGCTGGATACAGGGGGAAGAAAGCATAACTCAGTGGCATTCTTGAGCCATCGGGGAGTTCGCCCGTGGTAATGCGGGGGTCGTCATAACCACCAACCGCGATGCCGATATAGAACTCCGCGTCCCACGCGACCTGATGGTTCATAACCGGCTCGGTCAGGAAGTCTTTATCGCGATTGCTGGTACGCGCCGTTTCATACTGCGTCCATTCAGTCGCATAGTCGGGGCGGTTGGGTTGGTAACGGGCGCTGACGATGCCTTGAAAACCTAAGATAATCAGCGCCCAGAAGAACCAGATCAAAACGAGTTTTTTAAGAGACGAGTTTCGTGATGGCAGCGATGCGGTCAAGGAACAGCCCTACCCTATTGTGGAATGATGTAAAGTGTGACGGACTCGGCAGGCAGCGTAACCGTACCCGCGCTCAAATCGTGTGTACCAATATTTTCGGCTTTGTGGTCTTTATCGAACAGCCAAACCTCAGCCTCACCGGAGGGTGTAAAGCCGTTAATTGCAAGTGGTAGTGTCTTAACATCTGAACTGAGATTAACAAGCATCACGGTCAATGCACCATCGGCATTCATAGCAGATGTAATCGTCACATCTTCATCACTTGATGTAGAGGTTACGAGTTCAGTTCCAAAATGCGTATACATGACATAGCTGTAGTAAGGTGGTCGAAGCTCGCCATTACCAATTAACCCAAAGCCAGCTCCCTTGCGCTGAAGATCCCAATACAGCGCCATCGACAGCTTTTGGTTGATGAAGTGTCCCAAAAGCGCCGCCGTCCAGATGGCATTGTAATGCGAGTCTAAACTCGCTTCGCCACCTGTTTGATTGTTGGAATTCGAGTTAAATTCAGTCAAGGCAATTGGAATATCACGTCCCGCAGAGGCTTGAATGATTTTACGCAAATTCGGGATAATCGTTAGCCACTCGCGGCTGTTTTCTCGCAACCCTTCAATCGTTGCCACATTAGTCGGGTTGCCGCCGGGGAAAGGATAGCGATGGATCGAAACGATACCAATTAAGTCGCCATTCGCTTTCAAAAACTCCTGCATCCAATCTTTTCCAAGATCATCTGTAGGATCACCACCACCATTCCCTTCCAAATATTGTGGGGGGTCGGTTTCAGCATTCAAGACAACATATTGACTAATATCGGGGCCAACAAGAACGATATTTGGATCTACTGCGAGCATGGCTTCGGCAATCGCCCGCCAGTTTTTCGTGAGGTCTTCAGTTGTATAGGAAGGTGCATCCAATACTGCTACAAAGAAATTCGGCTCGTTACCAATACTCCAGTAGCGAATGTTGTACTTTTTAGTCACATTCGCATAGCGTACCAGTTCGGCTGCTTTTTCGGGTGATCCATCCAGAAGGCGAACCGTAACTAATGGTTCCGCTTTTAACATACGGGCTTGCAGGATAAAAAAGTCTAAGGTGGGTTTGCTTAAATCCTGCTGGTCGCTAGGGCCGCCACCCAAACGGATAATTTTGAGACCGAGTGCCTGCGCCGTGGGTAATAAATCAGGTGAAATAACGGACTGTTGAGCATTCGCCCCAAAAATATACGGGCTGATCGGGCCAAGCGGCTGGCTGACATCAACAGTTAAACCGTCATCCTGTGCGAAAACAGGTGTAAGTACGAGAGTGAGTAAAAAGATAAAAAACAGGTATTTAAAAACAAGGGGCTTACGCCCCCTGTTTATTTGTGCGAAATTATTCATCCGCTTACTTCTCCACGCCGGTGACAACCACACCGCGCATGAATACTTTTTGGGCGAAGAAGAAGATTACCAGCGGCAGGATCATCGCCATCAATGAAGTCGCTTGCACGAGTTCCGGGCGCTGACCGTACTGGAAGTTGAAGATCTGCACACCCACCGAAATCGGCTGGAGGTCAGGCTTGCCGAGCAGGTAAAGCAGCGGGCCGAAATAATCATTCCACGCGAAAATGAAGTGGAACAAACCGACCGAGATGATCGCCGGCCACGACTGCGGAATGATGACGCGATACAACACCGTAAACGGACTGGCCCCGTCAATCATCGCGGCTTCGTCAAGTTCGCGCGGCAGCGTCATAAAGAACTGGCGCAGCAAAAAGACGTTATAGGCGTTGGCGAAGAAGTGCGGCACGATCAAGGGCAGCCATGATTGCGTCCAACCAATCTTCGCGAAGAAGGCATAGGTCGGAATGAGCGTCACCTGTCGGGGGAGAATAATCGTCCCGATCAGGACAAGGAACAAGATATTCTTACCGGGGATCGGGAAGCGTGCAAAGGCGTAGGCAACCGCGATACTCGACAGCAGTGTACCCACCATGCCGATGAGGGCGATGGCGACGGTGTTCCCAAATAACCGGGGGAAGTTGATAATGTCCCACGCGATGCCGAAGTTGTCGAAATGCGGGGCAATGGTGGAAACTTGTGCCAGGCCGCGCCAGTTACCTGCCCAATCCACTAGCCCCGCGTCGGGGTTTGCCGGATCAACAAATTGGCTGGTCTGCCGTCCTTTTTTGACGAGCGCCAACTCGCGGCTGGTACCATCTTCAAAAGGAACGGTGTAGATAGGATAGTCTTTGCCTTCGTAGTTATAGACTTCGGGTTCCAACGGCCAAATGGGTCCGTCGCCGCTGGCGGCAATCTGATCCTGACTCTTAACGGCGATCAAGGCCATATTGCCAAACGGCAGCAGATAGCCGATGCCGAGTACGAGGGCAAACAACCCCACGAGAGCCGTGACAGCGAAACGGCGCAAACGTACTGCGTAATAAGGTGATGTGTTGACAGATTTAGAATAAGTTACGGCGGCCATCGTTTAGTCTCCGCTTGAATAGTAGACCCAACGCCGCGACGTTGCGAACAGCGCTGCGGTTAGGGCAAGTGCGATAATGAACATCAACCATGCAAGCGTTGACCCGTATCCCATATCAAAATAGGTGAAGGCCGTCTTATAAAGGTGCATGTTATAGAAATAAGCGGAGGTACCCGGATGCCCGGTACCGAGGGTGGCGATGTAGGGTACTTCGAAATACTGCATCACGCCGATGACACTTAAAACCAAGTTGTAGAAGATAACCGGCGAGATCATGGGTAAGGTAATGCGGAGGAACTTGGTAAAGCCGTTCGCGCCGTCCACATCAGCCGCTTCGTAGAGTTCGGTTGGAACGCCTTGCATCGTCGCCAACATGGTTAACATGGCATTACCGACACCCCACAGGCCGATCAATACGAAGGCTTGTAAGATCCATGCTTCACTTTGTAACCAGTTCGGCGGATCAGTAATGCCGATTTGGATTAGGAGGCGGTTCAGCCAACCCGTTTCACCGTTCAGAAACGAGCGCCAGATGAAAATGCTGGATACTGCCGGAACCATATACGGGAGGTAAAATATGGTTCGCCAGATACGCTTGCCAAACAGGTGTTTTGAATTCAGCAAGGCGGCTAGACCCAACGGAACCAAAATGCCGATGGGTACAGCGATCAAGGCATATTTAATAGTGACACCCAGCGCGATAATCGCGAGGGGGTCGTTAAACAAGTTCTGCCAGTTCTTCAACCCGACGAACGACATCTCCGGCCGTGAGAGTGAAAAATCGGTGAAGGTGAATATTAAGGAAGCGATCATTGGCGCGGCTGTAAAAAGAACAAAACCCAATATCCACGGTGAGAGAAATATCCAGCCCCATATCCGCTGCTGCTGTTGGAGTGTACGGCGTTTCGGCGCTTCCCGTGGAGAAGTTAGTACGCCTGCCGTATCAACACTTGCCATAACCATAACCCCTTTCCATAGTCACCCTAACGAGCTTAAACAGTTTTTTTAGTCAGCCATGTTGAGGCGACATACATCCTGCATATCATCTCAAATTGTGAATAGATTAAACTCTAATTTTGTTTATTAAAAATATTTTCGTATCTTTTGCCCGAAGCGGATGAGGAACCGAAGCTCCCCATCCGCATCAATTTTTATCTACCGACAGGGTTTAGCTGCCGTCGATAATGGCTTGGACTTCTGTTTCCAGCTTGTCCAATTCAGCGTTCACATCGAGGTCACCACCACCGTCACCGAACAGTGCGGTCTGGAAGGCGAACACGCGGTCGGTTGCCTTACCGTAGTTGGGGACGTTCGATTCGTGGTGCATGTTACCGGGGACGTTGTACGCAAGGCTGTCAACTGCAACTTGCCAGTTTACACCCCAGTCGAACTGGGCGGCCTTGGTGTCAATCCAGTCTTGTTGGTATTCAGGACGTGCCGGGAACGCGCCGTAGGTCGGGGCCAGAACCGGAACAGCTTCGTTCAGCAGGTATTGCAGAACGGTGAAGGCTGCTTCTTGGTTGGTGCCGGACTTGGTCAAACGGAACGTGTCAGCATCGGTCGCAACATGGTATTCACCATCAAGGCTCTTCGGCACGACACCGAAGTCCCACTCGAACTTGCCAACCGATTCGCCCAAGCAGCAGGTGTACCACAGCGGGGTGATCGCCATCGCGAGCTTGCCCGATTGGTAAGCGTTGCCGCTGCCAAATGCTTCGCTTGAATCGTAGGTGGTGTTCGGGATGAAGTGATCTTTCCAGACGGCATCTTGCAGCCACTGGGTAGCGGTACGCCAGCTTTCGGGAATGCTCACCTTGTTGGCGGCTTCGTCGTACCAGTCTTCGGGCTGAATGTCAGTCCACATCAGGCGCATACGAGCCCACTGGAAGTTCAAACCGAACTGTTCAATCGCTGAAGGATCAAAGTCGGCGCTGGTGGCATCGTTACCATTCGCGTCAACAGTCAAGATCTTCGCAATTTCGGCTGCGGTTTCGTAGTTCCATTCCACTTCCGTGCCATCGGGCATGACATACATTTCGTCAAATGCCTGCGGAGGATAGTTCAGACCAGCTTCGTCAAACAGACCGGGGTTGTAGTAGGTGATGCTGGGGAAAACCGCGAAGGGGATACCCAACAGTTCGCCATCAGCGGTCTTGTACAGTTCGACCAACGCGGGATCATAGACGCTCAGGTCGTAACCGGTCGCGTCAACCAGCGGTTGGAGATCCAGCCACTGATCGGCAAATTGGTTGGAACCACCGACACCAACGGGGCCAACAATATCGGGAGGCGTGCCACCGGCAACCAAGGTGCTGAACAGGTCAGGAGCGGTTTCGTTGCTCGCAGCAATATTGATCACCAGTTCGATCTCGTCTTGGCTGGCATTGAAGTCGGCAACAACTTGGTTTTCGGCTTCGATCTGTTGTTCATTGGTACCGGTACCAAGACCAACAAACCATGTCACTTGGACTTTATCTTGTGCTGCGGCGGGCGCAACAACTAAAGTCGCCAAGACACCAATAAGAAGTACAACTAATAGGGACTTTTTCGACATCTTTCTTTCCTTCATAAACTAAACCTTCACCAAACGAAGGTATCGAACCTACGAGAAAGTATTCAATTATGCCTCGGCATCACCCCCTTCAAATGTGACTAGGCAGCCCCGCAAGACTGCCGGACGATAAGCTCCGTCGGCAGTAAAACGTGCTGCGGTCCTTCAAGATGTCCTTCGATGAGATTGATGAGTATCCGTGCCGCCACCGCGCCTTTTTGTTGAACAGGCTGGCGGATGGTGGTCAACGTGGGATTTGATTGAGTAGCGACATCAATATCATCAAAACCGATGATCGCGATGTCGTCTGGAACGGAAAGCCCTGCTTCATGAATGGCCTGCACTGCCCCGAACGCGGCTGTATCACCGCACGCAAAAATGGCATCCGGTTTGAATTGAAGCAGGTGTTTCATGCCGGTGTAGCCATGTCTGCGGGTGAATGCCCCTTGGTGAACCAAGTCAGGGTCGTAGGGAATGCCCGCTTTTTCCAGTGCGCGGCGATAACCGATCAGGCGGTCACGACCGTCCGAGATGGTTTCTTGCCCGGCGATATGGGCAATCCGCCGCCGACCGCTGCGAATGAGGTGGTTCACAGCCATCTCACCCCCCGCGATATTATCGACGGTGACGTAGCTGATAATGTCATCAAAACGCACCGGACGGTCAACCATGACAATCGGAACACGAATGTCGGGCAGATGTGCAAACAAGGGGTGGTCGCCGGGCAGCGAGGCAATAATCAAGCCGTCGTTTTGCCGGCTGGTCGTCACCTTGCGGACGAAACGCTCGTCATAATCAGTCGCCTGCCCCAACCACAGCAGCATCGCGTAATCCATATCACGGGTGGTTTCACCCAATCCCGCAAGGAGCATAGGGAAGTAGGAGTTGTCGGTAAAGAAGATATTCTCAGCGGTGGGTATGACAATGCCAATGGTTTCGTTACGGCGCGTGACCAATGTACGTGCAGCGTGGTTGGGCTGGAAACGTTCCTGCTCAATCACTTTCATAACACGCTGGCGAGTGCGATCACTGACATACGGTTCGTTGTTGATGACCCGTGAGACAGTTGACCGAGAAACCTGCGCCTTCCGAGCAATATCTTCTAAATTCATAACCTGATTTATTGAATAACTTTAAGTTTGCGCTCATAATGGGAGCGCTCCCAGAATTTGAACAAAGCATACTCCCAAGTTTAAGATTTTGTCAAGAAACTCACCAAATTGCTCATGCTGCACATTTGTGAAAACGGGCGGCGCTGTTGGGATTATCGCTTGCAGGGGTACAATAATCAGTCCTTTTAGATTACAAAATAGGGCAGCAAATGACCAAGCGACTTTACTACAATGACTCTTATTTAACCGGGTTTAGCGCTGTTGTAACCGAACAAACGACGCACAAAGCGCAGCCAGCAGTCATCTTGAATCAGACGGCTTTTTACCCCGGCAGCGGCGGGCAGCCGAACGATACTGGCTTGATTAATAAGGTTAAGGTCGTTGATGTGGTCGTGCGCGATGACGACGCAGCAATACTGCATATTCTCGAAGACAGCCCTACCCTTTTTGAGTCTGGTCAAGCCGTGACGTGTGTTGTTGATTGGGCGCGGCGCTTCGATCATATGCAGCAGCACACAGGCCAGCACATTTTGACTCAGGCGTTCATCCAAACGTCGAACGCGAAAACCGTCAGCTTCCACCTCAGCCCCGACAGCGTAACGATTGATTTAGACATGAGCGGCTTGACTGAAAAGCAACTGCAAGCTGCCGAAGATTTGGCGAATGCGGTTATTCAGGACGACAAAACAGTCGTGGCAGCAATCCGCCAAGCCGATGAGCAGGATGATGTGCGGATGCGTAAGCTGCCCAAGCACATTGTTACCGATGGGCTGCGCGTCGTTGAAATTGAGGGTTACGATAAGACGGCCTGTGGGGGAACGCACGTCAGCCGCACCGGTGAAATTGGCCTATTGAAGCTGATTAAAAGTGAGAAACGCGGGGATAAAACACGGGTGGAATTTCGCTGCGGTCAGCGAGCGTTGGCGGATTACGGTGAGAAACATCAGGTTATGAGTGGCATAGCTGCCGAGATGAACTGCCGTTTCAACGAAGTACCGGAACTGGTAGGCAAGCTGCGTGATGAGCTTAAAGCGGCTCAATCGGCGTTGAAGGATTTACGCGAGCAGTTGGTTGGCTATGAGGCAGAGCGATTACTGAACGAAGCACCGAACGATAAAGGCTATAAGCTGATTTGCGCGAGCTTTGATGGGCGCGATGCTGGCGAGCTGCGCTTGTTGGCTTCGCGGTTAGCGGCGGGCGAAAACGTGGTGGCGTTGTTGGGGGCGGCAGGCGAAAAGTCGCAGCTCATTTTCGCCCGCAGTGCTAACCTGATGTTCGATATGGGAGCGCTCCTAAAAAATGCTGCGACACAGTTGGGTGGGCGAGGCGGTGGTCAGCCCGCGATGGCTCAAGGAGGCGGCGTGAAGGCCAACCTTGAGCAAATCCAAGCGTTGCTTCAGGCCATAGCCGCCGAACTTTAATCGCCGTGCCGGACATGAAAGACTATCTGGCATCGGCATGAGTGACACATTAAGTCGGTTGGGGAGCGGACACAAAAGTCCGCAGTTGGTGAAGGTGCTGTTCCTTGACGTGGTTGTTGTAGGAGATCATCAAGAACACGGCTAAAGGCGTGTCACCGAAGCTGCCCATTTTTGCCGTGCGATACAGGTTTTCCGGCGCGAGACTGCGGACAAAGGCTTTGTTCCCTTCAACCGCAGCCAGCAAAGCGGCTTTAAAGGACTCGGCTGGCGCATTATGCCAGATTGCAATCCAGTAGGGATCGCTAAATATCACCGGCACATCCGGCGCACCGGCTAAGAAAAAGCCCGCTTGGACAGGGGTTTGTTGGAGGCTGCCGATCACATGGGAGAGCACTTGACGGGCGTTCCACTCGCCGGGGGCGGGCGACGGGCTGTTCACGTCAATCTCGTCAATGGCAGCGGTAAACTCGGTTTTCACGGTATCCAAAACGGCGATCAAAGTTTCAGCGGTAATGGTGGGCATTTCGGGCATGACGGTTCTCCTTGAAAGGCGGTGGGTTATCGACACGGTTTACCCCGTGCTTATATTCATACGACGAATAAACGGTCACGAAATCGACATCCAAGTTAAACGAATTTTGAGAATTTTATCCCTTCGTAGTAATTCGGTCGTGGGCGGCGGCATCTAAATTCGTACAAATCACGCTTCTGGAGATAAAACATGCGTAAAACGGCTACTTCGGAATTTCCGATTCTCGATGTTCTTAAAGAGCGCTGGAGTCCCCGCGCTTATGACAGCCAGCCGGTAGAAGACGAAAAAATTTGGAGCTTATTGGAAGCGGCGCGGTGGTCGCCTTCGGGCGGGAACGCGCAGCCGTGGTCGTTTATTGTGACACGCAAAGGCGATGCCACGTTCGATAAGCTGGTCGATATTCTGAGTGGCAACAATAAAAAGTGGGCGGGCAACGCTCCCCTGCTCATCCTCAGTGTAGCCAAGCTGACCCGCGCCGACGGCAGCCCGAACCCCTACGCCTATTATGACGTTGGGCAAGCGGTGGCGCATATGAGTATTCAGGCCGAGTCGGCGGGGCTGCGCGTTCACCAGATGGCCGGGTTTGACTCACAGCAGGCGCGTACCCTATTTGAAATCCCCACAGGTTACGACCCGATTACCGTGGTGGCGATTGGTTACTTCGGCGGGTTGGACAAGCTGCCAGAAGATTTACAACAGCGCGAAACAGTTGACCGCAGCCGGAAGACATGGAACGAGTTCGCGTTCGAGGGCAAGTTCGGCCAACCGCTGACCAAACCGGAAGCGGCGAGCAGCGGCAGCTAAACACGAATCACGTGGACGGCCTCACCACTAAACGCCATGTGGTGAGGTCACAGCAGTAGTCGCAGATGTCGGGGGGCTGTTTACCGAATACCCGCTGACCACAGTTCGGGCATTCCCACGTCAGCTCAAAATCCGGCAAGGGAGAGTCTTTACCGGAGGGCGAAGCAGCGCTGGAAGCTGACGGTGCGGCGGCTGGTTTGCGTTTGATTGAACTATCCCTCACTCACAGGCGAACAAAGAACACACATTCTACACGTACAGCCAGTATACTTCCAGCTTCGGTTAACGGTCATTTGAAAAACGACTGATCGCCGGAAATAGATAATTGTTTTAAAGTGGTTTATCGAAATTCTTGCGCTAAAAATCTTGGCGACTTGGCGGTTAATCGCCTGCCTTTCACTTCAAACTTGCCACTTAAAACTTAGTGATTTATCGAAATTCTTGCGCTAAAAATCTTGGCGTTCTTGGCGACTTGGCGGTTAATCGCCTGCCTTTCACTTCAAACTTGCCACTTACTCAGTACTCGGCACTCAGAACTCAGTACTATAAAAAAGGTTTATTTTCGGTTAACCCGACAAACGCTTTACAAACCATGCCCTAACCTTCTTAACACATCGACTCCCTCAAAATGGTTGGTGCCAACACCGCCAAAAAGTGACCAAATGTTCTGACAAATGTTCACCCTTTTGCCGCCGACCTCTGCTATCCTGTTTACAGGAACGCCCACATTATTGCCTCCCTCGCTTGCGGGGGAGGTGTCACGCTAGCGACGGAGGGGGTTTCCCGCCGCACCTTAACAACCGCATCCGCCCAACGTGTGCCGCCTGTTGTGCATTTGCCTTTGACTGTCACCTGTTGACTGTCGACTGATGACTTGTCGTGCCGCCTTTGACTGTCACCTGTTGACTGTCGACTGATGACTTGTCGTGCCGCCTTTGACTGTCACCTGTTGACTGTCGACTGATGACTTGTCGTGCCGCCTTTGACTGTCACCTGTTGACTGTCGACTGATGACTTGTCGTGCCGCCTTTGACTGTCACCTGTTGACTGTCGAC
>Ga0102832_1000761_pt1 | contig 36753 bp, 38 predicted proteins | sample EBPBio282013_DNA_FD_88942 | JGI IMG/M metagenome (GOLD analysis project Ga0102832, IMG submission 88942) | Wastewater treatment Type I Accumulibacter community from EBPR Bioreactor in Madison, WI, USA - Reactor 2_5/28/2013_ DNA (Illumina Assembly) | ecosystem: Engineered > Bioreactor > EBPR >... | reverse complement strand
GGCACCGCTGCTCCCGGGCGGTGCCTGAGGACGGGTTCGCCATAAGCCTGCGGACCGTTCCCTCGAAGTCCCGGGTGACGTGCTTGAGGCAGTCGGCGAGCTCGAACAGGGCGTCGGGAAGCCCGCGCTCGTCCACTCCAGCACCCCCCTGCCCGGTGTCGCGCCGAACCCGGCCTCGTTCACGGCTCTCTCGCCGTCCCGGAAGCCTGGGCGACGTGCGTCGGCCGTCGGATCGTTCCGCTCGCGATCATGCCGTAGCGGCCCGCCCCAGCGTGGTCAAGGCACGAGCCGGGGCGCCATGCCCAGCACGGGCAGCGCCCCCGCCGCGCAACCGATCAGGGGACGATCTGTCCCAGTCCGCCGCAACGCTGAGACCTGTGCCAGCCGGGCACGTACCGGCACCTTGGCCCAACGCGACCAGCCGGTCGTCTGCCCAAGCACCTGCGAGGAGCCCGCCATGACCGCCGCCCAAGCCACCACACCTATCGCCGGGCGCCAAGAGCCCGGCTGGGAGCCCCCGGTGGGCTCCAGCCCGCCCCGGGCCGGGTCTAGCGACCCCTCGGACACAGCAGAAGGCCCCGACCTGCAGGTCGGGGCCTTCGTCGTGGCAGGTGCAGCGGCCCTACGCCAGGTCGCCATGGATGGCGCCGGGGTCGGCGTTGTTGAGCCGCAGCTCGACGGTGTAGGTGTAGCGGTCGCCGCGGTAGTAGGTCCGGATGTGGTAGACGGGCTGGCGCCTGCTGTCGTACACGACGCGCGTCACCGCGAGGACCGGGTCGCCGGGACGCAGATCCAGGAGCGGGGCGTTCTCGGCGTTGGCCACGTCGGCCCGGATGGCCTGCCGCGCGCTGGCCAGGTCCACGCCGGATCTGGCCAGGAGTGCCATGAGCGAGTCCTGGGCGAGGGCGCGCTTGGTCACGAGGCGCCCGATCCCGGCCGGGAGATGGTCGACCGTGTAGGCGAACACCTCGTCGTCGAGGTACCGGGTCCGGGACACCCTCACCAGGTCGGAGCCGTCGGGGGCGAGCCGGAGGGCCTCCCGCACGTCGGCTGGCGCAGGGACACCGCGCTCGATGCGGACGTCCTTCACCCGGGTGCGCTGGGTCTCGTTGATCAGCTCGGACAGCGAACCGCTGAAGTGCTGTCCGGCTCGCGCGGTCGCCGCAGGCAGCACCCGCGTCCCTCGCCCGCTGCCCCTCTCGACGAGGCCCTCGTCCACGAGGAGGCCGACGGCCTGCCGGGCCGTCACCCGGCTCACGCTGTAGGCGGCCATGAGCTGGGCCTCGGTCGGGAGCGTCGCACCGACCGCCAGCTCGCCCGAGATGATCCGGCGGCGCAGCAGGTCGGCGAGCTGGTGGTACAGCGGGAGCCCCGCGCGCGGGTCCAGGATCTGGGTGGTCATCGCCCTCCTCGAGCACGGCACCCGCCCGGGCGCGGAGCCACGATACTCGGTCGGCCTGTCGGCACGCTGATTGCTCGAACGTCCCTACCTTGATACCTTTCCGCGCATCCCCGGGCCGGCCGGGCGCTCGGGAGAGGAACAGCGCGGCATGGCGGGGTCCCAGCTCCAGGAGCACGGCGAGCTCGCGGCCACCGGAATCCCGAGGACCCTCACCGCGGTCATCGACGGGTGGTGGTCCCCCGGCGCCGGCGGCGAGGTGCACGAGGTGGCCGACCCGAGCAGCGGGGAGATCATCGGGCAGTTCGAGGAGTCCTCCGACGAGATCGTCGACGCCGCGGTGAGGTCCGGCCAGGAAGCCTGGCAGGGCGACTGGGCCCGGATCTCGCCAGCCGACCGCGGCCGCATCCTGCTGCGATGCGCCGATGCGTTCCGTACCAACGCCTCCGCGCTCGCCCGCCTGGAATCGCTCGATACGGGCAAGCCCCTGTCCCAGGCCCGCGCGGATGTGGACGTGACGGCGCGCTACCTCGAGTACTACGCCGGTGCGTGCGACAAGGTGGCCGGGCAGACGCTCAGCCAGCCGCTCGGGACGTTCGCCTACACGGTGCACGAGCCGTACGGCGTCGTCGCGCACATCACGCCGTGGAACGCGCCCCTCAGCCAGATGATGCGCGGCGTGGCACCGAGCCTGGCGGCCGGCAACGCGGTCGTGGTCAAGCCGTCCGAGATCACACCGCTGACGACCGCCCTCGCCGCCGTGCTCATGACGGAGGCCGGCCTGCCCCCCGGGCTCTGCAACGTGGTCCTGGGGCCGGGCGGCGTCGGCGAGTCCCTCGTCCGGCATGAGCTCGTCCAGCACATCGCCTTCACCGGATCGGTGGCGACGGGCAGGCTCGTGGGCCGCGCCGCGGCCGACCGGATCGTCGGCTGCAACCTCGAGCTCGGCGGCAAGTCCCCCACCATCGTGTGCGCGGACGCCGACCTCTCGAGGGCTGCTGCAGCAGGCGCGCTGGCCGTCGTGCGCAACTCGGGCCAGTCGTGCTTCGCCACGACACGGCTGCTGGTCGACCGGGCTGTGCACGAGACGTTCGTCGAGCTGGTGGCGGAGCGGCTCAGCGGTCTGCGCCTGGGCCCCGGCCTGGACGACCCGGACCTGGGACCTCTCGTGAGCGAGCAGCAGCGCCAGCGCGTCCTCGGCCTCGTCGAGGACGCCCGCGCCGACGGCGCGCGGGTCGTCACGGGCGGCACCGACGGCGACCTGTCCTCGGGCTGGTTCGTCGCGCCTACGTTGCTCGCAGACGTCACCCAGGACATGCCCATCGCGCGCACCGAGGTGTTCGGCCCCGTTCAGTCCGTTCTCGCGTTCGACGACCTCGACGAGGCCGTCCGCATCGCCAACGACACGAGCTACGGCTTCTCGGCGGGGGTCTTCACCGCGGATCTCGGGCGCGCGCACCGCCTCGCGGCCGCGCTGCAGGCGGGGCAGGTGCAGATCAACCGCTACACCGGCGCCGGGGTGGAGGTGCCGTTCGGCGGCTACAAGCAGAGCGGGATCGGGCGGGAGAAGGGCATGGACGCGCTCCTCCACTACAGCCAGGTCAAGAGCGTCATCGTCGACCTCCACTGACCCCCGGGCACCGGAGGGGCATCTCCCTCCCGGCAGACAAGGACCCCACGTGACAAGCAGCGAAGCCCTCGGATTCATCGGTCTCGGCGTCATGGGCGGCCCCATGTGCGCGAACCTGACGCGCCGATCGGGTCTGCCGGTCGTCGCCTACGACCCCGTAGAGACGGCGCTCGACTCGGCCGTGGCTGCGGGGGCCGCGCGTGCGCGCGACGTGGCCGAGGTGGCTGCCCGTGCCGAGATCGTCTTCCTCTCGCTGCCCAGCATCGTGCAGGTGGAGACGGTCTGCGACGAGATCCTCGCCGCAGACGAGCGCCCGGCAGTCATCGTCGACATGAGCACGAGCGACGTCGCCCGCACGCGCGAGCTCGGCGAGAGGCTGGCCGCCCACGGGATCACGCTCGTCGATGCCCCTGTGGCGCGACTGCGCCAGGCCGCCCAGGACGGCACGCTGCTCATCACGGTCGGGGCCTCCGACGACATGTTCGGCGAGCTGCAGCCCCTCCTGGCCTGCATGGGCTCCGACATCGTGCACGCAGGCGGCCTGGGCAACGGGCAGGTGATCAAGATCCTCAACAACATGGTGGTGTTCCAGACCGTCAACGCGCTTGCGGAAGCGATGGCCGTCGGCCGCGCCTCAGGAGTCGACGGCAGGCTGCTGTTCGAGACGCTGCAGCTCGGCTCGGCCGACAGCTTCCAGCTGCGCCGGTCGGCCATGGCGACCCTGGTGCCCGACGAGTTCCCGACGCAGACCTTCCCGACCAAGTACGCGATCAAGGACCTGGGCCTGGCGCTCGCACTCGCCGACGCGGCCGGCCTGGACCTCAGGGCCGCCAAGCAGACCATGGCGCTGCTCGAGCAGACGCGCGACGCCGGGTACGTCGACGAGTACTACCCGGTCATGGTCCGGATCATCGACGGCCGCGGCTGACCCGCACAGCGCGCCGCCCCCACTCCCCCGAGCCCAGCCGCACCCGACCGGAGCACCGACCATGGACTTCCGCCTCCCCGACGAGATCGTCGCCTTCCGCGACTCCGTCGAGTCGTTCGCACGCCGCAACCTGGCAGACGGTGCGCTGGCCCGTGCCCACTCGCACGCGTACCCCTGGGACGTGGCTCGGGCCATGGCGGACCAGGGCCTGCTCGGGCTCACCATCCCCGAGGACAAAGGCGGCCAGGGCGCGTCGCTGCTGGCGGCCGTGACGGCGATCCAGGCCGTCGCCAAGTACTGCCCCCGCAGCGCCGACGTCGTCCAGGCGGGGAACTTCGGCGCGATCCGCACCTTCGCCGAGTACGCGACCGACGAGCAGCGCGAGCGCTACCTGCCGGACCTGCTCGGGGGAAGGTCGGTCATCGGTCTGAGCATGAGCGAGCCCGAGGCGGGATCCGCGGTCACGGAGCTCAGGACCACCGCGACCCGCAAGGACGGCGGGTGGGCCATCAACGGCACCAAGGTCTTCGGGACGCACAGCCCGGAGGCCGCCGTCTTCCTCGTGTACCTGCGGTTCGGCCCCGGCACGTCGGGGATCGGCTCGGTGCTGGTCGACCGGGGCACGCCCGGTCTCACGGTGGGGACGCCGTCCGCGTTCATGAACGGGGAGCAGTGGAGCCAGCTCTACTTCGAGGACTGCTTCATCCCTGACTCGCAGGTGCTGCTCGGAGAGGGCGGCTTCAAGAAGCAGATCGCGGGCTTCAACGTCGAGCGGCTCGGCAACGCGTCGCGCTCCATCGCCGTCGGCAGGTACGCCTTCGACGCCGCCGTCGCGCACCTCAACACCCGCGAGCAGTTCGGGCGTCCGCTGGCGGAGTTCCAGGGACTGCAGTGGATGTTCGCCGAGCAGGCCGTCGCTCTGGACTCCGCCCAGCTGCTGCTGCACCGAGCGGCGCTGGAGGGCGAGGACGGGCTCCCCTCGGCCCACTCGACTGCCGTCGCCAAGTACGCCGCCAACCAGGCCGGCTACGGCGCCGCGAACGTCGCCGTTCAGGCCATGGGAGGCACCGGCTTCAGCGAGGAGTCGCTGGTGGAGTACTGCTTCCGGCGCACGCGCGGCTGGATGATCGCGGGCGGTTCCACCGAGATCCTCAAGAACCGCATCGCCGAGACGGTGTTCGGCCGGCGCTTCGACCAGCGCCCGCCGCGCCCGGCCCCGACGAGCGCGACGTGACCGCGGCACGGACCGCGGGCCGGGACGGCGCTCCAGGGCCGGCGCTGTCCGAGGCGCTGCTACGCCCGAGAAGCGTGGCGATCGTGGGCGCCTCCGGCACCCCGGGCAAGACGACGGCCCGCCCGCTGGAGTACCTGCTGGCGTCCGGCTGGGGCGGGCGGGTCCACCCCGTGAACCCGGTCCGGCCGACGGTTCTCGGACAGCGGTCCTACGCACGGGTCCGCGACCTTCCCGAGGTACCGGACCACGTCTTCGTCGTGACCACCGCGGAACCGGCGCTCGACGCCCTCGAGGAGTGCGCACAGATCGGAGTGCCGGTCGTGACCCTCATGGCGGACGGGTTCACGGAGGCCGACCCTGCGGGGCGAGACCGCGTGCGCCGGCTCCGGCAGGCCGTCGAGTCGTCGGCGACCCGGGTGCTCGGTCCGAGCAGCCTCGGCGTGGTCAACCTCGCCGACGGCTTCCTGCTGACGGCCAACGCCGCTCTGGTCGAGCCCGATCTTCCCGCCGGCGACGTGTTCGTCGCCTCCCAGTCGGGCAGTGCGATCGGCGCGCTGCTCTCCCGCGGGAAGTCCATGGGGATCGGCTTCAGGGCGCTCGTCTCCACCGGTGGCGAGCTCGACCTCTCGCTCGGCGAGCTGTGCCTGGCCTCCCTGGAGGACCCCGGCGTCGCCAGCTACGCGCTGTTCCTCGAGAACCTGTCCGGGGTGGACGACCTGCGGGAGTTCGCGCACGCCGCAGCGGAGCGGGGCAAGCCGGTCGTCGCCTACAAGCTCGGCCGGTCCGCTGCGGCGGCCGACCTCGCGGTGTCCCACACCGGAGCGCTCGCTGGCGATGACACCGTGGCGAGCGCGCTCCTGCAGTCCCTCGGGATCGCCCGGGTATCGCACTTCGAGGCCCTGCTCGAGGCGCAGCACCTGGCGCGCGCCACCGCCCTCGCCGAGCGGCCGCTGCGCCAGCCCCGCGTCGCCGTCGTCTCCACCACCGGCGGTGGCGGCGCGATGATGGTCGACTGCCTCGCCACGTACGGGGCGGTGCCGACGCCGCCGTCCGCCGAGACGCTGCTCCGGCTGGCCGAGCACGGGATCGATGCCGGCCCGGGGGCGCTGGTCGACCTCACCCTCGCCGGGGCCCGCTACGAGGTGATGAAGGCCGCGCTCGACGTCCTGACCACCGCGCCCGAGTTCGACGCCGTCGTGGCCGTGCCCGGGTCGTCGGCCCGCTTCCATCCCGACCTCGCGGTGAAGCCGATCGCCGACAGCGCGGGCACGGCCCGCCCGCTGGCGGCCTTCGTCATGCCCGAGGCCCCCGAGGCGCTCGCGCTGCTGCGCCGCAGCGGCGTGGCCGCCTTCGCCACGCCGGAGTCGTGCGCCGATGCGCTCGTCGCCGTGTTCGGCCGTCGCAGGCCGACGGGCTCTCCCGCAGTCCACCCGGATCCCGGCGGCCGCAGCCGCGTACTGGACGAGGACGAGTCCTACCGGCTGCTCGCCTCCGTCGGCGTCGCCCATGCGCCGTACGCAGTGGTGAGCACCGCGATGCCCTCGCCCGAGATGCCGGTCGCCGTGCCCGCCGCTGTGAAGATCCTGTCGCCCGACGCGCCGCACAAGTCCGACATCGGCGGAGTGGTCCTCGGCGTCCGCGACCGGGACGGTCTCGCCGCTGCCATCTCGAGCATCGTCGCTCAGGTCTCGACGTCGGCGCCCCACGTCGGTCTCGACCGCGTGCTCGTCCAGGAGATGGTCGAGGGCGTGGGCGAGGTGCTGGTCGGCTTCCGCCACGACGAGCTGGCAGGGCCGGTCGTCGTCCTGGCGGCCGGGGGCGTCCTGGCCGAGCTCCATCACGACCGCAGCGTGCGCACAGCCCCCGTCGACCTCGCCACCGCGCAGGACATGATCGACGACGTCGTCTCGCTCAAGGCGGTCCAGGGATACCGCGGCCTGCCGAGGGGCGACGTGGCTGCGCTCGCCGAGGTGATCGTCGCAGTCTCGCGCGTGGGCGTCGTGACGGACGGCGCCGTCGTCGAGGCCGAGGCCAACCCGGTCATCGTCCTGCCAGAGGGCCGCGGGGCCGTCGCTGTCGACGCCCTCGTGCGCGTGGTGGAGCGGGAGGAGGCATGAGCTCGCCGGTCCCGCCCGTGCGCATCGACGTACGCCCCGCCTCCAGGGGCGACGTCCTCGTGCTCACGATCGACAACCCTCCGGTCAACGCCAGTTCCGCGGCGGTGCGCGCGGGCCTGCTCGACGGCATCCGTCGGCTCGCGGACGACCCGGCGCTCGTCGCCGGCGTCATCATCGGTGCGCGGGGGACGTTCGTCTCCGGTTCGGACATCACCGAGTTCGACGGGCCCGTGCCCGAGCCGCTGCTCCCGACCGTGATCGCCGCCATCGAGGCCTGCCCCCTGCCGGTGGTGGCCGCGCTCGACGGCTTCGCCCTCGGCGGCGGGCTCGAGCTCGCGCTGGGCTGCGACTACCGCATCGGCTCACCGGGTGTGCGGCTGGGGATGCCCGAGGTCTCACTCGGGATGGTCCCCGGGGCCGGCGGCACGCAGCGGCTGCCCCGCCTGGTCGGGCCGGTCGCCGCGATCCGGCTGATCCTCACGGGCCGCCGCATCTCGGGAGCCGAAGGCCTGGCGCTCGGGCTGCTGGACGAGACGACCGAGGCCGACCTGCTCGGCGCTGCCGTCGAGGCCGCGTGCCGTTGCAGCAAGCGGCCCACGTCCGGCCTGCCCGTGCCTCCCGTCGACGAGGCCCTGTTCGCCGCAGCCGTGGACGACGGCATGCGCACCTCGAAGCAGCGGCCCAACGCGGCCGACGCCGTGGAGCTGGTGCGGATGGCCGGATCCGTGCCCGTCGGAGCTGCCCTCGCCGAGGAACGGGCGCGCTTCGACCGGCTGCGCGTCGGTGCGGAGGCCGCAGCCCTGCGGCACATCTTCTTCGCCGAGCGTGCCGCGGCCCGGCGCAGCGGCATCCGGCCGTCTCCGACCGCGCTGCGTCGCACTGCCGTCATCGGCGCCGGCGCGATGGGCTCCGGCATCGCCGCGGCGCTCGCCCGGTCCGGGGCCGAGGTGATGCTCATCGACGTCGACACCGAGCAAGCAGCCCGGGGCCGCGACCGTGCTCGGCAGTCGCTCGAGAGAGCGGTGGCCAGAGGCCTGCTCGAGCCCGAGACCGGCGAACGGGCAGCCTCCGGGCTCTCCTCGTCCGGGCGCATGGAGGATCTCGCGGGGGCCGAGCTCGTCGTCGAGGCGGTGTTCGAGGATGCGGCGATCAAGGCCGGCGTCCTGGTGGAGGCCCAGCGCCAGGCGCCGTCCGCCGTGCTGGTGACCAACACCTCCTATCTCGGGGTCGCGAGCCTGGCCGCAGCCCTGCCCGACCCCGCGGCGCTCATCGGCCTGCACTTCTTCAACCCTGCCGACGTCATGCGCCTCGTGGAGGTCGTCCCCACGGCCCTCACCGCCCCCGAGACCGTCTCGACGGTCCTCAGGCTCGTCGCGGACATGGACAAGCAGCCCGTCCTGGCCGGCGACCGCGAGGGATTCATCGGGAACCGGCTCTTCGCCGCCTACCGCCGTCATGCCGAGTACCTGATCGAGGACGGCGCACTGCCAGCCGATGTCGACCGCGCCCTCGAGGGCTTCGGCTTCGCGCTGGGCCCGTTCGCGGTCGCCGACCTCTCCGGCCTGCAGATCGCGCACTCGCTGAGGGAGCGGCTGCGGCGCGAAGGACGGCTGCCCGCCCGGTACGTCGACATCCCCGACGTGCTCGTCGACCAGGGACGTCTGGGGAGGCGCACCTCTGCGGGCTACTACGCCTACGACGAGAAGGGCCGCCGCACCGCGGATCCTCTGGTGGACGCGCTCGTGCTGGCGGAATCCGCGCGCAAGGGACTGCGCAGGCGGCCGATCGGTCCGGACGAGATCGTGCGCCGCGCCGTGGGCGCCCTGGTCGTCGAGGGCTGCCGAGCCGTGGAAGACGGGACGGCCCGTCACATCGACGACGTCGACGTGGTCATGGTGAACGGCTTCGGCTTCCCCCGCCATCTCGGCGGTCCCATGCACTGGGCACGCCAGCTGCCGGAGGGCGAGCTGGCGACGATGGCGGCCACGGTCGCCCAGGCGGCGCAGGAGGCCGCCGACCCCGCCCTCGTGCTGGCCTGCCTGGCCGACGAGCCGCGCGGCTGAGTCCCCGGCGTCACGGGGCACGCCACAGCCGGCGCGTGTCCCCGCCGGACGCGGAGAGTCGCAGGGTTGAGGACGCACGGTGACGGGTACAGAGGGCCGGTGCGTGCCCCCACCCCGCTCACCCCTGCGGACCCGTCCCGCGTCGGACCCTTCCATCTCCTCGGCCGGCTCGCCGCCGGCGGCATGGGCGAGGTGTACCTCGGGCGCGAGGACGATCGGCCCGACTCCCTGGTCGTGGTGAAGCTGGTCCGCGCCGACCTGGCCCACGACCGGCTCTTCCGCGAGCGCTTCCGGGCCGAGGTCGCGGCGATGCGGCACCTCGCCTCTCTGGAGAGCACGTTCGTGCCCCGGCTGGTGGGCGCCGACGTCGATGCCGCACGGCCCTGGCTCGCCTCGGAGTTCGTGCCCGGGCCCTCGGTGGCGGAGGCGGCGTCGGGCGGCGGGCTGGGCCACGACGACGTCGAGCGCGTCGCCGCCTCCCTGGCCGAGGCGCTGTCGGCGCTGCACTCGCACGGCCTCGTGCACGGCGATGTGACGCCCGCGAACGTGGTGCTGGGCCCCGACGGCGTCCGGCTCATCGACCTGGGCCTGGTACGCACCCAGGACGAGCCGGTGGCACCGGGCGCGCGCCTGGGATCGCCCGGGTGGTGCGCCCCCGAGGTGATGTCCGGACGACCTGCGTCGACGGCATCGGACGTCCATGGCTGGGGCTGCACCGTGGCCTACGCGGCTACGGCGTCGTCGCCCTTCGGCGACGGGACCCCCGAGGTGCTGCACCAGCGGATGCGTTCAGGGACAGCGCATCTCGACCGGCTGCCCCGGTCGCTGCGCCCGGTGGTGGACCAGTCGCTCGCGCCCGAGCCGCTGCTCCGCCCGACGTCGGCGGAGCTGCACCTGGCGCTGGCCCGTGTCCGCGAGCCCGTCCTCGTCGGTGCCGCGACAGGCGCCACCGCTCCCCTGGCCGGATCGGCAATCACCACCGAAGCGCTCATCCCGCCCACCGCCGTGGACCTCGAGCCGATGCTGCCCTGGGACGACGCGCGGGCCACCGCAGCACTGCCCGAGCGCCACGACGAGGTGCGCGACGAGGTGCGCGACCGCAGGGCTCTGGCGGCCGTGGGCGCCGTGCTCGCCGGCGTCCTCCTGGTAGGTGCCGTGTGGGCGCTCGCCGCCCCGGACGACACCGCCCCTGCAGACTCGGCGACCGTCAGCAGCCCGACCTCGTCCCCCACCGGGGCTGCGACCCGGGCGGGGAAGCCGTCGGCGTCGGCACCTGCGCCGCGTGCGGTGCCGGCCGCCGCGCCCGTGGACACGTCCCGCACGACGGGCGCCGGGCCCGACAAGGCAGGCCCACGGGAGAAGGGCAAGGCGAAGGGCAAGGACAAGGGACAGGGCAAGGGCCGCGGGAAGGGGTGAGCCGCCGCCGCGCCTACGTAGCGTGCGGTACATGGACGCCGTGCTCTACGTCGTGGACCTCGCCCGCATGACGGCGAGCGGTCAGAGCACCTGGGCGATCACGAGCCCGAGCATGCCCGCGACGAGCAGCACCGTGACGCCGGCGATGGCCCAGCGCGGGATCCCGAGCGTCCTGGACGACCACGACGTGCGCTCGCGCGGCGGCAGCTGCGGCCCGCGCAGCAGCCCCTGCTCGCCCATGCGCTCGTGGCCGTGCCGGATGCGGGCGGCCTTGTCGGCCCGCTCCTCGGCGGAGCCCTCCTGCTTGCGCGCGCCCGCGACGAAGTCCTCGTCGAAGACCCAGTCCTGATCGTCCACTCCGGTCCCTCCCCTCGTCTCGACGACGTCGGCGCCGTCAGGGTTCCGACGGCGGTGCGCAGCGGACAGTGTGCAACGGCGTCCGCACGGCATCGACGAGCCGCTCGCCGGGCCCGACCCGCGCCCCCGCCCACACCACGCAGCGCTCGATGCTGCCCAGCACCTCCGCAGCAGGGTCGACCACCGAAGCCCCGCCCGACACGTGCAGGTTGGCCGCGAGGTAGTCGGCCGGTGTGCCGCAGTCGATCGACGTCCCGGATGCCTCGACCAGCTCCAGGGTCCCGGCGTCGTGCTCGGGCCGCCACACGAGCGAGTACAGCCCCGACGGCTCGTCCGGCAGGACGTCGACGTAGCGCGCCGGCAGCAGGCTCACACCGAGGTAGCGCAACCCGTCGAAGTCCGCACGAGCGGCGTCGCGTCGGACCAGCAGCCGCGGGTGGTCGCCGTCCCACCCCGAGACGAGCGTCTCAAGATCGTCCTCGACGAACGAGTCGGCGTTGTGGAGCAGGACGGCGCGCCCGTCGATCCAGGGCCGCAGCCGGCCGAGCGCCCCCGCCGTGCCGAGCCGCTCGCCCTCCTCCACCGACACGTGCGCGCGGCGCGCCGCGTGCTCGGCCAGCACCGGCTGGCTCCCGTGGGCGTTGACGGCGACCGCCTCCGGGTCGACATGCCGGGCGACGCGGTCGAGCGCCCAGTCGACCAGCGGACGGTTGCCCACGGGGCACATCGCCTTGGGCAGCTCGTCGGTCAGCGGCCGCAGCCGGGTGCCCGCCCCGGCCGCGAGCACGAGGGCGCACAGATCTCGGCGGTCGACAGGCACAGCGCGATCGTGCCAGCCGGAGGGCTGGGCGCGCGCCTCCGACGCCGATGGGGGTCGGATCGCGTCGTGGGGAGCGCGTTCCGACCCCCATCGTCGGGGTGCCGCTGTGCTGTCAGGCGACGACCTTGTAGCGGGTGATCATGCCCGCGGTGATGTGGTCGTTGACGTGGCAGTGGAACAGCCAGATTCCGGGGTTGTCGGCCACCATGTCCATCGCCACCATCTCGCCGGGCAGCAGCCCGGCCATGTCCATCCGCATGCCCATCGCGGAGGTCCACACGTTGCCGTGGATGTGCGGCGTGTGCAGATCGACCTCGGTGCCCATCGAGAACTCGTACCAGCGCACCTTCTGGCCCAGCCTCATCGTGGCCATGGGGCCGTTGCCGTACACGTAGCCGTTGATGGCGTGCATCAGGTTGGACTCGCCGAAGCCGTCGTCGCCCTTGAGCTCCTCCGGCCCGAGCACCGGGTCGGGCTCCATGCGAGCGATGTTGTCGTCGAGGTAGGGGCTCTGGTTCTCGTCCCACACCTGGAAGAGGTTGACGATCTCGCGGTCGACGTCGACCGGCGAGCCGTCGGCGCGAGCCCAGCCGGCCCGCGTGATGATCATCGGCCCGATGAGGCCGGCGTAGGTGTCGCCCACCTCGGCCTTGTGCGAGTGGTACATCGACAGGATCGACGACGCGTCGCCCGGTCCGGGACCGGCTCGCTCGGGCACCTTCCAGGTGTAGGTGTACGTCGCACCCGGCGGCACGCCGTCGTCCTTCTTGGCCGACCCGCTCGTGCCGTCGCTGTAGGGCGCGCCCTCGTTGGCCTTGGTGTAGAGGACGTTGTGCGGGTGCACCGACGCCGGCCGCGACGTGCGGTTCTTGAACACCACCTTGACGGTGTCGCCGACCTGCGCGCGGATGACCGGGCCGAGGATGCCGAGGTAGTCGTCGTCGCCGGAGCGCTTCTTGCGCGACGAGAACGACCCGTCGGTGTACTCGCGGTAGAGCGCCTTGCGGTAGACCGTCCCGATGCGGCCCGGACCCGCCGCGACGAAGACGTCGGCGTCCTCGCCGTAGGGCTCGCCGGCGACACGGTCGCGACCGTCGGGCGCGTAGTCCCAGTCGACCTCCTCCGCGGCGATGTAGTACGTCCGCGTGCGCGGGCCCACCGCCCCGGGCTGGATGCCGCCGGTCGCGGTCGCCGCGGCTGCGTGGTGCGTATGCAGCGGGTCGAAGGACGACGACGGTGCCAGCACCAGCCAGCCCAGCAGGGCGATGGTCATGACGGCGCCGCCGACGATGAACGCGCGACGCGATGCAGCAGTCCGCCCCATGGCGGCCCCCTCGAGACATCGGGCCCCCGCCCCCGAGGGCCCGTTAGCAACGCAGGGTAGGGACAGCGTCGCGCCTCCGTACGCCGATCGGGCGAACTTGCCGCCGGCGCGTGACCCGTCGCTACGCGCGGGCCACCCGGTCGACCAGGCGCGCGTACGCCGTGCAGCCTGCCGGCGTCAGGTGGATGCCGTCGCCCCACATCCACTGGTGGCGGTGCGGGAACGACACCGCGTTCCAGTCGGCCAGCCGGGCGTTGAGGTGGCGCGGGACGCTGCTGCGGATGACGCGGTTGGTCGAGTCCTCGCGGGTGTAGCGGGGGGTCTCCGGCAGCTGCACCGTCACCCACACCACCGTGATGCGGTTGCCGACGACGCGCATGATGCGGTCGAACTGCCGCTGGTCGACCCCGGCGTTGGTGCCGGTGTGGACGACGATGACCCGCGGCAGGTGGCCGCGCCGCGCCCAGAGGTTGTCTGCGACGGCGTCGGCCTGACGGCTGCCGACGGCGTCGACGGTCCAGGCCTTCGGCTCCAGGCAGCGGCGCGCACCCATCATGACCGAGTCGCCGATGGCGAAGCCCTGCCCGCGGAAGGGAGGGGGCCCCGGGACTCCGAGGGCGCCTGTGCCGCTCGGAGGCTCGGGGGCGCTGATCGCCTGCGACGGGGTCGTCGGCAGCGCGGCCAGCAGGACGGTCAGCCCGGCCGCGGCGATCCACGCGCTGCGCACGGCCCCAGCGTGCCACCGCAGCGGTGGCTGTCGCCCGGGATGCGGACGAGGTCGTCGGTCAGAGGTCGATGTAGACGTCGAACCCCGGCACCTCGGCGAAGCCCAGCCGGGCGTAGACGCGGGCTGCACGCTCGTCGTCGGGGTGCAGGTGGGCGAAGGCCGAACCGGCCGCGAAGGCCCGGCCGCACAACCACGCGGACATCGCGCCGGCGACGCCCCGGCCCCGGGCCTCGGGCAGGACTCCGACCCCGGCGACGTACGCGGCGGGCCCCGCCCACAGGTCGCTGCGCAGGCAGTACGCCGTCCCGACCGGACGGCCGTCGAGCAGCGCGAGGACGACGTCGACCTCGTCGGCGGCGAGGTGGGCGACGTGCCACGGCCGCTCTGTCGTGGCATCGGACTCGAAGGCCACGACGTCGACGGCGACCACCGCGTCGAGGTCGGCCGGCCCGGCGGGATGCAGCTCGAGGCCGTCGACGGGCGCGGGCCCGACCAGGCGCTCGGCGGCTACGCCCATGAGCCGCTTGCCGAACAGGCGGCGCCCGTGCGGGAACGGCTCGCCCGCCGGCACCCGCAGGCCCCAGGGCAGGGCGCGCGCCGCGTACCAGGCGCGCACCGCCTCGACGTCGAGCGCGCCGACGTCGTGCACCTCGCCGTTGTTCCATTGCGCGTGCGGCAGCCCGCTGGCCATGAGCCGGACGCCGGGCAGCTCGGCCGTCCCGCCCCCGTCATGGGACCGGATCCGCCCGGCCACCTGCCAGGCGTCGCCGTGCGCGGCGCGCAGCAGCTCCGACGTCATCTCCACGTGCGACAGCCAAGCACGCACGCAATTGCCCGCGCGCCCGTGTTCGGGGGCGGCAGGCGCGGCCGCTGCTGTGTCAGTGCCGGACGATCTGGGCTGCCAGCTGCTCGCCCCAGGCTTCGGCCCGTGCGAGCTCGCCCTCGGACAGCGGACCGGTCTTGCCGGAGACGCCGAAGCTCTTGTGCGCCAGTACGTCGTAGCCGTGCGCCGTCAGCGCCTTGCCCTCGGCCTTGGCCGCGGACCCCGTGAGGGGCTTGAGCACCTTGGTGTCGAAGACCGCGGCGCGTGCGCCGCGCTGCTTGGGCAGCGAGTCGATCCACTCCCGCACGCCCGGGCCGTTGCTGATGACGCGGCCGTCGGGAGAGTCCTTGTGCGCGTCGGTGCGGGTCTGCGGGCGGCTCATGCTGAACGCGTGGGTCGGCCCCCCGACGACGAGCAGGTCGACGCCCGGCCCCGGCAGCGGGGCGTGCCCCACCTCGAGGACCTCGGTGCTCAGGTGCTTCGCGAGCCCCCGCCCGACGGCCTCCGCGACCGCCTGGGTGCTGCCGAACATGGACTCGTAGACGACGACGGCGCTCATGGTGCTGCCCCTTCTCCCGGTTCGTCACCAGGGTCCTCCGGCAGCGATGAGAGCGGGCGGAGACGGCTTGTCTGCTCCATCACGCAGCCCCGCCTTCCATCCCCACCGGCGCAGTTCCTCCTGCGTTACACCTCCTGGCGGTGAGAATCCGCACGCTCGGCGTCACCTCACCGTGGAAGCTGCGGCCACTAGCGTCGCCGCACCTGGCAGGGCGGGCCGGAGGGGATCCGCTCTGCGCCATCAGCAGGAAGCGGAGGAACCCATGCGCACCACCCTGCGCGGCGCCGTCGCCGTGCTCGCCGCCTCGGCCGCGGCGCTCGCGATGACGGCAGTCCCGGCGTCGGCCATCACCGGCGGCGAGCCCGACGGCGACGGCCACCCCAACGTCGGCATGATCCTGTTCTACGAGGACGGCGGCCGCTACCGCTGCTCGGCCACCCTCGTGAACGAGTACACCCTGGTCACCGCGGCGCACTGCGTGGCGACCGACGGCTACACGCTCGTGACGTTCAAGAGCGTCGTCGCCGAGCAGCCGCCGTCGGGCCTGCCCGCCGCGGCCGACCCCGAGGCCGGCTTCACCCAGGCCGAGATCGAGGCCGCCGGCTACGTCGCCGGCATCGCCGAGGCCCACCCGGACTACTCGGACTTCACCGACCTGAAGAACTGGAACGACGTCGCCGTGGTGCACCTGGCGACCCCGGTCACCGGCATCACGCCTGCAGCCCTCGCGCCGCAGAACTTCCTCGAGAAGTACCGTCCGGCCAGCGTCCTCAACAAGACGCTCTTCGAGCTCGTCGGCTACGGCACCGAGGTGCGCAAGCCCGACTCCGGCCCGCAGAAGCCGACGCCGCAGAGCTACCCGCTCATCCGCCGCGTCGCCTACTCGCCCGGCCAGAAGATGACCGACCAGATCGTCCAGATGAACGGCAACATCAACGACACCCGCGGCACCGGCGGCACCTGCTTCGGCGACTCCGGCGGCCCGTCGTTCCTCGGCGGCTACCTGGTGACGGTGACCAGCTACGGCTACACCGACAACTGCCGCTACCTCGGCGGCTACCAGCGCGTCGACATCCCGGGCGTCTACTCGTGGCTGCAGCAGGAGCTGCAGGTCCGTCCCTGACCGTCCCGGCACGTCCCGCGAGCCGTCGTCCCCTCGGGACGGCGGCTCGCGGCGTTGCTGGCGGCTGCCGCGCCGCAGCGATCCGGACGACCTGCGCAGGGGTCCCGCCAGGTCCGGCGCGACGGCCGATTCCCGCAGTCCCGGCGTCGGACGCAGGCCGTAGTCTCCCCCGGTGACCAGCACCGCCGCCTCCGCCCCGGCCCGCATGAGCAGCCGGGCCTGGGGCCTGTTCGCGGCCATGGCGGTCATCTGGGGCATCCCGTACCTGTTCATCAAGATCGCCGTCGTCGAGATCTCGCCGCCCGCGCTCGCCGGCATGCGCACCCTGCTCGCCGCGCTGATCCTGCTGCCGCTCGCCTGGCGGCAGGGGGCGGTGCGCCCGGCGCTGGCGAAGTGGCCCTACGTCGTGGCCTTCGGCGTCATGGAGATGGCCATCCCCTGGGTGCTGCTCGGCCACGCCGAGCTGCGGGTCGCCAGCGGGTTCGCCGGCCTCGTCATCGCCGCGGTGCCCCTGGTCGGAACCGTGCTGGCGCGCATCCTGGGCGACCGGCACGCCTTCGCGCCGGTCCGGCTGCTGGGCCTGTTCACCGGCATCCTCGGCGTCGCCGCCCTGGTGGGGATCGAGTCGTTCCAGGGCACGGCGGATCCGCTCAGCGTCGTCGAGCTGCTGACCGTCGCGGTGCTCTACGCCGTCGCGCCGGCCGTCGCCGACCGCAAGCTCCGCGGGGTGCCCACGATGGGCATCATCGCCCTCTCGCTGTCGCTGGTGGCGGTGCTGTACTCGCCGTTCACCGTCGTCGAGCTCGCGGGCGGCCTGCCCTCCGGGCCGGTCATCGCCGCCGTGCTCGTGCTGGCGCTGGTCTGCACCGCGCTCGCGTTCGTGCTGTTCTTCGAGCTCATCGCTGCCGCCGGCCCGGTGCGCGCCACGATCATCACCTTCGTCAACCCGGCCGTCGCGGTGCTGCTGGGCATCGTGATCCTGTCCGAGCCGCTCACGTGGGGCGTGGCCGTCGGCTTCCCGCTGGTGCTGCTGGGGTCGTACCTGTCGACCCGCCCCACCACCTCGCGCGAGGCCGAGGAGTCGGCCGCCGAGACCGCCCACGCCTGACGCCTCCCCGACGCGCGTAACAGCCGGGAGTGGGCCAAACCGGCGGCAGTCTGCCCCAGTTCGGGCTGTAGCACGCGGACCGGGAGGCCCCGAGGGAACCCGTTCGTCGGGCGGGGCGGCGGCAGGCGAGGATGCGGGCATGAGCGCGACCCTGCAGGCCCGAGGTGTGGCCGCCGCCTTCGGCGACCGCGAGCTGTTCTCGGGCCTCGACCTCGTGATCGCGCCGGGCGACGTCATCGGCCTCGTCGGCCCCAACGGCGCCGGCAAGAGCACCCTTCTGCGCATCCTCGCGGGGCTGCGCCCACCGGACGCCGGCAGCGTGACGCTCTCGCCGGCCAACGCCCACGTCGGCTTCCTCGTCCAGGAGGCCGAGCGTCCCGACGGCGAGACGGTGCGGGGCCAGCTCGAGCGCCGCACCGGCGTGGCGCATGCGCAGCGCGAGCTCGACGACGCCGCGCACGCGCTGGCCGACGCCGCCGACGGCGCCGACGAGCGCTACTCGGACGCGCTCGACTCGTGGCTCGCGCTGGGAGGCGCCGACTTCGAGGAGCGCCTCGGCGTCGTCGTCGCCGACATCGGTCTCGACGTCGACCTCGACCTGCCCATGACGGCGCTGTCGGGCGGCCAGGCGGCACGGGTCGGGCTGGCCGCGCTGCTGCTGTCGCGCTACGACGTGTACCTGCTCGACGAGCCCACCAACGACCTCGACGCCGACGGCCTCGACCTGCTCGAGGGGTTCGTCGAAGGCCTCGAGGCACCGGTCGTCGTCGTGAGCCACGACCGCGAGTTCCTCGCGCGCACCGTGTCGACGGTGGTGGAGATCGACCGCAGCCTGCAGCGCGTCACCGCCTACGGCGGCGGCTACGAGTCCTACCTCGACGAGAGGTCGGTCGCGCGGCGCCGTGCCCGAGAGGCCTTCGAGGACTACGCCTCGCGCAAGGCCGAGCTCGAGGCGCGCGCCCGCATGCAGCGGGCGTGGATGGAGAAGGGCGTCAAGAACGCGCGGCGCAAGCAGCGCGACAACGACAAGGTCGGCCGCAAGTTCCGCACCGAGCAGACCGAGAAGCAGGCGGCGAAGGCGCGGCAGACGGAGAAGGCGCTCGAGCGCCTGGCGGTGGTCGACGAGCCGCGCAAGGAGTGGCAGCTGCAGTTCGAGATCGCCGCCGCTCCTCGCTCCGGCGACGTGGTGGCGACCGCCCGCGCCGCGACCGTGCAGCGCGGCGGGTTCGTCCTCGGCCCGATCGACCTGCAGCTCGACGTCCGCGACCGCGTCGCCGTCACCGGGCCCAACGGCGCGGGCAAATCGACGCTGCTCGCCCTGCTGCTCGGCCGCATCCCGCCGTCGACCGGCCTCGTGGCGCTCGGCTCCGGCGTGGTGGTGGGCGAGGTCGACCAGGCGCGCGAGGCGTTCGAGGGCGACGAGCCGCTGGCCGCAGCCTTCTCGCGCGAGGTGCCCGACTGGCCGACGTCGGAGGTGCGCACCCTGCTCGCCAAGTTCGGCCTCGGCGCCGACCACGTGGGGCGGCCTGCGTCGTCGCTCTCGCCGGGAGAGCGCACCCGCGCCGCGCTGGCCCTCCTGCAGGCCCGGGGGGTCAACCTGCTCGTGCTCGACGAGCCCACCAACCACCTCGACCTGCCGGCGATCGAGCAGCTCGAGGAGGCGCTCGACTCGTTCCCCGGGACCGTCCTGCTCGTGACCCACGACCGCCGGATGCTCGACACCGTGCGCCTGACCCGGCGCTGGCACGTCGAGGACGGACGAGTGCAGGAGATCGATCCGGGCTGAGCGGCGCTGCTCTAGGGTCGCGCCATGCCCACGGTGTCGCTCGTCCTGGCCGCGATCGCGGCTCTGCTGCACGTCTACTTCTGGGTGCTCGAGAGCCTGGTCTTCCGCTCGCCCCGCGCCTACCGCGTCTTCGGCGTGCGCCAGGAGGATGTCGAGGGCCTGGTCTTCTCGATGTGGAACCAGGGCTTCTACAACCTCTTCCTCGCCCTGGGCACGCTCGTCGGCGTCGTCGGGACCTTCGCCGGCTGGGAGCCGCAGGGGCCCACCCTCGTCGTCTACGGCCTGCTGTTCATGATCGGCGCGGCGCTCGTGCTGCTGGTCAAGCAGCCGTCGATGCTGCGGGCGGCCCTCGTCCAGGGCCTGCTCCCCCTCATCGCGCTGATCGTCGCCTGGATCTGGTGACGCTCCCCTAGCCTCCGGGCATGAGCATCCGCCTGTACAGCGAGGTCCCGGAGCAGCGGACCAGGCAGATCGCGTCCGACGTCGTGGTCGTGCTGCTGATCGTGTTCTTCATCTGGGTCGGGAAGTTCGTCCACGACGCCGTGGGGTCGCTCGCCGTGCTGGCGACCGGCGTCAAGGAGGCGGGCCTCACAGTCGAGGGCGGGTTCCAGTCGGTCGCCGACGCCGTGTCGGGGGTGCCGGTGGTCGGCGAATCGATCGGCAACGCGATCGCCGGGGCGGGCGACGGCACGGGCGGCAACCTCGCCGAGCTCGGGCAGTCCGGCGAGGACGCCGTCTACACGGTGGCGCGGATCGTCGGCATCGTCACGGCAGCGCTGCCGATCCTCGTCCTCATCGCGGTGGTCGTCCCCCGGCGCGTGCGGCGCGTGCGCCACATGTCGGTGGCCTCGCGGGTCCTCACCGACCTCCACGACCCGGAGCGCCGTCGGCTGCTGGCCATGCGCGCCGCCTTCGGACTGCCCTACGACGAGCTGCTCGAGCACACCCCCGACCCGCTCGGCGACCTGGCTGCGGAGCGCTACGACGCACTGGTGGCCGCGGCCCTGGCCGATGTGGGGCTCGTCGACAAGCACGCCGCCGCGGCCTGACCGCACGCCGCCACCGATCAGCGCCCGGCCGTGCCAGGCTGGTCGCCCGACGAGGAGGACGACGACATGTGCCGCAGCATCAAGACCCTGCGCCCGCCCTACCAGGACGAGGTCACCGACGACGACGTCCACGCCGCGGCGCTGCAGTACGTCCGCAAGATCGCCGGGATGCGGGCGCCCTCGGCGGCCAACCGTGAGGCGTTCGACCGCGCCGTCGACGACGTCGCCCGGGCCACCCAGCAGCTGCTCGACCAGGTGGTCGTGCGCGGGGCGGCGCGCCCGTCAGCCTGAGCGTCGGGCCGGGTGCCTCGGCACCTGGGCGATCGGGCCGTCCAGGTAGTGCTGGACGACCGGGCCCACCGCGACGGCGATCTGCTCCGGGTCGGCGTCGGCGAGGCCAGGCACCTTGAGGATGTAGCGGGCCATGAGCAGGCCGGCGATGTGCGACCCCACGAGCGTCGTCCGCAGCTCCCGCTGGTCCTCGGCGACGTGCTGCGACAGCGTCGCGAACACGTTCCTGCTCAGTACTCCGCGCAGGATCGCGGCGGCATGCTCGTTGGACAGCCCGGTGCGCAGCAGCCCCGTCATGCGCTTGCGCAGCTGCGGCGAGGTGTCCCAGAAGTGCAGCACCCGGCGCACGATGTCGACGCCCGGGCGCGCGTGGTCGAGGTCAGAGAGCAGCAGGGGCACGTCCACGGGCATCGCGAGCGCCTCGTTGAGCAGCCCGTCCTTGTTGCCGAAGTAGTGCGCGATCAGTGCGGGGTCCACCCCGGCCCGCTCGGCCACCGCTCGCATCGTCGTGCGCTCGAACCCCTTCTCGGCGAAGAGCTCACGGGCGGCCTCGAGGATCTGCTCACGGGTGTCCGGGCCCCCCGACGGCCTCCGGCCCCGTGGCGGCATCAGGCCGCTCCCCCGCCGCGGGCCAGCACGGCCATCCGCTCCTCGATCGTGGCCGGCACCCGCTCCACCGTCGCGTCCAGCCCGGCGGCCGACAGGATGGTCCTGAGCCCGTCGGGGTCGCCGTCGGCCACCCGGATGGCACGGCCGGAGAGCATCACGAGCTCGCCCGCAGAGTCGAGGACGTCGAAGGCGCGGGCCCAGTCGTCGGTACGGACGGCCACGGCGGTGGTGCCGGCGACGATCGCCTGCTCGTCGCCCTCACCCACCAGCCTGCCCTCGGACATGAGCAGCAGCCGGTCGCACTGCTCGGCCTCCTGCATGTAGTGCGTGGTCACGAGGACGCCGACGCCCGACGCCGCCTGCGCCCGGATCGTGTCCCACAGCTCGGCGCGTGCCACCGCGTCGACGCCCGACGTCGGCTCGTCGAGGACCACCACCGACGGCCCGTGCGCGAGTGCCGACACGAACGCCAGACGGCGCTGCAGGCCGAGCGGGATGTCGCGCACCAGCGCGTCGGCGGACTCCGCCAGCTCGCCCTCGAGCGGTGCGGGGGCAGCGCCGTAGCTGCTCGCGGCGAACGCCAGGTTCTCCCGGACCGTGAGGTCGCGGTAGAGGCCGAGGCCCTGCGGCACATAGCCGAGGCGGCGCCGGCGTTCGCGGTCAGGAGCACCGCCGAGCAGCTCGACCGCGCCGGACGTCGGGGCGAGCAGCCCCAGCAGCAGGCGCAGCAGCGTGGTCTTGCCGGCTCCGTTGGCGCCCAGCAGGCCGACCACCTCGCCCGGGCGCAGGTCCATCGAGACGGAGTCGACGGCGGTGAAGCCCCCGAAGGCCCGCGAGACGGAGGCAGCGCGCAGCAGCGCCGGCGGGGCGGTCATGCCGGCACCTCCGCCCGCGAGCGCAGCGACAGTGCCACGACGACGTCCTCGAGGTCGGGCACCACAGCATCGGCGCGGTCCGCGGCCGCGCCCGGCGGGAGGAGCTCGTGCAGGTCGCGGCCTCGCCGCCACGACCACTCCGGCCGCTGAGCTACCGGGGTCCGCACCACGACGCCGTCGAAGGCGTCGAGCACATCGTCGACCGGTCCCTGGGCCAGCACCCGCCCCCGGTCCAGCACGACGAGCGATGCCGCCCGCTCCGCCTCGTCGAGGTACGTGGTGGACAGCACGACGGCGGCGCCGGCAGCGGCGGCCTGGGTGACCAGGCGCCAGAGGTCGATGCGGCTCACGGGGTCGACGCCGGTGCTGGGCTCGTCGAGCACCAGCAGCTGCGGCGCGTGCACGGCGGCCATGCTGAAGCCGAGCTTGCGGCGCATCCCGCCGGAGACCTGCGAGGCGGGGCGGTCGGACGCCGACGTCAGCGCGGCCCGCTCGAGCAGCGCTCCCCTGCGGGCGCCGAGCTCGCCCGGCGGCACGCCGTACACGCCGGCCACGAAGTCGACGTTCTGCTGCACCGTGAGCGCCGCCCAGCTGCCGGCCGACGCCGGGAGGTACCCGATGCGGTCCGGCGGCGGGGCATCGACCGAGCCGCGCGACAGCGCGACCTCGCCCACCAGCGCGCGCAGCAGCGTCGACTTGCCGGCGCCGTCGCCGCCCACGACGGCGACCACCGAGCCCGGCGCGATCCGCAGCGTCACGTCGTCGAGCACGGTGCGCCCGCCGAGCTCGACCGACGCCGACGCGAGGCCGAAGGTCATCGCGACGCACCTGCCTCGTCCGACACCGGCGCCGACGACGCCTCATGGGCGTGGCCGTGGCGGCGACGACGTCCGGGGGCGAGGTCGCGGCGGAAGCGCAGGGTCGCCCCGGTGAGGACGACGACGGCCATCACGGCCAGCACCGTGAACGGCAGCCACAGCTCGGCGACCGTGGCGCCGCGCAGCATGATGCCCTGGCTGATCATCGTGAAGTAGGTGAGCGGGAGCAGGTAGCCGATCCAGCGCACCCCGGCCGCCATCGCGTCCAGCGGGAAGATCATGCCGCTGAGCAGGATCTGCGGGAGCAGGAAGAAGAACGCGGTCTGGATCGCCTGCCCGGTGGTCTGCGAGATCGTCGAGATGAAGACGCCCAGGCCCAGCACCACGAGCAGGAACAGCGCGGCGCCGAGCGCGAAGGCGAACGGGTTGCCGTTGAACGGCACGTCGAACAGCAGCATGCCGAGCACCGTGATGATCACCATGTCGAGCGAGGCGAGCAGGAAGTACGGCGTGATCTTGCCGAGGATCACGGTGCTCGGCCGGATGGGCATCACGGCCAGCTGCTCGAGGGTGCCGGTCTCCCGCTCCTTCACCAGCCCGATGCTCGTCACGATCGTGCCGATGAACGTGAGGATCAGGCCGATGATCGCCGGGATCATCACCCACGACGTCGACAGGTCGGGGTTGTAGAGGATCTGCGTCGTCACCTGGTCGCCGGCCTTGTTGAGCACCGACACCGTCGACTGCGCGGCGAACAGGTTGGAGCCGTCGACGAGCGCGAGCACCGGCTGCTGGCCGGTCACGAGCGCGACGTCGACGGTGTTGGCCTGCAGCAGCGACTCGGCGTCGGCCTGCCCCTGCGTCGGCTCGACGACGGTGACGTCGAAGAAGGACGGCAGGGCCGACGCGACCTGCTCGGCCTGCGGCCCGACCACGGCCGCCTTGACGCTCGAGACGTAGAAGTTCGCGGCGTACCCGAAGATGACCAGCAGCAGCAGGGGCATCCCGACCAGCAGGCCGACCGTGCGCCGGTCGCGCCGCAGCTCTCGGAACTCCTTGAGGATCATGGCTCGCATGCGGCGAACGTAGACCCGCCGTGGACGGCAAGTCCACGCGCGATGAATTACTGCCTGGAGGCCCCGCCGGGCATCGGACGCAGCCACCTCAGCATGGTGCCGTCGTCGGTCACGCACTCCCCCGCGCGCTCGAAGCCGCAGCGCTCGAGGACCCGGTGCGACGCCGTGTTCGCGGGATCGGTCAGCGCCTCCACCGCCGCGACGCCCGAGCCGGCGACCCAGCCGAGCACCGCCGCCACCGCCTCGGTGGCCAGGCCCTGGCCGCGCACGGACTCCGCGATGCCGTAGCCGATCTCGGCCACGCCGTCGCGGTCGGCGCCGGAGATGAACCCGACCCCGCCGACGGCCTCGCCGGTGGCGGCGAGCCGGATCTGCAGGACGCCGAGCTCGGCCTCCTCGTCGTAGGCGCTGCCGGCCTCGCCGATGACGGCGGCCACCACGGCGTCGCCGTCGGTCGGGTAGTCGTCGGCCCAGCAGCGCCCGTGACGCTCGCCGGCGCGGATGGCGGCGGCCTCGTCGGCGGTGAGGGTCTCCAGGACCAGCCGCTCGGTGGTGATCCGGTGGCCCACGGCTAGGGCAGCACGCCCACGTGCGCCATCGCCAGGCGCAGCAGCCGGTCCTGGCCGCCGGTCATCTCCAGCGCGACGTCGTCGCTCACGGCCTCCTCCGGCGTCATCCAGACGAGGTCGAGCGCCTCGGCCGACGGGACGCAGTCGCCGCGGACGGGGACGACGAACGCGAGCGACACCGCGTGCTGGCGGGGGTCGTGGAACCCGGTGACCTCGGGGTCCGGGAAGTACTCGACCACGGTGAACGGCTGCGGGGCCGACGGGAGCTGCGGCAGCGCCATCGGGCCGAGGTCCTTCTCGAGATGGCGCATGAGGGCGTCGCGCACCCGTTCGCCGTACAGCACGCGGCCCGACACGGGGGCCCGGCTGATGCTGCCGTCGGGCATGGCCCGCAGCAGCAGGCCGACGAGGGTGACGACACCGCGATCGTCGGTGCGCACGGGCACGGCGTCGACGTACACCATGGGCACGCGCTCGCGCGCCTGCTCGAGGTCGTCGCGGGACATCCATCCGGTACGCGCGTCGGTCATCTCGCTCACGGCCACCACGGTACGGGGCGGGGCGCCGCGTTCACGGCAGGACCCGGCCGCGCGGGTGCCCCTGGTGCGCATGACGCCTGCCCTGACGGCAGGATGTACCCGTGCGACTGACCCTGCGCGCCGACGGCGCGGCACCGCTCGACCTGGTCTGGGAGCGGTACTCCGTCCCCGCGCTGTGGCCGGGATGGGCCCCGCAGATCCGCCGGGTCGAGAGCAGCGCCGAGCGCCTCGCGATCGGCGTCACGGGCACCGTGTTCGGCGTCATCCCCAACATCGGGGCGAGCTGGGAGGTCGTCGACTACGACGAGTCCGAGCACCGCTGGTCGTGGGACGTCGTGGCCGGGCCGGTGCGTATGCACCTCGACCACCGCAGCGAGTCGCGGATCGGCGGCGGCACGTCGACCGAGCTCATCGCCGACGGCCCCGCGGCCGCCGTGCTCACCTACGCGCCCGTGGCGCGGATCTCGCTCGAGGGGCTCGTGCGGCCACCGAAGGCGCAGCCTGCCCGCTGACGCGCTAGGCGCCGGGCTTGCGGGTGGGCTTGAGGGTCCACAGCACCGTCATGCTGCCGGTGACGAGGCGGTCGTCGCCCTCGCCGGTGGTGAGCTCGACCTCGACGTGGAACTCCGGCCGCCCGCCGGCGTGCAGCGTGGTGAGGACCGTGTCGGCCTGCGAGCCCAGGGTCGCCGTCGCGGTGACGTCGCCCCGGGCGATCTTCAGGTAGCGGATGGTCGCCTCGACGGCCAGCGGTGTCACCTGGTCGAGCATCTCGCCGTAGTTGGCAAGCACGAGCGCGCCGGAGGCGGTCTCGGCGAGGGTGAACATCGCGCCGGCATGCAGACCGCCGATGTGGTTGCGGAACCGCTCGTCGTCGGTCATCCGCACGACGGCGTGGTCGGGCGAGAGCTCGAGGTACTCCAGGCCCAGCGTGCCCACCATCGGCACGGTGGTGGGCATCGTCGCGCGCACGGTCTCCAGGTCGAGTGCCATGCCCCGACAGTACCGGCGTAGGTTCGGCGCATGCCGTCCGACGCCCCCGACGACGAGGCTCCCGAGAGGGAACCGCGAGGACGCACGATCGCGGTCTTCGACGTCGACGGCGTGCTGGCCGACGTGCGGCACCGGCTGCATCACGTGGAGCGCCGGCCCAAGGACTGGCCCGCGTTCTTCGCCTCGATGGGCGACGACGGCCCGCTCGACGTCGGCATTGCGCTCGCCCACGACCAGGCGGCGTCCGGGCACGCGATCGTCTACCTCACCGGCCGCAACGAGACATACCGGCGCACCACCCTCGAGTGGATGCGCCGCCACGGCCTGCCCGACGGCCGGCTCGTGATGCGCCGCGACGACGACCGCCGGCCGGCCCGCCAGTTCAAGCCGCAGGCCCTGCGCCGCCTGGCGCGCGAGGGGACCGTCGTTGCGGTCGTCGACGACGACCCCGCAGTGGTCGAGGCGCTGCGCCGCGACGGCTGGCCGGTGCTGCTGGCCACCTGGATGACCGCCGACCGCGACGAGCAGCAGGCCCTCTTCGACGCCCAGGAGCTCGACGGCCGCACCTGACGCCGCTGGGGGTCGGATCGCGCTGTCTGCAGCGCGATCCGACCCCCATCACCTGCTCGCGGGTCAGGTGCCCTTGTAGTTGAGGATCTGCGACAGCGTGCGCACGGGGCGCACGAGGTCTCGCTGGTCCTCCATCACCTCGTCGATGTCCTTGTAGGCCATCGGGTGCTCGTCGACGAGGCGCTCGGCCTCGGCGGCGTTCCAGGAGCGGCCCTCCATCGCCTCGCGCAGCGAGGCGACCGACAGCGTGCGGCGCGCGGCGCTGCGGGACAGCCGGCGCCCGGCGCCGTGGGAGCACGACTCGTACGACGCCGCCGAGCCGAGGCCCTCGACGATGTAGGAGCGCGTGCCCATGGAGCCCGGGATGATCCCGAGGCGCCCGGCGTCGGCCTGGATCGCGCCCTTGCGGGTGATCCAGAGCGTCCGCCCGCGGTGGCGCTCCTGCTGGGTGAAGTTGTGGTGGCAGTTCACGCGCGAGGTCTCGATCCCCTCCGCGCCGAGCTCGGCCTCGGCCTCCGCCACGACGAGGCGCAGCATCTCCTCGCGGTTGGCGGCGGCGTAGGCCTGCGCCCACAGGAGATCGGCGACGTAGGCCTCGAACTGCGGCGTCCCCGCCACGAGGTAGGCCAGGTCGGGGTCGGGCAGGCTGATGAACCACTCCTTCATCAGGCCCTGCGCCACCGCGATGTGGTGCGCCGCGAGCTGGTTGCCGATGCCGCGCGAGCCCGAGTGCAGCACGATCCAGACCCGGTCCCGCTCGTCGAGGCAGACCTCGACGAAGTGGTTGCCGGACCCGAGCGATCCGTACTGCGTCCGCGCCGTGCGCAGCTGCCCGTCGGAGAGCTCGGTCGACGGCGCCCGCGTCACGACCTGCATGACGTCGACGTCGCGCTGCTCGTGGCCGCGTCCGACGCCGGCGGGCACCACCGAGCGGATGCGGTCGTGCAGGCGCGCGAGGTAGTCGGGCAGGTCGTGGCTGGTCAGCCGCGTCTCGACCGCAGCCATGCCGCAGCCGATGTCGACGCCGACGGCGGCAGGGATGACGGCGCCCTCGGTCGCGATGACCGAGCCGACAGTCGACCCCTTGCCGAGGTGGGCGTCGGGCATGAGGGCGAGCGGCTTCACGACAAACGGCATCGAGGCCGTGCGCCGCGCCTGGTCCATGGCCGCGGGCTCCAGGGTCGAAGCCCACGACAGGACGGACTTGTCCGTGCTGAGAGTCGGGGTCATGACTCGTTGCTCCTGTCGGTCGTGTGCCCTGTGGGACACAAGCGCACGACCGTACTAGCCGTAACCCCATGCGCGCGTGCGAGTTTCGACCGCGCGACGCGAGCGGTGACGCGTCCATACCCTCGGCGGTGCCTTCTGCGCGCCACTCGATGTGCGTCCCCGCTAGACAATCCCTAGCCGTTGGTCCTCGATGCTCAACCTTGATCTGTCGAAATCGAAGACGTCGTCGTCCTCAACCGACCAGGTGGGGCAGACCACGTCGTTGATCGCGATCCAGCGGCGGACGAGCGCCTCGAGGTCGTCGCTGACCCTCAACAACGGCGGATCAAGTACCTCGACTGCGTTGAGATTCTCGAAGCGGAGGACCTCGCCTGAACGCCGGTCGATGAGCAGCGTGAACGAGTCGTCGCCGACCATGAGCGGGATCAGGGCAGGGTCGTAATCGGTGCCCGACCTCTGCGGAAACCACACCCTGAGGGTCTCGGCCCACGTCCGGACGGCCTCGAGAGTTAGCGGGTCGCACGCCGAGGGCGGGAGCGGGAAGTACTCGACGCCGTCCGCCAGACCGCCGCACCACGAGAACCACGTGATCACGTCCGGGTGCAGAGGCGGCGCGGCAAACGCGGCCCGGATCTCTGCCTCCAAGTACCCGGCCCGCAACTTGCGGTCCACGGGCGCACCCGTGGCTCTCCACTGCGCCTCCCACTCGCGCAGCGCGTCGATCAGCGCCATCGGATCTTCGCCCTCCGTCGTCACGTCACCTACGGCCGTGTCCCAGGACGCCAGTCTGCTCGACGGGCTCGATCCGGAGCGGAGGCCCGCGTCGCGATGAGCCGCCCGGGGGATGACGTTTGGACCACGCCCCTCGATGTCAGCTCTCGAAGGCCTCGGGCGCCGGGCAGGAGCACACGAGGTTGCGGTCGCCGAAGGCGCCGTCGATGCGGCGCACCGGCGGCCAGTACTTCGCGTCGCGCAGGGTCGCTACCGGGAAGGCCGCTTCCTCGCGCGAGTAGGGCTTGTCCCACTCGCCGAGCAGGCAGTCGGCGGTGTGCGGGGCCCCGCGCAGCGGCGACTCCTCCACGACCCAGCGGCCGGCGGCGACGTCGTCGATCTCCTTGCGGATCGCAAGCATCGCGTCGCAGAACCGGTCGAGCTCGCCGAGGTCCTCGGACTCCGTGGGCTCGATCATGAGCGTGCCCGCGACCGGGAACGACATGGTCGGTGCGTGGAAGCCGTAGTCGATGAGCCGCTTGGCGACGTCGTCGACGGTGACGCCGGTGGCCTTGGTGATCTCGCGCAGGTCGACGATGCACTCGTGGGCCACGAGCCCCTCGCGGCCGGTGTAGAGCACCGGGTAGTGGTCGCGCAGCCGGGCCGCGACGTAGTTGGCCGAGAGCACCGCGGTCTGCGTCGCGCGGGTGAGGCCGTCGCCGCCCATGAGGCGGATGTAGGCCCACGGGATCGGCAGGATGCCGGCGCTCCCCCACGGCGCGCCGCTGACGGGGCCGACGCCGCCGTCGTCGTGGCCGCGGCCCACCGGGCCGGCCTCGGGACGCAGCGGGTGGCCGGGCAGGAACGGCGCGAGGTGCGAGCGCACTGCGACCGGGCCGACGCCGGGGCCACCGCCGCCGTGCGGGATGCAGAAGGTCTTGTGCAGGTTCAGGTGCGAGACGTCGGCGCCGAAGCGGCCCGGCTTGGCGAGGCCGACCAGCGCGTTGAGGTTGGCGCCGTCGACGTACACCTGGCCGCCGGCGTCGTGGATCAGAGCGCAGATGTCGGTGACGGTGGTCTCGTAGACGCCGAAGGTCGACGGATAGGTGATCATCAGCGCCGCGAGGCGCTCGCCGTGCTGCTCGATCTTCGCGCGCAGGTCGTCGAGGTCGACGTCGCCCTTCTCGGTGCAGGCGACCACGACGACGCGCATGCCGGCCATCACCGCGCTGGCGGCGTTGGTGCCGTGGGCGCTGCTCGGGATGAGGCAGACGTCGCGGCGGGTGTCGCCGTTGGCGTGGTGGTACCCGCGGATCGCGAGCAGGCCCGCGAACTCGCCCTGGCTGCCGGCGTTGGGCTGCAGGGACACGGCGTCGTAGCCGGTGACCTCGACGAGGTAGCGCTCGAGCGTGCGGATGAGCTCGACGTAGCCGGCCGCCTGGTGCAGCGGCGCGAACGGGTGGATACCGGCCCAGCCGGGCTGGGTGATCGGTTCCATCTCCGTGGTGGCGTTGAGCTTCATGGTGCACGAGCCGAGCGGGATCATCGCGCGGTCGAGGGCGATGTCCTTGTCGGAGAGCTTGCGCAGGTAGCGCAGCATCGCGGTCTCGCTGCGGTGGTCGTGGAACGTCGGGTGCGTGAGGAACTCCGACGTGCGCACGAGGTCCGCGGGGATGGCGCTGGCCGCCGACGCGGCGAGGCGCTCGGCGTCGGCCTCCTCGAGGCCGGGCACGTGCAGCACCTCCTGGAAGGCGCCCCACACGGCGACGAGGTCGCGCACGGTCGTGGTCTCGTCGCACGCGATCGCGACGGTGTCGGCGTCGACGAGGCGCAGGTTGACGCCGAGCACCTCGGCGGCGGTGACGACGTCGACCGCCTGGCTCGGCACGCGCACCTGGACGGTGTCGAAGAACGCGTGCGAGGGCACGTCGACGCCCATGCCGCGCAGGCCCTCGACGAGGACGACGGCGTGCAGGTGGGTGCGCGACGCGATGCCGGTGAGACCGTCCGGGCCGTGGTAGGCGCAGTAGAGCGCGGACGTGACGGCGAGCAGCACCTGGGCGGTGCAGATGTTCGACGTCGCCTTCTCGCGGCGGATGTGCTGCTCGCGCGTCTGCAGCTCGAGCCGGTAGGCCGGGCGGCCGTCGGCGTCGACGCTCACGCCGACGAGGCGGCCCGGCAGCGACCGCTCGAGGCCCTGGCGCACGGACATGAAGCCGGCGTGCGGGCCGCCGAAGCCGAGCGGCACCCCGAGGCGCTGCGCCGACCCGACGACGACGTCGGCGCCCAGCTCGCCGGGCGGGGTGAGCAGGGTGAGGGCGAGCAGGTCGGTGGTGACGGCGACGGTGGCGCCGCGGTCGTGGGCGGCGGCGATCGTCGCGGCGATGTCGCGGATGCGGCCCGACGAGCCGGGGTAGCTGATGAGGACGCCGAAGAAGTCGCCCTCGGGCAGACCCGCCTCGAGGTCGGCGACGACGAGGTCGACGCCGGTCGGCTCGGCCCGGGTGGCCAGCACGGCGAGGGTCTGCGGGTGGGTGTCGGCGTCGACGACGAACCGGGTGCTGGGCGACTTCGAGGCGCGATGGGCGAGCGACATGGCCTCGGCTGCGGCCGTCGGCTCGTCGAGCAGGCTCGCACCGGCGACCGGCAGCCCCGTGAGATCGGCGACGACGGTCTGGAACGCCAGCAGCGCCTCGAGCCGGCCCTGGCTGATCTCGGGCTGGTAGGGCGTGTAGGCGGTGTACCAGGCCGGGCTCTCCAGCACGTTGCGCCGGATGACCGCCGGGGTGTGGGTGTCGTGGTAGCCCAGCCCGATCATCGAGCGGGCCACGCGGTTGCGGGAGGCGAGCTCGCGCAGCTCGGCGGCCACCTCGGCCTCGCTGCGCGCCGCGGGCAGGTCGAGCCCCTCGGTCCAGCGGATGGTCTCGGGGACGGCCGCCTCGGCCAGCGCGTCGAGGCTCGGGTAGCCGACGACGGCCAGCATGCGGGCGACGGCGTCGGAGCCGGGCCCGATGTGGCGGTCGGCGAACGGGACGCCGGCGTCGAGTGCGGCGGTGCGGGCGCTGAGGGTGTCGGTCACGGCGCGTCCTGGCGGGAGGGGCCGAGCGGGCTCGGCGGGCGGACCCCGGCGCGCGGGCGCGCGTCGGCGGTCCCCCTCTGTCCGTGCGCGATGCCGCGCGCCTGAGAGCTTCACCGGGCGGGCCCGGCTTGCACCGTCGGCGGGGACCCGGGGGTCCCGCTTTCCAGAGGCGCCAGCCCGCGCGGTCCACGGTGCCTGAGAGGTTGGCGGGGGGTTGCTCCTTCGGCGCCCGTCGCTGGCTGCGACAGGACTCTCCCGCACGGGTGCTCGGCGCAGGGCCCAGGCTACCGGCCCACGGAGGGCACGGCGACGCACGCCACGGCCGGGCCGCCGCGGGGAGGAGGGTCTGGCTGGATCAGATGGCGTGCTTGGCGGCGCGGCGGGCCGCGAGCTCGTCGCCCTCGACGAGAGGGGTGCCGAGCGGAGTGCCGTCGACGCGCTCGCTGGGCAGCTCGGCGAGGTCGCCCTCGACCTCGCGCCACACCCGGCCGACCGCGATGCCGAACACGCCCTGGCCGCCCTGCACGAGGTCGATGACCTCGTCCTGGCTGCGGCACTCGTAGACGCTCGCGCCATCGGACATCAGCGTCACCTGGGCGAGGTCGTCGACGCCGCTCTCGCGCAGGTGGTCGACGGCGGTGCGGATGTTCTGCAGCGAGACCCCGGTGTCGAGCAGGCGCTTGATCACCTTGAGCACGAGGATGTCGCGGAAGCTGTAGAGGCGCTGGCTGCCCGAGCCGTGAGCGGTGCGCACGGAGGGCTCGACCAGGCCGGTGCGGGCCCAGTAGTCGAGCTGGCGGTAGGTGATCCCGGCCGCGGAGCAGGCCACGGGGCCGCGGAAGCCGACGTCGTCCGGGAGCGAGCGGACCTCGTCGCCGAACAGCAGGCCCTGGCTGCCGGCGGACGCGACCGCGTCCTGCCGTGCGCCCTGGTCGGGCGCGCCCTGGGTGCCGTGACCCTCGCCGACTCCGCTCACCGGAGCCCTCCTCGAACCGCCGCCCGGCGCCGCGGGCGGGGGAAGCGCGCCGCGAGAGTCACACCGGTGACGTTCTGGGTCGAACGCTAGGCCGGGCGGGGTGCCGGGTCAACGCACACGCACGCGACACGCCGCAGGCGTCCGCACCCAGGGGTGACCCTCAACCACATGTCGAGGGTTTGGCCGCTCCCGCTGTGCCACTTCGGGCCTAGACCGGGCCGGCGGCTCCGCCGCTCCCGCTGTGCCGCCTCGGGCCTATGCCGGGCCGGCGGCTCCGCCGCTCCCGCCGAGGAAGTCGTCCGGCGACACCTCGTCGAGGAACGCACGGAACTTCTCGACCTCGTCCTCCTGCTCGTCGGGCACCGAGATGCCCGCGGCCTCGAGCACCGTCTCGGCGCCGTAGATCGGCGTGCCAGTGCGCAGGGCGAGCGCGATGGCATCGGACGGGCGGGCGCTGACCTCGACTCCCCCGTCGAAGGCGAGGACGGCGAAGAACACCCCGTCGGTGAGCTCGGTGATCCGCACCTCGGCCAGGGTGTGGCCGAGCGAGGCGACGACGTCGCGCAGCAGGTCGTGGGTCAGCGGCCGGGCCGGCACGACCCCCTGCTGGGCGAAGGCGATCGCGGTGGCCTCCACCGCGCCGATCCAGATCGGCAGGTAGCGCTCGCCGTCCACCTCGCGCAGGAGCACGATCGGCTGGTTCGACGGCATCTCGACGCGGACACCCACGACGTCCATCTGGCGCATGCCGCAACCCTATCCGCGCAGCGCCGGTACGCGACCCCGGCGGGCGGTCGGCATCCGTTCAGAGCGCACCCGGGCCGCGGGCCGCGCGACCCGACGGGCTAGCGGCCGAGCTCGGCAGCGAGGCCCGCCTTCACCAGCGACGAGTGCAGCCGGACCGAGAGCGCGGCCAGCTGGCGGACGGCGTCGTCGGCGCGCTGGCGCGACTCGGGGTCGTGCTGGCGCAGCATCGGGGTGACGACCTGCTCGACGAGACCGACCTCGCGGTCGGCGGCGACCTTGAACGTACGCAGGTGGCGCGGCTCGATGCCGAAGGCGGCCATCTCGGCCACGGTCGTGGCGATGACGAGCGCCTCGCCGTCGTAGTGCTGGCCGCGACGGCTCACCAGCCCGAAGCCCTCGAGCTGGTCGAGCAGCGCGGCGTCGAGGCCGCTGGCCTCGAGCAGCTCGCCCTTCGACAGCCGCACATCGGCCTGCGACGGGCGGAAGGCGTCGGCGGAGGGCATGCCGTCGGTCGAGACCAGCGCCCGCGGCACGCGCGGGCCGTCGCCGGTGGACGCCGGCGGCTCGAGCCCCCGGTCGATGGCCTCGAGGTGCTCGCGGATGACCTTGAGCGGAAGGTACTGGTCGCGCTGGCAGGCCAGGATGTAGCGCAGCCGCTCGACGTCGGCGTGGCTGAACTTGCGGTAGCCGCTGGCGGTGCGCTGCGGGGCGATGAGCCCCTCGCCCTCGAGGAAGCGGATCTTGGAGATGGTGATGTCCGGGAAGTCCGGGCGCAGCACCGAGAGCACGTCGCCGATCCCCAGCAGCCCGCGGCCGGACGCCGACGCCGCCGCGGACGTGGCGCTCATGCCGCGCCGCCCGCGGCCTCGAGGAAGACGAAGCGGTACTTGCCGATCTGCACCTCGTCGCCGCCGGTCAGCTGGGCGCGGTCGATGCGGCGGCGGTTGACGTAGGAGCCGTTGAGGCTGCCGAGGTCGACCAGCTGCCACTCGCCGTCGACGGCCGAGAGCTCGGCATGCCGGCGCGAGACCGTCACGTCGTCGAGGAAGAGGTCGGACTCCGGCGCGCGCCCGAGGACCACCGCGCCCGACGACGGGTCGAGGTCGAACCGGGCGCCCTCCTGCGGCCCGCGCAGGACGACGAGCACGGCGTGGCCGGCGGACAGGTCGCCGACGCTGGTGGCGTCGACCGCGGGCAGCGGAGCGCTGTCGCCCTCGCTGGCGACGCGGACGCCGAGCACGCCGGTCTGGAACGCCGCGTCGGGCTGGGGGGCGAGCTCGGCGCCGCAGGAGGCGCAGAAGTGGTCGGAATCCTCGGCCAGATGGCCGCACCGGGGGCACTGACGGCTCATGGGCTGACCTCCTGGCTCGCCCTCGATCCTGGGTCGAGGGTCGGGCAAAACCCTACGGACCTGGGCCGACGGGGGTCAACAGGCGACAATCCTCGACATCAGGTCGAGGGTTGTCGGGAGGGGCTCCAGCGGATCAGCGCGCCCGCCCAGCGGGCGCCGCTCCCCCGGCGCTGCGGCTCAGGCGCCGGTGTGCTCGACGTAGGCCGCGGCGTCGAGCAGGTCGTCGAGCGAGGTGCCCTCGGCGAGCTCGACCTCGGCCAGCCAGCCGGCGCCGTACGGGTCGGAGTTGATGGTCTCGGGGCTGGTCTCGACGGCGTCGTTGCGGGCGACGACGGTGCCGGACACCGGCGCGTAGATGTCGCTGACCGACTTGGTCGACTCGACCTCGCCGCAGGGGTCGCCCGCGCTGACGGCCGCACCGACGGTCGGCAGGGTCACGAAGACGATGTCGCCGAGGGCGTCCTGCGCGTGGTCGGTGATGCCGAAGCGGACGCGGCCGTCGGCCGTGACCTCGACCCACTCGTGCTCGCGGGTGTAGCGGAGGTTCTCCGGGGTCTGGCCGGCCATCGTCGGGCTCCTCGTCGTGGGGTGGCTACGAGCCGCTGGGGCTCGGGGCGGGCTGAGCGTATTCGGGCGCCGTCGGCGGCTGCAACGCGGTGATCACGACCTCCTGGCTCTGGACGACGTCGATGCGCCCGCCGGCCGTGCGGACCGAGTCCGACACCCCGCCGGGGATCTCGAGCGCTGTGGCCAGGGTCTGCGGGTCGCCGATGACGCTGATGCGGTACGGCGCGGCGAGCGTGGTGCCGGCGACGCTGATGCCGGTGCCGTCGCGGGCGTCGGCGAACCACGTGGAGGCGACGACGCGCACGGTGCCGATCTGGATCGCCTCGGCGCCGGCGTCGCGCAGCTCCTGCACGGCGTCGAGCAGCACCGTGGCGCTCACGAGCCCGTCGCCGTCGCTGATCGTGATGCGGATCCCCGGCCCGACCGCCGGCACCGTGCCGGCGAGGATCGCCAGGGCGTCGGCACGGGCGCGCGATGCGGCGAGCCGCTGCTCCTCGCTGCCCGAGACCAGCCGGTCCCGGGCGGCCTCGAGGGCCAGCTGCTCGGCCTGAAGTCGCTGCTGGCGCTGGGTGAGATCGTCGAGCACCCGCACCACCTCGTCGTCACGGGCCGTCGCGAGCAGCCCGGTGCCGGACGCGGTCTGCGTGGCGGCGACGGCGGCGAAGCCCAGCACCGCGAACAGCAGGCCCACCACGAGCTGGCGGCCGGTCGCCCTCGGCACCAGCGCGCCGCGCAGCCGCGCCCGCGCGCGGTCGGTCTCCGACGGCCCCAGCGACGAGGGCGAGGCCGGCTCCGCGCTGCCTACGCCGTCCGTGCCGTCCGTGCCGTCCGTGCCGTTCCTACCTGTATCTGCCATGCCGTCACGCCTTGAGCAGCCGTCGGCGGATCGCGGCCACGTTGGCGAAGATGCGCATCGCGAGGACGACGACGACACCGGTCGAGATCTGCGCCCCGACGCCGAGCTGGTCGCCGAGGAACACCAGCATCGACGCGACCACGACGTTCGACAGGAACGAGATGACGAAGACGCGGTCGTCGAAGACGTCGTCGAGAAGGGCGCGCGTGGCGCCGAACACCGCGTCGAGCGCCGCGACGACGGCGATCGGCAGGTACGGCTGCATCCACAGCGGCACGGTGGGCTGCAGGACGACGCCGAGCACGACGCCGATGACGAGGCCGACCACGGCGATCACGGCGTTCCTCCTGTCGTCGCGTCCGGCTGCGGGGACGCGCTCCCCTGCCCGGCCACCGTATCCCCGGCCGGCCGCGGCACTCGCGCCCGCACGGGCAGC
>Ga0102832_1000759_pt1 | contig 36827 bp, 28 predicted proteins | sample EBPBio282013_DNA_FD_88942 | JGI IMG/M metagenome (GOLD analysis project Ga0102832, IMG submission 88942) | Wastewater treatment Type I Accumulibacter community from EBPR Bioreactor in Madison, WI, USA - Reactor 2_5/28/2013_ DNA (Illumina Assembly) | ecosystem: Engineered > Bioreactor > EBPR >... | reverse complement strand
GCCAACGCCAGCTTCGCCACCGCGCCCGACGGCGCCCCGGAGTGGCAGGACACCTACCTCTACGCCCTCCTGGCCGGCGAGTGGGCCGCGCCGGCCGAGCGGGACGCGCGCGCAGGCATCGACGAACCTGCGCCCGACAAGCCGTGATCCGGGTCTACCCTGATCCGGTACATCGAAACAGGGGGTCCAGGGTGGTGCATCCCTACCTGCGTGAGCCGGAGTTCCTCACGCAGCTGAAGGACGGCACGGTCAAGCAGCTCAACCCGTTCAGCGGGACGGAGGTGTGGACGGTCGCCGGGCGCGGCAACCGTCCCCTCGGCGTGGTGCTGCCCGACCCGGTGCCGATCGACCCCGCACAGCACGGCCGCCACTGCGCGTTCTGCGAGGGACGCTACCTCGACACGCCGCCGGAGAAGTCGCGGGTGGTGCGGCTTCCCGACGGTTCGTGGGAGACGCGCTACCGCGTCGCCGCGGAGGACCTCGAGTCGACCGTGGCCGAGTTCCGGCGCATCCCCAACCTGTTCGAGATCCTCTCCTACGACTACTGGCACGCGAACTACGGCTACGAACTGCCGGCGCGCGTGCGTGACCGCAAGTCCGCCTACCTGGCCTCCCCCGCAGGCAAGCAGCACGTGCTCGCCGTCGTGCGCAGCAAGCTCCGGGCCGGTGGACGCAGCGACGCCGCCATCGACGCGATGGGCGAGGACGGCCAGCTCGAGGCGGCGTCCGGCTTCTTCGGAGGTGGGCACGACGTGATCGTCGCGCGGCGCCACTTCGTCGACGGCGCCACCGACAACACCCAGCTGTGCGCTTCGGGCACGCTGACGCCGGAGGAGCACTCCCAGTTCATGGCGTTCACCGCGGAGTCCGTGGCCGCGCTGTTCGACCTGAACCGGTACGCCCGCTACGTCGCGGTGTTCCAGAACTGGCTGCGTCCGGCGGGGGCGTCGTTCGACCACCTGCACAAGCAGCTCGTGGCGATCGACGAGCGCGGCGTGCAGCACGAGCTGGCGATGGAGCGGCTGCGCGGCAACCCCAACATCTACAACGAGTACGGGCTCAACTACGCCAGCTACAAGAACCTGGTGATCGCGGAGAACGACCACGCGGTGGCGTTCGCCGGCTTCGGCCACCGCTACCCCACGATCGAGGTGTACTCGAAGTCGGAGGCGTGCGACCCGTGGAACCACACCCCGGAGGAGATGCGGGGGATGTCCGACATGGTGCACGCCATGCACGCCGCCACCGGGGTGGCGGTGCCCTGCAACGAGGAGTGGCACTACCGTCCGGTCGACACCGACCTGGCGATGCCGTGGCGGGTCATGCTGAAGTGGCGCACCTCGACCATCGCCGGCTTCGAGGGCGCGACGAAGATCTACCTGAACACGATCGACCCCTACGGGTTGCGCGACCGGGTGGTGCCGCAGCTGTTCGCCCTGCGCGACGCGCGCGCGATCGCCGACATGCGCATCGCCACCGAGTGCCCCTGCCGGCCCAACTCGCTGCGCTACCGGGCCAACCGCGCCTGACGACACGGCCGGTGCGTCGGCGGGCCGCGGCGCGGGTACGGTCGGGATCATGATCCCCGCCCACACACTGAACGACGGCCACGCGCTGCCCGCGATCGGCCTCGGCACCTATGCGCTCAACGGTCCCGCGGGAGTGGAGGCCCTGGCGAGCGGACTCAGGCAGGGCTACCGCCTGCTCGACTCGGCGGTCAACTACGAGAACGAGGGAGCGGTCGGCGCAGCGCTGCGCCGCTCCGGCGTGCCGCGGGCCGAGGTGGTGATCACCTCGAAGCTGCCGGGCCGCCACCACCGCTACGACGCGGCGGTGCGCTGCGTCCACGAGTCGCTGTACCGGATGCAGCTCGACCACCTCGACCTGTACCTGATCCACTGGCCGATGCCGCGGCTCGACCACTACGCCGAGGCGTGGCAGGCGCTGGTCGACCTGCAGCGCGACGGGCTGCTGCGCTCGATCGGGGTGAGCAACTTCCTCCCCGAGCACCTCGAGCGCATCATCGCCGCGACCGGGGTCACCCCGGCGGTCAACCAGGTGGAGCTGCACCCCTACTTCCCGCAGGCCGGGTTGCGGGAGGTGCACGCCCGGCTCGGCATCCGCACCGAGTCGTGGAGCCCGATCGGCCGGGCCGGCGCCGTGCTGGCGGAGCCGCCGGTGGTCGCGGCGGCCCGCGCCCACGGCCGGACGCCGGTACAGGTGGTGCTGCGCTGGCAGGTGCAGCTGGGCGCGGTGCCCCTGCCGAAGTCGGCGGACGCCGCGCGCCAGCGCGAGAACCTGTCGGTCTTCGACTTCGCGCTGGAGGAGGACGAGGTGGCGGCGATCAGCGCGCTGGGCCGTCCCGACGGCCGGCTGTGGGGCGCCGACCCGGCCACCAACGAGGAGTTCTGACCCGGCCCTGGCTTCGGGAGATCCCCGGACGTGCGCGGTGTCGGAGGCGGTGGTTAAGGTGGCCGGGTGCCTGTGATCGAAGCCCGTGAACTCACCAAGACCTACGGCGAGTTGAGGGCCGTGGATGCGATCTCCTTCGAGGTGAGCCCCGGGGAGTCCTTCGGCCTGCTCGGGCCGAACGGCGCCGGCAAGTCCACGACGATGCGGATGATCGGCGGCACCAGCCTGCGTTCGTCCGGGAGGCTGCTGGTGAACGGCCTCGACCCCGAGGTCAACGGGCCGGAGGTGCGCGCGAGCCTCGGCGTCGTACCGCAGCAGGACAACCTCGACAACGAGTTGCGCACCCGCGACAACCTGATCATGTACGGGCGCTACTTCGGCCTGCCGTACCGGTACCTGCGCCCGCGTGCCGATGAACTGCTCGAGTTCGCCCAGCTCACCGAGAAGGCCGGGGAGAAGGTCGACAACCTCTCCGGCGGGATGAAGCGACGCCTCACCATCGCCCGGGCCCTGGTGAACGAGCCGCGGATCCTGCTGCTCGACGAGCCCACCACCGGCCTCGACCCGCAGGCCCGGCACATCCTGTGGGACCGCCTGTTCCGGCTCAAGGAGCAGGGCGTGACGCTGATCGTCACCACGCACTTCATGGACGAGGCCGAGCAGCTCTGCGACCGGCTGGTGGTGATGGACCACGGGCGGATCGTGGCCGAGGGCAGCCCGGCCGACCTGATCCGCCGCTTCTCCACCCGCGAGGTGCTGGAGGTGCGGTTCGGATCCGACCGCAACGCCGCCCTCGTCGACCGCCTGCGGGCCTTCGCCGACCGCATCGAGCCGCTCCCCGACCGCGTCCTGCTCTACACCGACGACGGGGAGCGCGCCCTGGAGGCCGTCCGCCACGCCGGGCTCACGCCGCTCACCTCGCTGGTTCGGCGCTCGTCGCTGGAGGACGTGTTCCTCCGGCTGACCGGACGGAGCCTCATTGACTGACTCCCGGGGTCCCTCCCTCACTCCTCGTCAGGACTCCTCGCTCCGCGGGCGCGGCCGGCCGCGGGGGGTGCCGTCCGAACTCGTCGACTCCAACGACCTGGCCTACACCGGCCGGGCGATCGGTGCCGGACGCCAGGCGGCGCTCGTGCGGCGGTGGGGGTGGTGGTACCAGGCCGAGTGGCGGCTGGCCTCCATGAAGGCCTACTGGACGACTGTCGTCGGCTACGCCGGGCTCACGCCGCTGCTCTACGTGGTGGCCATGGGGGTGGGCCTGGGCACGCTCGTCGACGGCGCGTCAGGCGGCATCGGCGGGGTGCCGTACCTGACCTTCGTCGCGCCCGGACTGCTCGTGAGCACCGTGGTGATGTCGGCAGGCAACGAGTTCATGTGGCCGGTGATGGACGGTTTCAAGTGGGGCAAGCTGTACTTCGCGCGGGGCACGTCCCCGGCGACGCCGGGCCAGGTGGCCGCGGGCGAGCTGGTGGCCGTCGGCATCCGGATGGCGGCAGAGGCGACGCTGTTCTGGCTGGTGCTCGTCCTGCTCGGCGCGACCGATCCCGCGTGGTCGTGGCTGATGATCCCGATCGCGACCCTCGGCGGCATGGCCCTCGGCGCCCCGATCATGGCGTTCTCCGCCACCCGCGAGGACGAGGGCTTCGAGTTCTCGATGATCCAGCGGTTCGTGCTCATGCCGATGTTCCTGTTCGCCGGCACGTTCTACCCGTTGGAGACGATGCCGGCCTACCTGCAGTGGATCGGCTGGATCTCGCCGATGTGGCACGGCACCCAGCTGTCGCGGGCGGTGAGCTTCGGGCTGCCGCTGGGCGGTGCGGAGGTCGCGCTCCACGTCGGCTTCCTCGTGGCGCTGCTGGCCGTGGGCGCGACGCTCGCCGTGCGCAGCTTCCGCAGGAGGCTGACCCGATGAGCGTCTCCACCAGGGTGGCCGCCCCGAGGGCGGTGCGGGGCTGGCTCGCCGCGAACTCCTCGGGGAACGTCGGAGCGGTGATCGAGCGCGGGTTCGCGGTGATCCGCAACCAGAACTGGGTGATCATGGTCTCCGGCTTCTTCGAGCCGGTGTTCTACCTGCTCAGCATGGGCATCGGCCTGGGCGGCCTGATCGGCACGGTGGCCGGTCCCGGAGGGCGTCCGATCTCGTACGCGGCGTTCATCGCGCCGGCGCTGCTCGCGTCCTCAGCGATGAACGGGGCGCTGTACGACTCCACCTGGAACGTGTTCTTCAAGCTGCGGTTCGCCAAGCTCTACCAGGGCATGCTGGCCACGTCGCTCGGGCCCCTCGACGTGGCGGCGGGAGAGATCTTCATGGCACTGTTCCGGGGCTTCCTCTACGCCGTCGGCTTCACCGGGGTGATCGCGGTCCTGGGCCTGGCGACGTCGTGGTGGGCACTGGCGATGATCCCGGTCGCGCTCCTGATCGCCCTCGGGTTCGCGGCCCTCGGCATGGCGGTGACCAGCTACTTCACGACCTTCCAGCAGATGGACTGGATCAACATCGTGCTGCTGCCGATGTTCCTGTTCTCGTCGACCCTGTTCCCGATCAGCGTCTTCCCCGAGGCCGTGCAGTGGTTCGTCATGGCGATGCCGCTGTGGCACGGGGTGGAGCTGATGAGGCAGCTCTCGGTCGGCCACTTCGAGGCCAGCACCGCCGTGCACCTGGGCTACTTCCTGGTGATGTCCGTGCTGGGCGTCGCGTTCACGACCCGGCGGCTGCGCTCGCTGTTCCTGCGCTGAGGACCACGCGCCGGGCCTGCTCGCCGGCGTCCACCCGGAACGGGACGGACGCGGTGGGAGCGGCGGCCGGTGACACGGCGTAATCCCCGCGGAAGCCGCGTACGCACAGCCGTCCGTCCGCGTCGGTGCGGGCCGGCGTGGGCGCGACCCACCACTGGCCCTTGAGCAGGTCCCGCAGCGCGTGGAAGGAGGGCTTCGCCGTGCCGTCCGCCCGGACCAGCCCGATCGGGGCGCCGAGCCATGCGCCGCGGTCGGTGATGCCCCAGTAGGTGACCGCCTCGACCGCCGGGTGGGAGAGCAGGCTGCGGTAGTGGCGCACCAGTTCGTCGGCCTGGCGGGCCTCGCCCTCGGGCGTGCTGGGCCAGGAGTCGACGACGTGGTCGTTCAGGTCGACGATGTCCGCGGGCATGAGCTCGCCGGAGACCAGCGAGGTCTCGGTGAAGTGCAGCGGCAGCCCGTACCGGGCGAACCGTTCCACGATGCCGAGCACCTCCTCCTCGCCGCGGTAGCCCTGGTGCATGTGGGTCTGGAGCCCGATGGCGTCGATCGCCACGCCGGCCTCGAGCAACCCCTCGATGAGGCACTCGTAGGCGCTGGAGAGGTCGAAGTCGTTGATGAGCAGGGTGGCCGCCGGGTTGGTGGCGCGGGCCTCCTCGAAGGCCAGCCGGACGGCGGCGAAGCGTCCTCGGGCACGGGAGAAGCGGGTGACGGCGTTGTCCTCGGCGGTGAACACCGGCAGGATCACCACCTCGTTGATCGCGTCCCAGGTGTCGACGAGGCCACGGAAGTCGCCGACCTCCCGCCGGACGCGCTCACGCAGGCGGCGCTCCACCTCGGCCACGGGGCGGTCGAGCAGCCACCGTGGCGCGAGGGTGTGCCAGACGAGCGGGTGGCCCTTGAGCCGGACGCCGTGCCTGGAAAACCAGCGGGCGGCCGCCTGCAACTCCGCCGTGCGCGGTGCGCCGGGGGTGGGCTCGAAGTCCCGCCAGTAGAACGGCAGCGTGGCGGTGTTGAACAGCTCCAGCCACTGTCGGGCGAGCTCTTCGTCACCGTCGGACGGGTGCCCGTTGGCGAGATCGACCAGGTCGAAGCCGATGTTGCCGAAGGCGAAGTCGTGGCGGCGCTGCGCGACGATGACGTCGGCGCCGCAGAGAGGGCGGCCCTCCCCGTCCACGACCTGCACGACGGCCTGCCCACCAGGTGGGCCGCGCTGGTGTCCGGGGCGCTGACCTGCTGCACGTTGAAGACCCGTCAGGCCCGGCTCGGGCCCTCCCACAGGTTGATGCCGCCGTCGGTGGCGTAGCCGTCGATCTCGGCCAGCTCCTTCTTGCTGAACGCCAGGCCGCGGAGCGCGTCCAGGCTGTTCTCGAGCTGGGCGACGCTGGAGGCGCCGATCAACGCGGAGCTGACCCGCTTGTCCCGCAGCACCCAGGCGATGGCCAGCTGCGCGAGGGTCTGTCCACGGCCCTTGGCGAACTCGTTCAGCGCCCGGATGTGGGCGAGGTTCACCTCGTTGAGCCAGTGTGTCGAGAAGGACTTGTTCTGTGCGGCGCGGGAGCCCTCCGGGATGCCGTCGAGGTACTTGTCGGTGAGCATGCCCTGGGCGAGCGGCGAGAACGCGATGCACCCCAGCCCGGTCTCGTCGAGCGCGTCGAGCAGGTCACCCTCGATCCAGCGGTTGAGCATCGAGTAGGAGGGCTGGTGGATCACGAGCGGCGTCCCCAGGTCGCGGGCGATGGCGACCGCCTCCCGCGTCCGTGCCCCGGAGTAGGAGGAGATGCCGACGTACAGCGCCCGCCCGGACCGGACGGCGGTATCCAGCGCCAGCATGGTCTCCTCCAGCGGCGTGCTGGGGTCGTAGTGGTGGTGGTAGAAGAGGTCCACGTAGTCGACGCCCATCCGCTCCAGCGACTGGTCGAGGGATGCCAGCAGGTACTTGCGGGAGCCGAGGTCGCCGTACGGGCCGGGCCACATGTCCCAGCCGGCCTTGGTGGAGATGATCAGCTCGTCGCGGTAGGGACGGAAGTCCTCGCGGAAGTGGCGGCCGAAGTTCGTCTCCGCGGCGCCGTAGGGCGGGCCGTAGTTGTTGGCCAGGTCGAAGTGCGTGACGCCGAGCTCGAACGCCCTTCGCAGGGTTGCGCGCTGCGTGGCGAACGGGACGTCGTCGCCGAAGTTGTGCCACAGGCCCAGCGAGATCGCCGGCAGCCTGAGGCCGCTGCGGCCGACCTGGCGGTAGGGCATGCGCCCGTCGTAGCGCTCGGGATCGGGACGGTAGGTGTCGAGGATCGGCATTGATCTGGCCTTTCTTGGTCCTCCCTGATCCTAGGCCTCCGGGGGGCGCGTTGCGTCCGCTCGTTCGCGCCGGTGGCGCCGCCCTTCCCTCCTCCTCGAGGGCCAGCCTCGTGGCCGAGGGCCACGACACCGGTGCTGGCCCTCGGCGTCAACGCTGGTCCTCACGTGTGGGGGCTGGCCCTCGGCGAGAACGCTGGCCCTCGGCGAGAACGCTGGCCCTCACGTGTGGGGGCTGGCCCTCGCGTGGGGCGGGTGCCCGCGTGAGGCTGGCCCGTGTGGGGGCTGGCCCTCGGGGGGCGTCTTGATGGGGGACGGAGGCCGGGTGGACGGGCTGCGCCTCAGCACTCGATGACGTTCAGGGCGAGGCCGCCGCGGGCGGTCTCCTTGTACTTCACACTCATGTCGGCGCCGGTCTGGCGCATCGTCTTGAGCACCGAGTCGAGGCTGACGATGTGGCGGCCGTCGCCGCGCAGTGCCGTCCGGGCGGCGGTGACCGCCTTCACCGCCGCGATCGCGTTCCGCTCGATGCACGGGATCTGGACGAGCCCGCCCACCGGGTCGCAGGTGAGGCCGAGGTTGTGCTCCATGCCGATCTCCGCGGCGTTCTCGACCTGACCCGGCGTCCCGCCCAGCACGGACGCCATGCCGCCGGCGGCCATGGAGCAGGCGGCCCCGATCTCTCCCTGGCAGCCGACCTCGGCGCCACTGATCGACGCGAGCTCCTTGATCACGACGCCGATGGCGCCGGCGGTGAGCAGGAAGCGGACGACCCCCTCGTCGCTCGCCCCGTGCACGAAGCGGCGGTAGTACATCAGCAGAGCTGGTACTACGCCGGCCGCACCGTTGGTCGGTGCGGTCACCACGCGCCCCCCGGCCGCGTTCTCCTCGTTCACCGCCAGGGCGTAGAGGGTGATCCAGTCCATGCCGCGCAGCGGGTCACCGGTGTCGGTCTCCACCTGGAGGCGGTGCAGCAGCTCGGGCGCCCGCCGTCGCACCTTCAGGCCCCCGGGAAGCACACCCTCGGTGGTCATGCCGTGATGGATGCACTCCTGCATCACGTCCCACACGTGCAGCAGGCCGGCGTCGATCTCCGCGTCCGTGCGCCAGGACCGCTCGTTCTCGCGCATCAGCCGCGCCACGGAGAAGCCGGTCGCCGCACAGTGCGCGAGGAGTTCCTCCCCGCTCCGGAACCGGTAGGGCAGCGCGGTCGCGTCGGCGACGATCCGGCCCGGACCGGTCTCGGACTCGTCGAGCACGAACCCTCCGCCCACCGAGTAGTAGGTCCGCTGCGCGAGCTCGGCGCCCGCGGCGTCGCGCGCGGTGAACAGCATCCCGTTGGAGTGGACGGGCAGCGTGCGGCGCCGGTGGAGCACCACATCCTCTTCGGGGTCGAAGGCGATGGTGGGGCCGCCGGCGAGGGTGAGGAGCCGGGTGTCGCGGACCGCGTCCACGAGCGGGCGGACGGACGGCGGGTCGACCGTCTCCGGGTCCTCGCCCATCAACCCGAGGAAGACCGCCGCCACGCTACCGTGGCCGTGCCCGGTGGCCCCGAGTGAGCCGAAGAGCTCCACCCGCACCGAGCCGACCCGCGCGAGGTGTCCGCCGTCGGCGAGGGCGGCCACGAACCGCCGCGCGGCCTTCATCGGTCCGACGGTGTGCGAGGAGGACGGCCCGATGCCGACCCGGAACAGATCGAAGACGCTCAGCGCCATGCTTCGACCCTAGTCCCCGTCCGGCGCCGGCGCCCGCAGACCGGGGCACCCGTCCGGGGCCTCCCGCGCGCACCGGCCACAATGGGTGCATGACCCGCTACGCGATCGATGCCGGCACAGCGCTGCGCCTGGTGAGCGACGGCGCCCGGGCCCCCGAGGACCACCAGCTGGTGGGCCCGTCCCGGCTGCGCTCCGACGTCATGGTGAGGCTCTACGCGATGGTGCGCTCCGGCGAACTGGACGACGCCGCGGCCCGGGTACTGCTGGACCGGCTCGCCTCGCTGCGGATCCGCCTGCTGGGTGACCGGGTCTCCCGCGCGGTGGCGTGGACGATCGCCCGCGACCACGGCTGGGACGACCCCGGCCCGGCGGAGTACCTGGCCGTGGCGAGGCTCCAGGCCGATCGCCTGGTGACGACGGACGCGACGCTCGCTGCCGCAGCGGACGTCCCCCTCGCGCCGATCGAAGAGCTCTACGGGCCGCCGGGGGAGTCCGGCGGGGGAACGGGGAACTGATGGAGATCCTGATCGCCCTGGTGATGGTCGGCGCTGCGATCGGCGTGCTCGTCGCCGCGCGCCGGGCCGACCGCGACGAGGTGTTCGCCGGGGTTACCCCGGGACTGTTGCCGGCCCCGGGGCAGGAGGTCGAGCGGCGGCCGCTGGAGGGCGCGGGACCGCCGGTCGCGGTGCGCTTCGAGCCACCCGCGGGCCTGCGCCCGGCGGAGGCGGGCGTCGTCGTGGACTCCCGGTACGACCCGGTCGAGCTCTCGGCCACCCTGATCGACCTCGCCACGAGGGGCTGGCTGGTACTCCACCCCGTGCCGGGTGCGGCCACGCCCGCGGGCCCCACTCCGCCGTCGGACTGGGAGCTCCACCGCGTCGAGCCAGCGCCGGACGAGCAGCTGGGTGCCACCGAGCGGGCCGTGCTGGACGCGGTCTTCGCCGACGGCCCCCAGACCACCCTGGCGCGGGTGCGCGCCGACCACCGGCTCGGCGCGGCCATGGCCGTGCTCGAGGCCGACGTCGAGCGACGCGGCTGGTTCCGCGAGCGGGGCTGGCCGGCGATGGTGCGCCCGGCGGGCGCGGTCGTGGTGCTGCTCGGTGGCTGGCTCTGGGTGACCGGCGGCCCGGTCGCCGGACTCGCCACCGTTGCCGCCGGCGCGCTGCTGCTGTTCGCACCTCGTCGGCAGGGCCGCCCGCTCACGGCGGAGGGGTCCGCCGCGCGCACGCAGGCGCTCGGCTTCCGGCAGTACCTGGCCACGGCAGAGGCCGACCAGCTCCGCTTCGAGGCCGGCATCGACCGGTTCAGCCGCTACCTGCCGTGGGCGATGGTGTTCGGCGTCGTCGACCACTGGCGTCAGGTCTTCGCGGACGCGCTGCGCGCCGATCCGGACGCGCTCGCCGGCCTGCCCGCCTTCGGCTGGCTGGCAGTGGACGACGTGCTGACGACCGTCCTGCTGCTCGACCTGCTCGACGGCGGGCTGTTCGACAGCCTGGCCGGTGACTTCGGCGGTCTCGACGGCTTCGACGGCGTCGGCCTGGACGCAGCGGACGCGCCCGTCGCCGACGGCGGGGACGGCTCCGGCTGGGGCGGCTTCGACGGGTGGGGCGACGGCGGCGGCTTCGGCGACGGCGGCGGCTTCGACTTCGGCGACTAGGGACGCGGGCGTCGAGGGCGCGGCGGTCGACGTCGGGCCTGCGGCGGCCAGGCCGGGGCCGGCCAGAGCCCGACGTCCTCCTCACGGTGCTGCGCGGATCGTCCCCGCGGACGACTCGGTCCGCCGACAGGGAGGACGCGCCCGGCCCCGTCCGGTTCCTAGCGTGGCACCGTGACCATCTCTGCTCCGACCCTGCCCGACCAGATTGCCGCGGCGACCGACCTGACCAAGACCTACGGCGCCGGTGAGGCCGCCGTGCACGCCCTCGACGGCGTGACCGTCGGCTTCGAACGCGGCTCGTTCACCGCGATCATGGGGCCGTCCGGCTCCGGCAAGTCCACCCTCATGCACTGCCTGGCCGGGCTCGACCGGCCGACCTCGGGCGATGTCGAGCTGGGCGGGAGGACGATCACCCGCCTCACCGAGCGCGAGCTCACCGCGGTGCGCCGCGACCACGTCGGCTTCGTCTTCCAGGCGTTCAACCTGCTGCCCACCCTCACGGCTGAGCAGAACATCGTGCTGCCGCTCGACCTCGCCGGACGCCGTCCCGACGCCGGCCTGCTGGCCGAGCTGGTCGCGTCCCTGGGGCTCGAGCGCCGCCTGCGGCACCTGCCGTCCCAGCTCTCCGGGGGCCAGCAGCAGCGCGTGGCCATCGCCCGGGCGCTGATCTCGCGTCCAGCCGTCGTGTTCGCCGACGAGCCCACCGGGGCGCTCGACTCCACGTCCAGCCACCAGTTGCTGGACTACCTGCGCCACACCAGCCAGGCGTACGCGCAGACGATCGTGATGGTCACCCACGACCCGAACGCCGCGGCGTACGCCGACCGCACGCTGCTGCTCAGCGACGGCCGGATCGTCGACGACCTCGTCGCGCCGACGGCCGACACGGTGCTGGCCGCGATGAAGCGGCTGGGGTCCTGATGCTGCGCCAGGCATGGTCGGAGGTGCGCCACCACCCCGGCCGGTTCCTCTCCACGATCCTCGCGATCGCGATCTCCGTGGCGTTCCTCAGTGGATCCGCCGTCCTCGTCGCCACCGAGGGACAGGCCCAGGGCAAGGCCATGAACGTGTCGATGGCCGTGGCCGACGTCGTGGTCAGCGTCCCCCGGGAGACCGCGGTGGCCGGCGTCGGCGACGTGATCGCCGCCACCGCGGGCGTGGCCGCGTTCGCCCCCGTTCTCAGCGAGTCGGAGGTCGTGAGCTCCGGCGTGGTCTCGCAGGCCCTGCAACTGGTGAACGTCCCGCCCGCGGAACTGCGCTGGGCGAACCTCACCGCAGGGCGCTGGCCGACGGCCGCAGACGAGGTCGCCCTCAGCGGTGGCGCTGCGGGCGCACTCGGCGTGGTGGTCGGGGGGCCGCTCACCCTCGAGGGCCGCGACCAGACGGTGAGGGTGGTGGGCATCACCGACGAGCCGAGCGGGCTGTTCGTCAAGACCGGCTACGCCGCGGACGCGCGCTTCGCCCAGGCGGGCGCGACGGCGGAGACGGCGTCCACCTGGGTGGTCCGGGCCGCCCAGGGGGTGGACGCGGACACCCTGTCCGGGCGCCTCGACGGTGCGCTGAAGACGCTCTCCCCCGCACTCTCGGCGAAACCGGCCGCCGGCGTCCGCGCCGAGGCGGTGGCGAAGCTCGCCAAGGACTTCGACGTGTTCGCCAACGTGCTGTGGGCCTTCGCCGTGGTGTCGCTGGTGGTCGGCATGATCACGATCGCGAACACGTTCTCGATCACGCTCGCGCAGCGTCGCCGCCAGATCGGGCTGCTGCGGGCGGTCGGGGCCTCCGGTGGCCAGGTGCGCCGCCGGTTCGGGTTCGAGGCGGTACTGCTGGGCGTCGCCGGCTCCGTGCTCGGCCTCGGCCTCGGCATCGGGATCGCCGTTGCGGAGACCGCTTGGAGCACGGCCCTGTTCTGGGGGCTCAGCCTGCCCGCGGGGCAGCTCGCCCTCGCGGTGGGGCTCGGCATCCTGGCCACCGTCGTGGCGGCGTCCGTGCCGATCCTGCGGGGCGCGCGGGTGGCGCCGCTGGAGGCGCTCCAGCCGGTGCTCACCGGTGAGGAGCGGCGGCGGGCGTCCGTGGCACGGGCGGTGGTGTGCGGCCTGCTCCTCCTGGCCGGCCTCGGGCTGGCCGCGCTGTCGGTGGCCGCGCCCAACCCCAACGCGCTGCTCATCGCCATCGGCGCGGGGGCGCTGATCTCGGTCGGGGTGCTCTTCGGCGGCCCCCTCTTCGTCCCGTCGCTGCTGTCCGCGTCCGGGCGCCTCTTCCGCTGGACGGGGACGGTGCCGCGGCTGGCTGCGGGCAACGCCGAGCGGAACCCGCGGCGGGCGACCGCGACGGCCACGGCCCTGATGCTGGCGGTGGGGCTGATGGTCACCCTGCAGGTCGCGACGGCGAGCGTCCGGCTGACCGTCCTCGACCAGCTCGCGCAGCACTACCCGGTGGACCTCCAGGTCTCCTGGGGTGACGCGGACGGCGGCGTCGGCGCGATCCCGGACGACGTGGCCGCCCGGCTGGACCGCGTCCCCGGCGTGGAAGGGAGCGTGCGCCTGGCCGCGGCCACCGGCTCGGTGGGCGAGCACCCGCTCACCCTGCTGGGCTGGGACGCGCGGATCCCGGACGTGACCGGGGTCGACGACCGGGTCGGCGACGACCGCGTGCTGGTGAGCCCCTACCTCGCCGAGGACCTGCCGGCCACCGTCACCGTCAAGGGCCCCGCCGGCTCGGTAGAGCTCACCGTGGTGGCCTCCCAGCTGACCGGCTACGAGCAGGCCATGGTCAGCGCGGCGACCCTCTCGCGGCTCTCGGCGCCGGTGGCGGGTGCGGTGATGTGGCTGTCGGTCCCCGACCGCGGGCGGGCCGTCGACGTCATGGTCGCGGTGAACCGGATCGTGGGCTCCGGCGACCGGCTCAGCGGGTCGGTGGTCGAGGCGGCCCTGTACGAGCAGGTGATGGACCTGCTCCTCGCGATCACCACCGGGCTCCTGGCCGTGGCCGTGCTGATCGCCCTGATCGGCGTGAGCAACACCCTCAGCCTGTCGGTGATGGAGCGCACGCGGGAGTCGGCGCTGCTGCGTGCGCTCGGGCTCCAGGCCCGCTCGCTGCGGGTCATGCTGCTGATCGAGGCGCTGCAGGTCGCCGTCGTCGGGATCGTCGTCGGCGTCGTGGCGGGCGCCGGGTTCGGCTGGCTCGCGGTGACGGCCCTCGGCCGCAGCGGCGGGTTCGACACGGTGCGCTTCGCCGTCGACCTGCCGAGCACGGCGGGCATGGTCGGGGTGGCGGTGCTGGCCGCGGCGCTGGCGTCCGTCCTGCCCGGACGGCGCGCGGCGACCGCGGCACCCACGGAGGCGCTGGCCGACATCTGACGGCCTAGCATGACGGCCATGGCCCTCCTTCCGTCCGGCACGACACTGCGGGGACGCTTCGTCCACCTCGCCCCCGTGGTGGCGGACGACCTGCCGGCACTGGCCCGGATCCTCGCCGAGCCGGCCGTCTACGCGTCCGGGTTCGTGATGTGGGGGCGCCCCCAGGGTCCGGCCGCCGCGCTCGACCTCGCCCGGCGGCTGTACCTCCACCCGCCAGCCCCCGACGGGGACGGGCGCGGGCGCGTCGCGTACGCCGTCCGGCTGGCCGGGGCCTCCGCGCTCGGGGACGCCGGCGAGGTGGTGGGGACCACCTCCCTCGGCGAGGCCTTCCTCGCCCACGAGCGGCTGCACCTGGGCTGGACCCTCTACCACCCCCGCGTCTGGGGAGGAGTGGTGAACCCCGAGGCCAAGTACCTGCTGCTGCGGCACTGCTTCGAGGACCTCGGCTTCGGCCGGGTGAAGCTCCAGACCGACGCGCTGAACACCCGCTCGGCGGCCGCGATCGAACGGCTCGGCGCGCAGCGCGAGGGCGTGCTGCGGCGCCACACGCGCCGCGAGGACGGCAGCTTCCGCGACACCGTGGTGTTCAGCGTGGTGGCCGACGACTGGCCACGCGTCCGCGACGGCCTGCTCGCGCGCCTGCCGGCGCGGTGATCCTCAGCTGGAGAAGAACAGCCCGGACAGTCCGCCGCGACGGTAGCGGTGCCCGCCGTGCGTGCCCCAGGACGGCCCGTAGCCGGGCTGAGGAGGCGGCTGGGCGGCGAAGCGGCTCTCCAGCTGGGTGAGGTGCTCGAGCTCGCCGAAGTCGAGGAACACGCCCCGGCAGCCGGTGCACTGTTCGAGGTGGATGCCGTTGCGCTCGTAGGTGCGCATCGGAGCGCCGCACTTGGGGCAGGTCATCGCGCCGGCCCCACCGTAGGGCTCGTAGCGTTGCGGGTCCATCGGTTGGGTCATGCCCTCAAGAGTGCATGCGCCGGCAAGCCGCCAGCAGTTCTTCGGCTGTGCCGTCGCTGTGCGGCGTCCGCAGCGCCTGGACGGTGGCCACGACCACGGCCGCCCGCGCCGGCAGGTCGAGGGCCGGCCACGGGTCGCCGTCCGGCGGGACGGCGGGCCCGCCGGCTTCGCGGTACGCGTCCAGGAAGGTCATCCACGCGTCGTCGTCGAGCAGCCCTGCGGCCCAGAACCCGGCCGGCCGGGCGAGGTCCCAGGCGGGGTCGCCGACGCCGAAGTCGTCGACGTCCAGCAGTTTCCAGCTGCGCCGCAGCGGGGTGTGGCCGAGCTGGCCGAGGTGGAAGTCGCCGTGGGCGAGGGTCACCTGGCGCGGCGTCTCCAGGCGCGCGGCGAGGCTGTCGCCGAGGTCGGCGAGCCAGGCGAGGTCGCCGCGTCCGCTCTGGCGGAGGTAGGCGACGCCCCGGGCGAGCCGCGAGTGCCCGCCCAGGCGCGGCAGCTCGTCCGTCTGGGGCATCCGGTGCAGCCGGGCCAGCAGCTGGCCGATCTCGGGCCAGGGCGGACGGTCGATCGTCGACAGCACGGTGACCCGCGGCCAGATCGTGGCCAGGCGGTCCCCGGGCGCCGGGATCGCCGCGTAGCGCAGCGGCTGGATCCAGAGCCGGTCCATGTCGGGGGCGCCGATGCCACGCAGGCGCAGCGCGAGCCGTCCCGGGTGCGTGCCCGCGCCGTGGAGCTTCACGATCACGCCCGCGCAGATGAACACCTGGGAGTGTTCCGGCGCCAGCGGACGGGTGGGCAGTCCGCGGGTGACCAGCGGGACGACCGGGGTGCTCTCGACCACGCGGGGGTCCTGCGTGGCCGCGATGCCGCGGACCCAGGCCTCGAGGTCGGTGGGGAGCGTCGGCATGGCTGTCGGCGTCCTCCGTCCTGCGACACTCCCGGTGCGGCCCGGCCGAGCCTACCGCCCGGGCCGCCTCGCCGCGGGTCAGGCGGCCTCGGCAACCTCCGCGGCGACGTGGGTGCGCGAGCGCAGCCGGCGGACGTCGGCGAAGGACAGCGCGAACAGGGTGGTCACGATGCTCACCACCCCGGTGCCGATGAGCGCGAGGTGCGGGCCGAACACGGCGGCCGCGGGGCCGGCCAGCAGCAGGCCGAGGGGGCCCAGCATCAACGAGCCGAGGGCGTCGTAGGACGCGACGCGCGACAGTGACTCGGCGGGGACCTCGTGCTGCATGGTGGTCATCCACAGGACCCCGAACAGGTCGAACCCGACGCCCATGAGGAACATCGCGACCATCACCACCCACAGCGGGGCGCTGAACCCCAGCAGCAGCTGGGGTGCCGCCGCGGTGAACGTGAGCAGGGTGGCGACGAGGATCGGCCGGCGCGGGCGCCACACCATCGCGATCACGACGCCGACGATCGCGCCGACGGCCTCGCTGGCGAGGACGGCCGTCCAGCCCCGGGCCCCGCCGAGCTCCGCCTGCGCCACGACCGGGCCGAGCACGCCCTGGGACGCCTGGAGCACCATCAGCAGGACGGCCCACTGGATGACGCACACGAACAGCCACTGCCGGCTGCGGAACTCGCTCCATCCGTCCCTCAGCTGGCGAAGGGGGTTCTCCTCGGGCTGGGCGAGCGATCCTCCGCGGGGCAGGAACCCGGACAGCACGGCGGAGACGAGGTAGAGCGTGCCGGCGCCGACCATCGCCCAGCCGCCGCCGAGCCACACGACGACCGCTCCGCTGGCCACCAGCCCGACGAACCGGGCGGCGCTGGCCCCCATCGAGAGCCACGCGTTCCCCTGCTGGAGCAGGTGGGGCGGCACGAGGTCGGGGATGATCCCGCTGAGCGCCGGGTAGACGGTCGCGCCGGCGAGGCCGGCGAACGCCGCGGCCAGGCACAGCAGCCACAGCGGGGTGTGGCCGCTGAGCATCATGATCCCGATGGACGCCCACGCGGCCGCGGCCACGATCTGCCCCCAGCGCAGGACGAGCGCGCGGGGGTAGCGATCGGCGATCACGCCGCCGACCAGCATGAACGCGACGAGCGGGATGGTCTGTGCCGCGAGGACGATCGAGAGGGTCCCGGCGTCGGCGCCGGGCATCGCGAGCACGCCGAACGCGAGGGCGACGGGAGCGAACGCCATGCCGAGCATCGAGACCGTGCGCGCGGCCAGCAGCACCATGAAGGGCGGGTCGGCGAGCAGTTCTCTGGTCTGGAGCGAGGCGGGCATGAGGAGTTCCTGGCGGGCAGTGGGCAGCCTCCGATGATCGCACCGCCCGTCCGTGTCGCGCAACTCGCGCCGGGCGGCGCTGTGACCGGGCGCGTCCCTCCGAGTGACGCCAGCCCTCCGGGGTAGGGGCCAGCCTTCTGGCCGAGGGCCAGCCTTCGTCCGCGAGGGCCAGCCTTCCGGGTCGACGACCAGCCCCCCGGTTCGAGGGCCAGCCTTCCGAGGTAGGGGCCAGCCTTGTAGCCGAGGGCTCGTCCCCTGGTGCTGGCGCTCGGCGTCAAGGCTGGCCCTCGGCGGGTGGGGTGGGGGACGGTGGCAAGGCGTCCGCCCGGGCCCGCGAACCGGGACCGTGCTCCACGCCGCTCCTGCGGCGCGTCCCCATGAGTGAGGGCCAGCCTTGTGGCCGAGGGCTCGTCCCCTGGTGCTGGCCCTCGACGTGAAGGCTGGCCCTCGAGGACGGGGGCTGGCCCTCGTGCAGGGACGCTGGCCCTCTTGGGTGGGCGGCAGTCGCTCGACGCATGATCCCCGGGAGGGGTGGACGCGGCACCCGCGCGGCGGTTCGATGGAGCCATGCTGATCGTGCACGTGTCCGTCCGTGTCCTGCCCGAGGCGGTGGAGGCGTTCATCGACGCCACCCGGGCCAATGCGCACGCGTCCCGGCTCGAACCGGGCGTCGTCCGCTTCGACGTGGTGCAGGCGCTGGACGACCCGACGCGGTTCGTGCTCGTCGAGGCGTACCGCGACGACGCTGCGGCGGTGGCCCACAAGGAGACCGCGCACTACGCCACGTGGCGCGACACCGTGGCCCCGATGATGGCCGGACCGCGCACGTCCCAACGCTTCGCCGACGTCGACTACCCGGGCTGAGGGACGCGGCCGGGGCGGCTCGCTGGCGCCGGCGGCCCACGATCTGAAATAGTCAAGCTCGGAGTTGCGAAATAAGGCGTTCCCGGAAGATAGTTAGGTGAGGCTCACCTAACATCGAGGAGACGGACGTGCTGGGCAACTTCCTGATCGGGTTGCGCGAGGGGCTCGAGGCGAGTCTGGTCGTCAGCATCCTCATCGCCTACCTCGTGAAGACCGGACGCCGTCACCTGCTCCCCAAGGTCTGGGCCGGCGTCGGCCTCGCCGTGGCCATCTCGCTCGTGTTCGGCGCTCTGCTCACCTTCGGCCCGAAGGGCCTGAGCTTCAGCGCCCAGGAGTTCATCGGCGGGACGCTGTCGATCGCTGCGGTGGGGCTGGTGACCTGGATGATCTTCTGGATGGCCGGGGCAGCCCGCACCATCGCCTCCGACCTGCGCCGCCAGGTGGACGCAGCGGAGGGCTCGTCGTGGTCGCTGCCGCTGATCGCAGCCCTGGCCGTCGGGCGCGAAGGCCTGGAGACCGCGCTGTTCGTGTGGGCGGCCACCAAGTCGGCCGCCGCCGACGGCGGGACGACCGCCGGCCCCCTGCTCGGCGCGCTCGCCGGACTGCTCGTCGCGATCGCGCTGGGCTACGCGCTCTATGCCGGCGCCGTCCGCATCAACCTGGGACGCTTCTTCGCGATCACGGGCGGCTTCCTGATCCTGGTCGCGGCCGGCGTGCTCGCCTACGGGGTCCACGACCTCCAGGAGGCCGGCTTCCTGCCCGGGCTGAACAACCTGGCCTACGACGTCTCCGCTGCGGTGCCGCCCGGCAGCCTGCTGGGCACGATCCTCAAGGGGATCTTCAACTTCTCGCCCGCGGCCACCGTGCTCGAGGTGGTCGTCTGGATCACCTATGTCGGCGTCGTCGGGACGCTGTTCCTGCGCAAGGTTCGCACCAAGGCACCGGCCCCGGCGCCGGCAGCCGAGTCCGTCGTCGCGTCCGCCTGACCGGACCCGTTCCTGACCCGAAAGGCACCATGAAGTACCGCGCCCTCGCCCTGGTCGTCCCTGCCCTGATGGCGGCCGGATGCACCGACAACGCCCCCTCCGCGGGATCCTCCACCGGTGGGGACGGGGCCCGCACGCTCACCGTCCAGGCCTCCGACACCGCCTGCACGCTCAGCGCCACGACCGCGCCGTCGGGCACGCTGACGTTCTCGGTGACCAACACCGGCACGCAGGTCAACGAGTTCTATCTGCTCGCGTCGGACGGCCTGCGGATCGTCGCCGAGGTCGAGAACATCGGCCCTGGCCTCACCCGCGACCTGGTGCTCAGCGCGCCGGCCGGCGACTACATCTCCGCCTGCAAGCCCGGCATGGTGGGGGAGGGCATCCGGGCGGCCTTCCGCGTCACCGAGTCGGGCGAGCCGGTCGGCCCGACCGGCGACGACGCGGCGCTCGTCGAGGCAGCGAACGCCGCCTACGCCGGTTACGTGCGTGACCAGGTCGACCAGCTGCTCGCCGGCACCCGCGAGTTCGTGGCCGCCTACGCCGCCGGCCGGGACGACGAGGCCCGGGCGCTCTACGCGTCCACCCGCGTGCACTGGGAGCGGGTCGAGACCGTCGCGGAGTCCTTCGGCGACCTCGACCCCAAGATGGACGCCAGGGAGGCCGATCTCGAGGAGGGCCAGGAGTGGACCGGCTGGCACCGGATCGAGAAGGACCTGTGGCCCGCGCGGGCGAAGGGGTACACCCCGCTCACGGCCGCGCAGCGCGCCACCTACGGCGACGACCTCCTCGCCAACACCGAGGTGCTCCACGAGCGCACCCGTGACCTCACCATCACCGTGGACGTGATCGCCAACGGCGCGAAGGGCCTCCTCGACGAGGTGGCCACCGGCAAGGTGACCGGGGAGGAGGAGTACTGGTCGCGCACCGACCTGTGGGACTTCCAGGCGAACGTGGACGGCGCCCGCGTGGCGTGGGAGGGCCTCCGTGATCTGCTCACCCGCAAGGACCCGACCCTCGACGGCCAGATCGAGACCCGCTTCGGCGAGCTCCAGGCGCTGCTCGACCAGCACCGTTCCGGGGACGGCTTCGTCACCTACGACACGCTCTCCCCCGCCCAGGTCAAGCAGCTGTCGGACGCCGTGAACGCGTTGTCCGAGCCGCTGTCGAAGCTCGCCGGAGCCGTGCTGTCATGACCCGGCGGGAGGACGCCCCGGACGCCGCAGCGAGCCGCGGCGGGCTGTCCCGGCGCGGGCTGATCGGGTCCGCCGCCGCCGGTGGGGCCCTGGCCATCGCCGGAGCCGGGGCGATGGCGGCGTCCGCGCCGGCGGCGGCGGCGTCCGCGCCGCAGTGGAGCACCGTCCCGTTCCACGGCGCCCACCAGGCCGGCATCACCACTGCGGCCCAGGACCGGCTTCACTTCGCCGCCTTCGACCTGCTGCCGTCGGCCACGAGGGACGACGTGGTGGGCCTCCTGCGCGACTGGACGCGGGCCGCGGCCCGGATGACCCAGGGCCTGGGGGCCGGTCCGGCGGGCCCGCTCAGCGGCCCCTACGACGCGCCGCCGGACGACACCGGCGAGGCCATCGGGCTCGACCCGGCCAACCTCACGATCACAATCGGCTTCGGGCCCACGCTGTTCCGCGACGCCGGGGGCGCCGACCGCTTCGGGCTCGCCGACCGGCGCCCCGAGGCGCTGGCCCGGCTGCCCCACTTCCCGGGGGACAAGCTCGACCCCGCCGGCAGCGATGGCGACCTGTGCGTCCAGGCGTGCTCGAACGACCCCCAGGTGGCGGTGCACGCGATCCGCAACCTCACCCGGATCGCCTTCGGGCGGGCGGCCGTACGGTGGTCGCAGCTCGGCTTCGGCCGCACCTCGTCCACGGCGCGCGACCAGGCCACCCCGCGCAACCTCTTCGGGTTCAAGGACGGCACGGCCAGCCTGCGCGCGGAGGACACCGACGACCTCGACGCCCACGTGTGGACGGCGCCGTCGGGCGATGCCCGGACGTCCTGGCTGGACGGCGGCAGCTACCTCGTGGTGCGCAAGATCGCCATGCACATCGAGACCTGGGACCGCAGCAGCCTGCGCGAGCAGGAGCGGATCGTCGGGCGGACCAAGGCCGAAGGAGCGCCACTGTCGGGCGGGGACGAGTTCACCGCCGCGGACTTCGCCCGACCCGGTCGCGGCGGCACGCCGCTGGTGGACGCGCACTCGCACCTGGCGCTGGCCCACCCCGAGCACAACGACGGCGTCCGGATGCTGCGCCGCGGCTACAACTACGTGGACGGCAGCACGAGCCTCGGCCGCCTTGCCGCCGGCCTGTTCTTCATGGCGTACGTGACCGACCCCCGGACGCACTACATCCCGATGCAGGCCGCGATGGCGTCCTCCGACCTGCTCAGCGAGTACCTCCAGCACATCGGCTCCGGCCTGTGGGCCGTGCCCGGGGGCGTCCGCGAGGGCGAGTTCGTCGGTCAGGCCCTGTTCAGCTGACGCCGTTCCGCTGACGCCGGCCAACCGAACGCCCGCGAGGGGCTCAGCGACGCGTGCCCGGGTCGGAGTGCCCGCAGCAGTACCAGTCGACGTCGAGGGTCCGCAGCCGGGCCAGGTCGGCCAGCGCCTGCCCCGGGCTGGTCATCAGCAGCGCGGGTGGCGACTCCAGGCGTCCCTTGGCCAGCACGGCCGTGTCGCCCGCGAACAGCACCCGCCCGGCCCGGAAGGAGTGGTGGCCCGGGGTGTGGCCGGGTGTGTGCAGCGCCGAGAGCCCCGGCCACAGTTCCGCGTCACCGTCCAGCAGCCGGAGGTTGCCCGGGAGTTCCGCACGGGCGATGCGCGAGGTGACCTGGCGGAGCGGGGTCGTCGCGGGCACCGCGCCGGTGAGGATCGCCGCGTCTGCGGCCCCGATCCAGGCGCGCGCCCCCGTGCGGCGCTGCCATTCCGCCGCCGCGCCGGTGTGGTCGATGTCGTAGTGGGTGAGCAGGATGTCGGTCACCTCGTAGGGTGAGCGCCCGGCCTCCCGCAGTTCGCGTGCGACGCGGTTGAGGCCGGCCTTCATGCCGGGGTCGATGATGGCCACCCGCTCGCCGGCGTCCAGCCAGTAGCAGCGCGCCCCGACCGCCGTCTCGAGCCAGAACACCGACGCGGTCAGTTGCTTCATGATTCCTCCTGCGCGCGGCGGCGTCCGAGCGTGAGCCCCACGATGCGGGAGACCGCGACCGCCAGGTACAGCATGCCCGCGATCTGCTGCACCATCACGACCGCCCGCGCCACGGGCCGCACCGGCACCACGTCCGACAACCCGGTGCTGGTCATGGTCGTGGTGGACAGGAACAGCAGTTCCAGCCAGGTGCGCGGGGCGTCCGGGTCGACGGCGGCGAGGAACGAGCCGGGAGCGATCGTCTGCACGGCGGAGTAGGCGTACGCCCACAGCCACACCGCGACGGTGAAGGTGGCGCCGATCGCCCAGATCTCGTCGGGTGTCACCACCTCGTCGGCGAACATGTAGCGCAGCAGGCCGATCAGCGTGTAGCCGTAGAACGCCACGTGCACGAGGTCGGACGCGAGGTGCCACGCCGGGTCGCCGGTGGCCCAGTCGACGACGGTGAGGACGACCGCGGGGAGGCCGATCAGCACGCCCAGCCAGGTGTAGGTGGGGGTGGCGCGGACGACCCCGAGCGCGAGCACGACGACGACCATCCCGAACAGGGTGAGCAGGAGGCGGCCGAGCGAGTCGGACGGGCTGTCGTCGACGAGCGCGTAGAGCAGGATGCCGAGCAGTTGCGCGACCAGCAGGGTCGCGGACGGGTTCGCGCGCACCACCGCCCACGTCCGGCGCATGCTCTCCATGCCCTCACCCTATTCGTGCGGACGCGCGCCGGCCGGGGAGGCCGGCTGTCTCCCGTCCGCCCGTCGGGCGTGGGGAAGCGGACGGCCCCCGTCCACCGGGCCCTCGGCGGGCCGGGCGGACGGGGGCCGTCGCGAGGCCGGTCAGGTGATCGTCAGGGTGAGCACCTTGAGGTCGGCGGGCTCGGCGTTGCTCGAGGAGACGAGCTTCGCCGTGGCCACGACCGTCCCGCGCCCGTAGCGGCGCAGGTCGGACTTGGTGAGCGTGATGCGCTTGGTGCCGAAGTTCCACCGGTGCAGGGTCGTCTTCGCGACGACGCGGGAGCCGATGTAGACCTTCACCGTCCCGGTCACCCAGACGCCGGCGCCGAGCGGGGCGGTCTGCACGCGGAACGTGACCGGCGTGCCCTTGCGGACCTGCCGCGACTCGTTCTTGCCGAACGCCGTGACGGTGGCCTTCTGGATCGTCACCGGGACCGTCACCTTCGTGCCGGACGGACGGGCCTCGATCACGACGGCGCCGCGGTTGGGCAGCGTGATCGTGACGTCGGCGGCGCCGTCGGTGACCGCGACGTGGTTCGCCACGGTCCTCCCGCCCACGGTGATCTTCAGGCTCGTGTTCTGCGGCGAGCCGAGCGAGGTGAGGTTGAGGTTCGAGATCGAGATCGGGTACTCCTGGCCCACCGTTGCGGTCGGCGCGGCCTGCACCTGCACGGCGTGCTTGGCGAAGGACGGCTTCACCGGCGACTGCTTCTTCAGGTAGTCGATCCACGCCTGGTAGTCGACGAGCCCGGAGTCCCGGGTATCGGTGCCCTTGGCGAAGGTCTTGAAGTTGTCACCGCCGGCCAGCAGGAAGCTGAACCCGCCCACCCGGAAGGTCGCGGTGTCGGTCACCCGCTTGCCGTTGACCCAGATCCCGGTGATGCGCGAGCCCCGGTCGGCGGACGCGTCGTAGGTGTAGCGGACGTTGGCCGACAGCCCCAGCTGGAGGTACGTGCGCTGCGCGCCGTCCGGCTGCCACTGCTCCTCGAGGACGGACTTCAGCTGCGCCCCGGTGAGCGTGGTGGTCCACAGGTTGTTCACGAACGGGAGGACGGAGTTCGCCTCGGCGTAGGTGACCACGCCCTTCTTCTCCGCGCCGCTCGGCGCGTAGGTGAGCTCCGCGCGCAGGCCACCGGGGTTCACCACGCCGATCTGGGCGCCTCCGACGGTTTTCGACTTCAGCGTCTTGAGCAGGGCGTTGGCGACCAGGTTGCCCAGCGTGGACTCCTTGGAGCGGTCGTCGCGGCTGCCGCCGGTGTAGACGCCGTCGGTGTAGGTCCCACCGCTGAAGGCGGTGGTGATGTCCCGCGTGACCTTCGCGATCGGCGTGTCGCCGACCTTCGCCGCGTGGGCGAGCGCCGCGGCCACGATCGTGTTGACCTCTGCGACCCGCGGGTAGGCGGCCACCAGGTCGCCGGGGGCGTCCGTCGTGCGGCTGATCAGCGACTGGCTGTGGTCGACGACCTCACCGGTGGCGGGGTCGACGTCCAGCAGCACCTGCCCGACCTTGTCGCTGTAGGAGGCGGCCTGGACCACGGGACGGGTGCCGCCGCCGGCGACCGGCGCCGACAGCGCGTAGCTGGTGTGGGTGTGGCCGTTGAAGATCACGTCGACGGCCGGCGAGGTGTCCTCCACGATGTCGGCGAAGGCGCCACCGGCGGCGACAGCATCGTCGAGGGTGGCCGGGGGCGCGTTGAGCGAGGAGCCCTCGTGGTACTCGGCAACGATCACCTGGGCCTCGCCGTTGGCGGCGTTGCCGTCGCTGAGCCGGGCGGCCACCCGGTTGACGGCCTCGACCGGGTCACCGAAGGTGAGCCCCTGGATGCCCACCGGGGAGACGAGGGACGGGGTTTCGCCGGTGACCGCACCGATCACTCCGACGGTGATGCCGTCGACGGTGTAGATCGCGTACTCCGGCAGCACCGGGGTGGTCGTCCCTGAGGTGTAGACGTTGGCGCCCAGGTAGTCCCAGGCCGCGTTCCGGCCGGCGCCGCTGCCGATCACGCGGTCGCGCAGGTCCGCCCAGCCCTTGTCGAACTCGTGGTTGCCGACGGCGGCGGCCTTCAGGTCGAGCGCGTTCAGCACGTCGATCGTGGGCTGGTCGTTCTGGGTGGCGGAGGCGAAAAGCGAGGCCCCGATGTTGTCGCCGGCCGACAGCAGGATCGTGTTGTCCTCGCCGTACTGGGCCCGGGACTTCTCGATCGTGCCGGCGAACTGCACGGTGGTGTTCGCGGCGATCCGGCCGTGGAAGTCGTTGAAGTTCAGCAGGTTGATGGTGACGGTGTCGGCTGCCACGGCGGGTGGTGCGGCGAGCGGTGCGAGCGTGAGGCCTGCGCCCAGGATGGTGGCGAGCAGGAGCCGTCCGGCTCTTGACGTGTCTGTGGTCATGCTTCTCCTTGTCGGTTCACTTCGACAGATCCGGGAGTGTGGCGGCGCGACCGGAGCCTAAGGAGCCAACGTAATCGACGGGAGTGCCCGAGGTGAATGGGCAATGGACGGTCGATGTCGATCGTCCTCCCGCGGACGCGCGATCGGGCCCGTCAGCGGCGCTCGCGGGGGCGGCGCCCCCTGCTGCCGGGTGAGGCGCCGAGCGGGGCGACGGGCGCCCCGTCGTCGGTGGGGGCCAGCCCACCCTGGCAGGCGGGGCGGTAGAACATCGTCCGCTCCCGGGTCGGCGGACCGATCGGGGCCACCCGGACGGTCGTACCGCAGCGGCGGCAGGGGCGCCCCGACCGGGCGTGGACGTAGGTGTTCTCACCGTCGCGCCGGACACCGGTCGAGGCCTGGACGGCGTGCGGCAGCGCCGCGGTCATCAGCCGGCGGGCCCGGGCGACGACCCGGGACAGCTGCCCGGGCGGGAGGTCGCTCGACCATGGGTTCGTCCGCTCGAGGAACAGGCTCTCGCTCGCCCACAGGGTGCCGATGCCGGCGAGGTTGCGCTGGTCGAGCAGGGCGGCGCCGATCGCCGTGCCGCTCGCCGCGAGGTTCGCCACGGCGACAGCCTCCTCGAAGGCGGGGTCGAGGATGTCCGGCCCGAGGTGACCCACCAGCGTGTGCTCGTCCGTGGTGCGGACGAGGTCGAGGCGGCCCAGCCGCAGCCCGATCGCCGTCCACGCGTCGGTCACCAGAACGGCCCGCGCGTCGGCCGGGTGCGCGGTCGCGCCGCGCCGGTGGTCGTGGTGGTGGCCGTCGGGCGGCGTCCGCTCGATCCGCCACTGGCCCTCCATCTTCAGGTGCGAGTGCAGGGTCCAGCCGGAGTCCAGGCGGATCAGGATGTGCTTGCCGCGGGGGACGACCTCCGTGACCTCCGAGCCAGCCAGCGTGGCTGTCGACAGGCCCGGCCAGCGGAGTTCTGCCGTGCGCAGCACCCGTCCCGCCAGCGCCTCGTGCAGGCGCGCGCAGGTGCGGAAGACCGTGTCGCCCTCGGGCACGGCTACCTCCGCAGCCTCAGGCCGCGCGGGGTGAGCCCGAAGCCGGCGGCGGCGAGGGCCCGGGCGAGCGGCTGGTCGGAGCCGAGCACGGACTCCCCGTCCACCCGCTCGACCGTGAGCTTGCCGAGCGCGCCGGCGTGGACCGCTCCGGCCAGCGCGACCGCGGCCGGGCCCAGCAGGGCGTCGTCGTCGGTCCAGGAGAGCAGCGTGCGGCCGCCACGCTCGACGTAGAGCACCAGGCGACCGTCGACCAGCACCACCAGGGCGCCGGCCTTGCGGCCCGGGAGGTGCCCGCCGCCCTCCGCCCTGGCCGGCCAGCCGAGCGCGGCGCCGTACGGATTGGCCGGGTCGGCGGCGGCGAGCACCAGGGCGGGGCCGCCCGACGCGCCCGTCTCGAGGGGACGGGACGCCGCGCGCAGCCGGTCGACCGCGCCGGCGGCACCGAACTGCGCTGCGCCGAGGCCTTCGACGAAGTAGCCGCGGCGGACCCGCCCGGACTCCTCTGCCGTGGCCAGCACGCGGTAGACCGCGGCGAAGCCGCCCGGGATCTCCTCCGCACCCACGCTGCCGCGGGTGACCACCCCGTAGCGGTCGAGGAGCAGCTCCGCCCGGGCGACCGCGCGGGCGGTGGCGTCGGCCTCGGGCAGCGGCAGTGCCGACCAGCGGCCCGCCGCCTCGGGCGGCCCGGTGCGCCGGGGCAGGGGGGCGCGGGGAAGGCTGCGGCCGTAGCGGCCGCGCGCCGGCGTGGCCTGCCGGGCGCGGTGCGCCGGGCGTCCCTGACCCAGCAGCGCACGCAGGGGAGCGAGGGTGTCGTTCGCGAGGTGCCCGCTCCACACCAGGCCCCACAGGGCGTCGACGAGTTCCGGGTCGGGCACCCCGAGCTGGTCGGCCAGGGCGCGGAAGAAGTAGCCGCCGCCGCCGATCGTGTCCAGCACGGAGGCGCTGAGGCCCTCGGTGAGCGGGTCCGGCGGTGTGAGCGTGAGGGGGGCCAGGTCGGCGGTGTGCAGCGAGACCCACCCGTCGGTGCCCGCCAGCGACCCGTGACCCTGCCAGAGCACCTCTCCCGCTGCGGTCAGTTCGTCCAGCATCGCCGGCGCGTAGTCGCGGACGCGGGCCGGCAGGATCAGCGACTCCAGGGCGCTGGCCGGCACGGGGACCCCGCTGAGCTGTTCCGCCGCGCGCAGGACACCGTCCACCCCACGGCCCTCGCCGACCCCCTGCCAGGAGGGCAGGAAGCGTGCGAAGTCGAGGGCCGCGACCGGTTCGACCGCCTCGCGCAGCGCGGCGAGGGAGCGACGGCGCAGCAGCCGCAGCACACCCGCGTCGCAGAACTGGGTGGGTTCGTCGGGGCGTCCGGACGGGACCGTCGCGCCGGGCGCGCCCGCGTCCGGCGGCGTCCAGCCCACGGGACGCAGGTCGCCCTCCACCAGGCGGCCGGAGGAGGTGAGCCGGCGCAGGACGTCCCTGGTGACGGCGATCCCGAGCTCGAGCCAGGCCGCCGCCTCCCCCGCGGTGAACACGGCGTGGGTGCGCGCGTAGCGGGCCAGCAGGTCGCCGAGGGGGTCCGGCACGGGCGCGAGCAGCGCCTCCGGCACCCCCTGCGGCAGCGGCACGCCGAGGGCGTCGCGCAGGCGTCCCGCGTCCTCCACCACGGCCCAGCGCGGGGCGTGGGCGCCCGGCAGCTCGAGCACGCGCCGCTGCCGGACCAGCTCGGCGAGCCACCCCTCCGCGCGGTCGGGATCGGCGCAGCGGGCCCGCACCCCCGGGGTGCCCAGGGGGCCCACCGCGCGCAGCACGTCGTTCAGGTCGTCGGCGTCACGGGCGCGGCGTCCCTCGTGGAGGTGCTGGAGCTCGCGCTCGGTGCGGGTGAGCGCCTCGGGGTCGAGCAGTTCCGCCAGCGACAGGCCCTCGGTGGTACCGAGCAGTTCTGCGAGCAGCGAGGGGTCCAGCGACAGGGCGGCCGCGCGTCGCTCGGCCAGCGGGGAGTCGCCCTCGTAGAGGAACTGGGCGACGTAGCCGAACATCAGCGACGAGGCGAACGGCGAGGGCTGGGCCGTCTCCACCGCGACCGTCGCCACCTTCCGCGACCGGACCCCGCGCAGCAGCTCCACCAGCCCCGGCACGTCGAACACGTCGTTCACGCACTCGCGCACGGCCTCCAGCACGATGGGGAAGCTGGGGTACTGGCTGGCCACCTCCAGCAGCTGGGACGCCCGCAGTCGCTGCTGCCACAGCGCCTGCCTCCGGTCGGGGCGCCGCTTGGGCAGCAGTAGCGCCCGTCCCGCGCACTCCCGGAACCGGGACGCGAACAGCGCGGACCCGCCCACCTGCTCGGTGACCAGGCCGGCGACCTCGTCCGGGTCGGGGAAGACCAGCTCGAGAAGCTCGTCCATCGGCCCGGACGCCGCCCGTCCGGACCGTGCGGCGGGGGCCGGCGCCTCGGCGTCCTCGTCGAGCCAGTCGGTGTCGGGGAGCCGGAACACCAGGCCGTCGTCGGCGTGCATGGCCTGGACGTCGACCCCGTAGCGCTCGCGCAGCCGCGCGGCGACGATGAGTGCCCAGGGCGCGTGCACCTGCGCCCCGTAGGGGGAGTGCACCACCACCCGCCAGTCGCCGATCTCGTCACGGAAGCGCTCGACGACCAGCTGGCGGTCGTGCGGCAGGCGTCCGATCGCCCCGGACTGCTCGGCGAGGTAGCCGAGCAGGTTGTCGGCCGCCCATGCGTCCAGGCCCGCCGCGCGCACCCGTTCGCGGGCACCGGCGGCCGGCAGCGCGGCCACCTCCCGCACGAACGCCCCCACGGCCGCGCCGAGCTCTGCGGGGCGTCCCAGCGAGTCGCCCTTCCAGAAGGGCAGCCGCGCGGCCACCCCCGGGGCGGGGGTGACCAGCACCCGGTCGTGGGTGATGTCCTCGATGCGCCAGGTGGACGTGCCGAGGGCGAACACGTCGCCCACCCGGGACTCGTACACCATCTCCTCGTCCAGCTCGCCGACGCGGCGTCCGCCGGTCGCCGAGCCCTCGGCCCCGGCGAGGAACACCCCGTAGAGGCCGCGGTCGGGGATCGTCCCGCCGCTGGTCACCGCGAGGCGCTGGGCGTTGCGACGGCCGGTGAGGGTGTCGGCCGTCCGGTCCCAGACCAGGCGGGGTCGCAGCTCGGCGAACTCATCGGACGGGTACCGTCCGCTGAGCATGTCCAGGACGGACTCCAGCACGGGCCGGGTCAGCCCGGAGAACGGCGCGGAACGCCGGACGAGCGCCTCGAGGTCCGCGACCGTCCACTCGTCCATCGCGACCATGGCGACGACCTGCTGCGCCAGCACGTCCAGTGGGTTGGCGGGGATCCGCAGCGACTCAATGCCCCCGCTGCGCATCCGCTCGACGATGACGGCCGTCTGCACGAGGTCGCCCCGGAACTTGGGGAAGAACACCCCGCGCGAGACCGCGCCCACCTGGTGGCCGGCCCGTCCCACGCGCTGGAGGCCCGAAGCGACCGAGGGCGGCGCCTCGACCTGCACCACGAGGTCGACCGCGCCCATGTCGATGCCCAGTTCGAGGGAGGAGGTGGCCACCACCGCCGGCAGGCGTCCGGCCTTCAAGTCCTCCTCCGTCTGCTGGCGCTGTTCACGGCTCACCGAGCCGTGGTGGGCGCGGGCCAGCACCGGCGGCGCGCCGCGGGCGATCGCCGACTGGGCCATCACCTGCGCCGGCGCCCGCCCGCCGTTCACCGGCGGACCGGCCGGCGGCCCGGGCGGGGGCGGGGCCGCCACCCCTTCGCCGGAGGGCGCGTCGAGGGCCTCCAGGCGCTCCAGCCACAGCTCGTTCAGCCGGGCGGTGAGGCGCTCGGCGAGGCGCCGGGAGTTGACGAACACCAGCGTGGAGGAGTGCGCGGCCACCTGGTCGACGATCCGCTCCTCGACGTGCGGCCAGATCGACGTGCGCTCGGGGTCGCCGGCCGCGGGACCGGACAGGTCGCCCGTCGGCTGGCCGATCGCCCCCAGGTCGGGCACCGGGACCACCACTTCGAGGTCCCACCGCTTCTCGCTGGGCGGGGTGACCAGCGCCACCTCGCGTCCGCCGGCCAGGAACCGGGCCACCTCCTCGACCGGCCGGACGGTGGCCGACAGGCCGATGCGCTGCGCGGGGCGCTCGAGCAGGGCGTCCAGGCGTTCGAGGCTCAGGGCCAGGTGCGCGCCCCGCTTGGTACCGGCGACCGCGTGCACCTCGTCCACGATCACCGTCCCGATCCCGCGCAGCGCCTCGCGCGCCGAGGACGTGAGCAGCAGGAAGAGCGACTCGGGGGTGGTGATCAGGATGTCGGCGGGCTCGCGGGCGAACGCCCGGCGCTCGTCGGCAGGGGTGTCGCCGGAGCGCACCGCGACGCGCACGTCGGGGCGGGGAAGCCCGAGCCGGGCGGCCGCGTGGCCGATGCCGACCAGGGGCGAGCGGAGGTTGCGCTCCACGTCGACCGCAAGCGCCTTCAGCGGTGAGATGTACAGCACCCGGCAGCGTTTCCGCTTCTCCGGGAGCGGTTCGGTGGCGAGCCGGTCCAGCGCCCAGAGGAAGGCCGACAGCGTCTTGCCGGAGCCGGTCGGCGCCACCACGAGGGTGTGCCGTCCCGAGGAGATCGCCTCCCACGCGCCCTCCTGGGCCGCGGTGGGCGCGGCGAAGTTGCTCCGGAACCACTCCCTGGTGGCCACGGAGAACCGCTCCAGCACGTCCCCCGCCATGGTGGGACCACTCTGCCACGGCGCACCGACACCGGGCCGTGACGAACTCCCCCGAAGTCGGTGGACAACGTCACTCCTTATCCACAGTCGGTGGGGAGACCGACGGTTTGGGCGACCTCCTGCGGAAGATGAAGGTGTGATCCCGCGACGCAGCCTTCCGGGGGAAGCACTGCAACTGGCGCGACGGCAGGCCTCGACCCTGTCGGTCGCTCAGCTCGCGGGCTTCGGCATCACCGACCGCGTGGTCGAACGGATGGTTGCCCAGGGAGTGTTGTCCCGGATCACCCGCGGCATTTGTGCAACCGGAGAGGGCGGCTGGTCCCAGCTCGCCTGGGCGGGGATCCTGATCGGCGGGCCGAGCGCAGTATTGGGGCTGCGTGCGGCGGCGTTCCTGCAGGGGTTGGTCACGGAGCCCCCGGCGGAAATCGCCGTGTTCTCCGGCACTCAGGTGCGACAGCGCGATGGGCGTTGGCGCTTCATCCGCTCGACCCGTTCCGGCTCCGGCGAGCCGCCACGCACGCGTCCCACCCAGACCGTGCTGGACCTGGTGGCCGAGGTGTCGGCCGACGAGGCGGTCAGTCTGCTCGCCGAGGCGATCGGCCGGCGGGGCGTCCGCCCGCGCGAAGTCCTCCAGCTCCTCGAGCACACCGCCCGGCACCCGCACCGGAGACTGCTCTCCGAACTGGTGCTCGACGTGGCCGCCGGGGCGCAGAGCCCGCTGGAGGTGCGCTACGTCCGCGACGTCGAGCGCGCGCACCGCCTTCCGCAGGCGCGACGTCAGGCGAGCCCCGTCGGCCGCGGCCGCTGCGACGGGTGGTACCAGCATTACGACGTGCTGGTCGAACTCGATGGCCGCGCCTACCACAGTGGCGTGTCGGCTCTCGCGGACATGGACCGCGACGCCGAGCACCTCCTCGCCGGCCTGGTCACCCTGCGTTTCGGGTGGCGGCACGTCGTCGGTGACCCGTGCCGGGTGGCCGCTCAGGTGGCCGGAGTCCTCCAGAGAAGGGGCTGGTCGGGAACCCTACGCCGTTGTCCCCGATGCAAACCCAGGATCGTGTGACGTTCTCCCCCGAAGTCAGGGGACAACGTCACACGATCCGGGCGTCAGGCTTCGGCGGGCGCTGCTGCGGCGGCTTTGCGGGCGGCGCGTCTGGTCGCCCGCTTCTCGCGCCAGGTCTCCAGCAGGTCGTAGAGCACCGGGACGAGCACCAGCGTCAGCAGCGTGGACGAGATCAGGCCGCCGATCACCACGATCGCGAGCGGCTTGGAGATGAACACTCCACCGCCGGTGAGCCCGAGGCTCATCGGGATCAGCGCCATCACCGTCGCGAGGGCGGTCATGATGATCGGCCGCACCCGCAGGCGTGCGCCGGCCTGGATGGACGCGTCCACCCCGAGCCCGGCACGGCGCTTCTGGTTGATCAGGTCGATCAGCACGATCGCGTTGGTCACCACGATGCCGATCAGCATCAGCAGGCCGATCATGCTCGGCACGCCGAGGGCGGTGTCGGTGATCAGCGAGAGGCCGAGCGCGCCGGTGGCGGCGAACGGCACCGACACCATCAGGATCAGCGGCTGCAGCAGCGAGCCGAACGTGGCCACCATGATCAGGTACACCACGAACAGCGCGACGAGCATCGCCAGCCCGAGCTGGGCGAACGACTCGGCCTGTTGCTGCGACACCCCGGCGATGCGGACGGTCACGCCGTCCGGCAGGTCGAGTGCGTCGACGCCGGCCTTCAGCTGGTTGGTGGTCGCGCCGAGGTCGGACGACTCCGAGCTCGCCGACAGCGTCGCTGCGCGCGCGCCCTCCACCCGCGTGATCATGGCCGGGGCGTCGACGAGGTTCACCTCGGCCACCTCGGACAGGGTCACGGGGTCGGCCGTGGCGTCCTGCGCCTCCTTGGACGCGTCGGTGATCGCCTGCTGCTTGTCCTGGGCCTCCAGGGTCTTCTGGCGGGAGGTCCGTAGCCCGTCCAGCTGCTTGGACGCGGCGCTGGAGCCGGCCTGGGTCTGGGCGAGCGCACTCGAGAGCTGGGCGAGCTGCATGCTCAGGCCCGAGATCTTCTGGGTGAGGCCGAAGATCGTGGCGGTGACGACCGGGTCGGCCGGGTTGGGGTTGGCCTGGGCGTCGGCCAGGTCGGCCTGTGCCTCCTTGAGGCTCTTCTTGACCGCGGCCACCTGCTTGGACAGGCTCGCCGCCGCCTTCTTCGCGCTCGCCTTCGACTTCTTCAGCGCGCTGACCTGCTCGTTGTAGGCGTCGGTCTGCTGCGCCTTCGCGTCCGCCTGGAGCGCCTCGGAGGCGTCGGCGACCTTCTCCGCGGCGTCCTTCTTGGCGTTGCCGTTCATGACCTGCGTCACCGGCAGCGTGATCGCCCGCAGTTCCTCGATGTCCTTCACGGGCTTCTGCGACCGCAGGTACACCGGCAGCGTGGTGTCGCCCTTGGCGAGGCTGCCGATCTGCTGGCCGCGGACGGCGCGGGCGACGGCCTGGCCGATGGACGCCTGCGTCATGCCGAGTTCTGCGGCCTTCTTCTCCTTCACGTCGACCGCGAGCATCTTGCGGGCGTCGGTGAGGTCGCTGGTGACGTTGGTCAGGCCGGGGACGCCCTTCATCATGGCGAGCACCTGGTCGCTGGCCGCGGCGAGGTTGTTCGGGTCCGAGCTCTCGACGTAGAGCACGACGGCGGTGGAGCTGTTCGGGCCGTTGCTGACGCCGATCTCCACGTCGCCGACGGCCTCCCCGAGGTCGGCGATGCCCTTGCGCAGCCGCGACGACACGTCGCCGGAGACGGCCCCGGGCTTGAGCTGCACGGTGTAGAGCGCCTGGTTGGTGTCGGCCTGGCTGCCCATGAACACCGAGGTCGTCCCGCCGATGCTGGTCGTGTACGACTTGATGTCAGGGTCGGCGGCGTAGAGGGTCTCCAGCTTGCGCGAGGCGGCGTCCGTCTCGGACAGGCCGGTGCCCGAGGGCAGCTTCTGGGTGACCGTGAGCGACTCGTTGCCGCTGTTGCCGATGAAGTCGGTCTTGAGCTGCGGGGCCAGCGCCAGCGTCCCCGCGAACACGCCGAGGGCGATGAGCAGGGTGATCCACCGGTGGGCCAGCGACCAGTTGAGCACCGGGAGGTAGGCCTTCTGCAGCCAGGTGTCCTTCTCCTCGCCCTCGTGCACGGTCGCGGCGAGCTGCTTGGCGCTCGGCTTCATGAACCAGGACGCGAGCACCGGCACCACGGTCAGGGAGACGAACAGGGACGCCACCAGCGCGACCGTCACGGCAACGGCGAAGGGACGGAAGATCTCGCCGGCCTGCCCGCCGACCAGGCCGATCGGCAGGAACACCGCCACCGTGGTGAGCGTCGAGCTGGTCACCGCCCCGGCGACCTCGCGGACGGCGTTGGTGATCGACTCGGGCCCGAACTCCCCGTAGCTCTGGTGTCGCTTGATGTTCTCGATCACCACGATCGAGTCGTCGACGACGCGTCCGATGGCCACGGTGAGCGCGCCGAGGGTGAGGATGTTGAGCGTGTAGCCGCCCACCCACAGGCCGATCAGCGCGATCAGCAGCGACAGCGGGATCGAGACGGCGGTGATGATCGTCGGCCGCACCGACCCGAGGAAGATCATGATCACGAGCACGGCCATGGCCAGGCCGATGCCGCCCTCGACGCTCAGGTCGTGGATCGAGTCCTCGATGTAGGGCGCCTGGTCGAAGACCACGTCGAACTTCGCGCCGTTGCCGAGTTGCTGGGCGAGCCCGTCCAGGCTGTCGCTGACGAGGTGGGAGACGGTGACCGAGTTCGCGTCCGAGGTCTTGGTGATGGTCAGCGCGAGGGCCGTGGCGCCGTTGACCCGCGAGATGCTGGTGGTCTCGACCGGCTGCTCGGACACGGTCGCGATGTCGCCGAGCTGCACCGGGCCGTCGGTGCCGGGCACCATCAGCGTCGCGATCTCGTCCGCGCTGGAGTAGGTGGTGCCGGTCTGGACGTCGTAGTTCGCGGTGTCGGTGCGGATCGTGCCGGACGGGATCGCGGTGGAGTTGGCGCCGAACATGCCGGCGATGGTCGTCGGGTCGACGCCGTACTTCTCGATCTTCGACTGGCTGTAGGTGATGATGATCTCGCGCTTCTGCAGGCCGGAGATCGAGACGTCGCGGACGCCGTCCAGCGTCTTCAGGGCGGGGGCGACGATCTCTTCGACCTTGTCGGAGAGCACCTGGACGTCATCGTTGGAGGTGACGGCGACGGCGAGGACGGGGATGTCGTCCGTGCCGCCGGTCAGCACGCGGGGGTCGACGGAGCTGGGCAGGGTGCTGGAGATCGAGTCGATCGCGCTGCGGATCTTGGTGGCCATGTCGTCGGCCTTCAATCCGTAGTCCCACTGCGCGGTGACCTGCGAGACGCCGCTGGAGCTGGTCGAGGTCACCGAGGTCACGCCCTCGACCGACTTCACGGCGGTCTCGATGGGCTTGGAGACCTGGGCCTCGACGACGTCCGGCGCCGCGCCAGGGAAGACCGTCAGGACGCTGCCGCGGGGCAGGTCGATGGACGGGATGAGCTCCTGCTTGAGGGCCGTGGCGGCGAACACGCCCAGCCCGATGGTGAGCAGGCTGAGCAGCAGGACCACTGTGCGCGAGGCCAGGCTGAGCTTGGTAAGGCGAACCACGGTCTTCCCCTTCTGTGTCCGTCACGGCTGGCCGCTGGCTGCCGCATCCGTTAGCATACTCCTAACTATTAGTCGCCAACGAAAGCGATGCCGGGTGTATTCCTTCCCCTCCGTAGGCCTCGACGAGGAGCGCGCGGCGCTGGCCCGTGAGCTGTTCGACCTGAACTCGCGGGTGCACGACCGGGCGATGGGGCTGGTCGGTCCGATGCCGGCCCCGCCGGACCTGACCATGCAGCAGGTGAGGGTCCTCGGCCACGTCGCGAGGCGCCCGGGAATCGCCGGCCACGAGCTCGGCGACCTGCTCGGCGTCAGCGCGCCGACGGCCAGCGGCCTGGTCGAGCGCCTCGTGGAGAAGGGGCTGATCGCCCGCGTGGACGACCCGGACGACCGCCGGCTCCGCCGGCTGCATCCGACCGAGGCGGGGCTCGATGTGATCCGCCAGATGGACTCGATGTTCGGGAGGGCTCTGGGCGTCGTGCTCACCCGGCTGTCCGCGGCGGACCTCGAGCTGCTGTGCCAGGGTGCCCGCGCGATGCTGGACGCCCTCGAGAAGGCGCACGACGAGCAGGACGGCCTGTCCTGAACCCACCCCGGGACGAGGGTGCCTCACCGGTTCCGTCCGTCTGGTATCGGTTGTCACGCGACACGCCGACGACACGCCGGTGGTCGCGGAATTGGTGGAGAAAGTTCCGCTAAACCTCTTGCGGTCCAAATCGTGGAGGACTAGAAATACGTCTTGCCGGGCCACTTCGGTGGTTCGGAGATCGAAAGCAGGAAGTCGGTTTGCCGGTGGGTTCGCCCGCGGGGAGTCCTGGTGATGCGGGGCTGGGCCGGCTGGTGGTTTTCGATGTGACGCGGTCATCACGCCGGGTCGACCAGAGGGCCCCGGTGACTCATACTCCCCGGGGCCCTC